>Ga0116183_1001558_pt1 | contig 25829 bp, 23 predicted proteins | sample AD_UKC078_MetaG_FD_89753 | JGI IMG/M metagenome (GOLD analysis project Ga0116183, IMG submission 89753) | Active sludge microbial communities of municipal wastewater-treating anaerobic digesters from USA - AD_UKC078_MetaG | ecosystem: Engineered > Bioreactor > Anaerobic > Digestate | place: USA...
CAACCTGAAGAGCATCAACGGGACAGATTTGAATACACTTTTTACAAAGGATGCACGCCTCTTCCAGAAAGAGGGGGGCTTTTCGCTGGCGTTTGACCCGCCAACGGACGAAAGGTCCGGCAAAGAAGGGAAGAATCAGAGCGTGGAAGAAGCGAGTCTTCTTTTGGACATCGATCCGTTTGTAATCGGTCTTGACCAGATCATGCGCCTTCAGGTTCGGGTATTCACTCGGAGCTTTTCCCAACCCCCGCTTCAGCCCTTCGGCGACGATCGGAACATCAATCGGGTTGTAACCCATGATTTCCGCTTGGGCGTAATCAAGAGCCACCAAGTCTTTTGAAGCGAGAATCAGGCCAATCGGAAGGCTCAAGCCGTTGGCCGGACCGGGACCTTCCATCGCGATGACTCCGTCCATCAGCGCGAAAGAGGCTTTGGCGACCGCGGCGATGCCGACCATCAGGGAGGCGAATTGCTCCCGGGTCGGAAAGCTCAGATGACAAGGGCTTTTATGGAGGTTCGGCACCAAGCCAAAGAGGTTCTTAATCGCACCCGTTGCGTACATCAACTGATGGGTCTTCATCTTCGGCAGGGAGAAGAGGAGGTCGACCTCCTCCAGCAACGAGGGGAGGGGAAGCTTCTTGTTCCGGGAATAGGGGATCGTGTAGGTGGTCGGGTGGTCGGTGAAATCGGCCCATTCGACCTCTTCTTCCTGGATCACCTTCCAAATTCCGCTGGCTCGGGGTCGAAAGTTCGGTGTATGGAGCCCCGGCGAATCACCGATCAGGATGCGTTTGGCTCCCTGTTCCTTCAGGAAACGGATGACGCTTCGAACGACCTGGCTGTGGGTGGTGATGCCAAGCTCCTCTTTGGAATCGGAGAGAATGTTCGGTTTCAGCAGAATCGTCTTGTCTTGGACGTCCGGCATCCCCGCAGAGATGCACGCTTCTCTGACCGCTTTTTCCACCAAGGACGGTTCATACGACTCACATCGAACAATGGAAACACAACTCATCTGAGCCTCCGAATCAAACACATATAGAGCGGCCCTTTTCCGCCTGAAGCATCGGGAAGAATGATCGAACCGAAGGATCTCTTCTCTCCTACGTCGAGAAGGATCTCTTCAAACCGTCCCGCTCTCCGCTTCTCAAGCTTGGCGACGACCTCTTCGTTCTCCTGAGGATTGATCGAGCAGGTGGAGTAGAGAATCGTTCCTCCCGCGACGACCGTTTCAAGGGCGGAGGCGAGCATCGCGAACTGATTGACCGCAAGGCGCTTGGGTCTTGCCGGCGACCACTCTCTCAGCGCTTTCTCATCAGCCAAGACATGACGCTCACTGGAACAGGGCGCATCAAGGAGAATCTTATCATACGCATCCTGCTCATAGAGGGACCACTTTGTCGCATCATGGCTGGTGATCGTCATATTGGCTCGATCCTTCTCGGAAAGATGATCCTGTATCACATCCCGCAGGCGAGCCCTTCGAGCGGAGGAACGGTCATTTGCGGTCAAGCTTCCCGATCCCTTCAGTGCAGTCGCCAGTATAAGCGTTTTTCCCCCGGGAGCCGCGCACAGGTCCAAGACGCGGTCTCCTTCGCTCACACCCAACGCCCGGGCTGCGACGATCGATGCTTCATCAAGATAGTATGGCTGGAGCAACCCCTCCGCATAGGCGATAGGCTTGCGCTCTTTGAGGAGCGCTTTTTTCAAGGAATCCCAGCGATCCTGATAGAATGACCGGTAGTATTCATCAAACGCGGACGCTGCGGAGGTGTTCTTGACCATGAATCGACTGTATCAGCTTTTTCTGCTCTTGTGAACAACCTGCAACGTGTGCTATATATGGCCAATGGCATACCTGACTGCGTTTTTAGAAGGGATCATCAGCTTTATCAGTCCCTGTATTTTACCGATTCTCCCCCTCTATTTTTCCTACCTGGCGGGGGGAATAACCGACCGTGAAGAGCGTAAAGGCATACTGATGACCAACTCGATCGCATTCGTGTCGGGGTTCACGATCCTCTTCGTCGCCCTCGGGGCGGCTTCGACCTCGATCGGACGATTTTTAAGCGATCACTTGGAGTTCCTCAACCGCATAGGGGGCGTTCTCGTGATCCTTTTTGCGATTAACAACCTCGGTTTCGTACTGATTCCTGCGTTGAACAAGAATCGCCAAATCCAATTCAAGGGCCTTTACAATATGACGATCGGCAAGAGCATCCTCTTTGGAATCGTGTTCGCCATCGGCTGGACCCCGTGCGTGGGACCGCTATTGGGTTCTGCGCTGATGATGGCGGCGAACGCCACCCTGATGTACAAGGGAATGCTGACGCTCCTCTTTTATGCGCTGGGATTAGGAATTCCGTTCCTCCTTTCAGCATTGCTTCTCGACCGGTTGGAAGGAGTGTTCAATGTCATGAAAAAGCATTCCAACCTCATCACGATCACGAGCGGCGTGTTCCTCCTGGCCTTTGGCCTGGCATTGCTTCTGGGCTTCAATCCCGCCGCGCTCTTCTTATAGGAGTTTCCCATGAAAAAACAGACTCGCAACTTATTGATAGCGATCATGGCGTTTATTCTGATCATCGTCCTTGCCTCCGTCCTCTACAACAAACTCGTAGATGATACCGCTCCGACCGTTTCCTATACCCCGGTATTGCGGGATCTTCCACCGAGTGAAAGCGCAATGAGCGTAGCGATGCCAGTCAATGAAGACGTAGCAACAGATATCTCCGAAGATGAAGAGTCTGCTCCTACAACCGAAGAAACAGTGGCGGAGACGGAAAAGGAATCGGATGAACTCAAGATGCCCAACATCCCCCTCTATCGCCTCGATGGTAGTGAAACCGACTTCTATGAAGTGGCTGATGGAAAGCCGGTGGTGCTCAATTACTTCGCCTCATGGTGTCCCCCTTGCCAAGCGGAGATGCCCGACTTCGTCAAAGCATTCAACACCTATGAAGACAGGGTGACGTTCATCTTCCTCGATGCGTTGGATGGGGAGCGGGAGAGTCTTGCCACGCTGAGGACGTTCATCAAGAAACAAGAGATGGATGAATCGTCGGTCTTCTATGATGAAGGGATCTTTTCCTACATCTTCCAGACCACCAGCTTGCCGACGACCGTCTTTTTCTACGGCGACGGAGCGATCGCCGGCGGTCAGCTGGGGATGGTGAATGAGCAATATCTTAAGCTCGCCATCGATGAGATCACTAGCGAAGCTTCACGAAACAGCCGATAAAGAACGCTACGCTTCCACCGATGCAGAAGAGGTGCCAGATCGCATGGTGGTAGGGGAGGCGTTTGCCGGCATAAAACGCCACTCCCGCCGTGTAGGTGATTCCTCCGGCCAATACATAGGGTAAAAGCCCCGGCGGCAGGAACGGGATGATATCGCCCCAGAAGAAGACGATGAGCCAACCCATCGCGATATACAGGAGAACGCGAAGAATCTTGAATTTTCCCCAGAAGAGAATTGTCAGGACGATTCCCGCGACGGCGATCGCCCATACCACGATGAGAACCATGATTGACGCAGCGGAGTTGATGCCGAGCATCAGCGGGGTGTAGGTTCCTGCGATCAGAATGTAGATGCTCGAGTGGTCCAGTACGCGCAATACTCGTTTGGCGTCACTCTTGGGCATAAGATGGTAGAGCGTCGACGAGCTATAGAGAAGAATCATCGTCAGGCAAAAGAGCACCATTCCCCAAGCGAGGGATCTTGATGAGTAGAAGGGGAACCGTCCAAGGACCATTCCAAGGGCCAGCACGGCAAGAATCGCCCCAAGACCATGGGTCAGCGCGTTCGCCCTCTCTGCGTGCGGATCATCGTAGTCGTGCAAGGTGATGTGCTTTTGCAGCCAAGATTCCGTTTTCATCGCCTAACACTACAAAAAGCGGTCCTCCTTGAGCAAGATTTTGGACCGCTTCTTTTATGCTAGTAGAGTTCTACTAGAGGATATGTTCGAGGAAGTGCTTTGTCCGATCGCTCTTGGGCCTCGTGAAGAGTTCATCCGGAGGAGCGATTTCAACGATCGATCCTTCATCCATGAACACGACGAGGTCCGCAGCCGCTCTGGCAAACCCCATCTCATGGGTCACCAGAAGCATCGTCATTCCGCTTTTGGCGAGTTTGAGCATCACATCCAGAACTTCCTTGATCATCTCCGGGTCAAGGGCGCTGGTCGGTTCGTCAAAAAGCATCACCTTCGGGTTCATCGCGAGCGCTCGGGCGATCGCCACCCGCTGCTGCTGACCGCCGGAGAGCTTGGGTGGATGCACATTCGCCTTTTCTTCCAAGCCGACGAGCTTCAACAGCTCCATCGCTTCCTCATGGGCCTGTTTCCTGGAGAGTTTGCGAACTTTCATCGGAGCGAGAGTGATGTTCTCCAAAGCGGTAAGGTGGGGAAAGAGGTTGAAGGATTGGAAGACCATTCCCACTTCTTCCCGAATCGAGCGAATATCCACATCTTTTGCGGTTACTTCATCATCGTCGATGAAGATTCTCCCGCTCGTCGGCTCCTCAAGTCTGTTGATCGAGCGGAGCAGCGTTGATTTTCCGCTCCCGGATGGACCGATGATGACGACAACCTGTCCATCATCGACGGTGAGCGACGCATTCACCACGGCATGAACCGTCTTATGGTCGGTGGAGTGGTAATCCTTACAGAGGTTTTCCAACACAATTCTAGCCATGGCGGTGCAATCGCTCCTCCATGATTCCCACCAAGCGCGAAAGCATCAAGGTGATGACCAGATAGATCAGGGCGACGACCAGCATCGTTTCCAACGACAGGAACGTTCGGGAGATATATTCCCGTCCTTTTCGAAGGATATCGCTGAGGGCGATCGTTGAGACAAGAGAAGAATCCTTCAGCATCGAAATGAATTCATTTCCAATCGCTGGAAGAATCACTTTCACCGTCTGCGGCAGAATCACATAGCGAAACGCCTGTGTGCGGCTCAGCCCCAAGGCGATCGCGGCTTCCATCTGGCCTTTGGGAATCGCTTGGATGCCGGCTCGAACGATCTCGCCCATATACGCACCGAAACAGATCGCCAGCGCGGTAACTGCGGCAAGCATCCCTTCAATCTTGAAGAACCGGCCCATCGCATAATAGATGAAGATCAATTGGACGAGGAGGGGGATTCCCCGGATCGTCTCGACATAGATTCCGCTGATGATATTTACCCAATGCTTCTTGCTGACAGATCCCAAGCCGGTAATCGTTCCGATGACGATCGCCCCGATGATGGCGAAAATCGTCGCTTGGAAGGTGACGGGAGCGCCTTTGATCGTGACCAGGAAAATTGAACGATAGGGATCGGGCCTGAAGACCACCAAGAATGCCAACAGACACAAGGCGCTGATAAAGGTGATCCGCCACGAGTTGAACAGATGCCCGCTGTCTTTGCGGGGGATCAGGACCCCGTCGGTCATCGTGATCGTAGGCATCTTTTTTTTGGTGGCGTGAGGGTCCACCGAAAGCACCTTCTTGCGCACCATTTCGAGTTTTACTTCATCTGATTGCTGATTTTCCATCGGACATTCTTCTTACATAATTATGCGGATTAAGTCAAGGTGCGTCGTATATTTATTCAGACAAACAAAAGGGGAGCGCCGCTCCCCTCGATCTTGTTTCATCTTCGATTACAGCAGGTTCCACTTTGCTTTAAGAGCGTCGAATGAACCGTCCGCCATCGCGATCTCAAGGCCCTTGTTGATCAGATCAAGCAGTTTCGTGTTGCCTTTCTGTACGGCGATCGCGATATCTTCCTGGGTGAACGCTTCACCGACGACCAGCAGTTTTCCTTGGTAGTTGGGATTGGCCAAGACGAAATCACTGGCGATAAGGGAATCGCATACCGCCGCTTCAACGTTCTTGTTGAGCAGATCCTCGATCGCCAGACCGATTTCATCGTATGCCCGGGTAACGACGGGATACTCTTCAAGAGCGAAATCTCCGGTGGTTCCGATCTGTACTCCGATCGCCTTGCCGCTCAAATCATCGATCCCATTGTATTTCCCTTGGTCGGCGGCCCGGATGATGACCACCTGTCCCGCTTCCAATATCGTCGTGGAGAAGTCCATCGTCGCTTTTCGCTCTTCGGTCACGGTGACGCCGCTGGCGATCGCATCATACGCTCCATTTGCGAGCCCGGCGAAAATCGTATCCCAAGGGATGTTTTTCACCGTCATCGTCACGCCGACTTTGCCGGCGATGAGGGGAATCAGTTCCACTTCAAACCCGGTGAGATTGCCATGTTCATCAATGAACTCCAGTGGTGGCCACGTGGCATCGCTGGCAAATACATACCCTTCGGCGGACTCTTTTTTGCCTCCGGCGAATACGGTTGCTCCTACAATCAGCACAACCAGTAAAAGCATCGCTATCTTTTTCTTCATCCTTGAATCTCCTTGCATATATATACTGGATATCATGGATAGATATACAAAAAATGTCAAGTATTTTCAAGAATGATTGTATAAGTATACAGGGAGGCTTAATAAAGCGTTACCAACAGACCGATAGCGAGACCCAAGATCATCCCGCCAAGAATCTGACTGAAAGAGTGCCCGAGCATCGTCTTGAGGTTTTCCGGCGTGAACTGGCCTTCGTTGTGGATATCGCTCAGGATTCTGCTCCATTCATTAATCACTTCGGCTTGCTTGCCCGCCGCGCGTCGGATGCCCATCGCATCGTGGATGACGATCGAGGCGAAGGTGAAGCTGATCGCGAAATACACGGTTCCGACTCCGTAGGTCAATCCGATGGAAGTAACCAGGGCGACCACCCCGGCGGTGTGGCTGGAGGGCATTCCGCCGGTGGTAAACAGCAAATGCCAGACAAACCTTCGTTCAAAGAGTGCATTCACAAATGGCTTCAGAATCTGAGCAATAAGAAAAGCAAGCATGGCGGAGACGAAAGCGCTGTTTGCCAAGAGGTTGTTATTCATAGGATAAATGTATAGGTTTTACCTAACTTGGGCAATCATGGAGGAGCGTGTTAATGAAAAGTGATACGATTCAGTTTTACACGATAAATCTTGCTTCTTTTTTCAGCCAGCTCGCGATTGCGATGATCAATCTGACGCTGGTCTATCACCTTCGATATCACTACGACCTCCCTTCCGCGATGATCGGTCTCGCCGCTGCCATGAGTCCGACATCGTATCTGCTCTCGTGTCTGGTCAAAGGAAGGCTGCCCTCGAACCTGAGGCCTCGGCATGCGATCATGCTCTCCTTGGCGGGGATGGGCACTTCAATCCTGGTGCTTTTGAGCGTGCATAATCTTGCAGTCACATATCTGTGTCTTTTCCTCTATGGAATGTGGATGAGTTTTCTTTGGCCTCATGTGGAGGAGTGGTTCAGCCGGGGCAAAGAAGGGGAGGCGCTCAGCAGAGCCGCCAACGGTTTCAATGTCTCGTGGTCTCTGGGGGTTGCCATCTCGTCATATCTTGCCGGTCTGTTGATTGAGCGATCGACGATTCTCGCCTTCCTCGTTTCCATCAGCTTCTTTGTCGTGGTGTTTGTCGGCATCTGGGTAGTCAGCATCCTGGTTCCCGCGATCCGGATGGTTCCCGGTGAAACGACCCACATTGAAACAAGTCAATTGAGCGATCGCTCGACGCCGCTGAGGTTCTATGCGTGGATAGGCATCGTCGTTCTCTACGGCGGAATGAGCATTATTCTCACCATCTTTCCTTTATATGCCCACGAAGAGCTGCTGCTCAGGGAATCCCATGTGGGATTGCTCCTGCTGATTCGGGGGATTACCAGCTGCATCAGCTTCTACCTTCTGGGCAGATTCTCCTTTTGGCACTTCAAGAAATCCCTTATTTTTCTCGTTCAGGCGCTCTTCGCCCTTCTGTGCTTCAGCGCCCTCCGGTTTTCTTCCCTTTTGTTTTATGGAATCTTCTTTCTTTTCTTCGGAGTGCTTTTCTCTTTTGCCTACACCCAATCGATCTTCCACGGCTCAAGCGGTGCGATCAGACGCTCCGAGCGGATGATCATCCACGAGATTCTTCTGACGATCGGAATAATTCTCGGCTCGGTCGGAGGGGGGTGGTTCTACCAGAAGTTCGGTTTTACCAATGTGCTGCTTGCCGTCGGAACCCTTGGGGCGATCGCAGTGGGAGGAGAGCTCATTATCAGCATATACATCAGAACCCGTATTCGCTACAATGGAGCGTAATCATTCGCAAGGAGGATGTCATGGCCCTCACCCTGACGGAAAAAATTCTCAGTTCCCACCTCAAGACGGGAACGTTGGAGCGTGGAAATCCAATCGGAATATCGATTGATCAGACCCTTACCCAGGATGCCACCGGCACGATGGCGTTTTTAGAATTTGAATCGATGGGCTTGGATCGAGTCCAGAATGAACTGGCAGTAAGCTATGTAGATCATAATACCATTCAGGTAGGCTTTGAAAATGCCGATGACCACCGCTACTTGCAGTCGGTGGCGGCGGCGAAAGGGGTCATCTTCTCCCGTCCGGGAAATGGAATCTGTCATCAGGTCCACCTGGAGCGCTTCGGAGTTCCCGGCAAGACGCTTCTGGGCAGCGACAGTCATACCCCGACCGGAGGCGGAATCGGAATGATCGCGATCGGTGCCGGGGGGCTGGATGTCGCCGTTGCGATGGCCGGTGGTCCTTTTCACTTGATCTGTCCCAAAATAATCGAAATCCGCTTGACCGGAAAACTCCGCCCATGGGTCAGCGCCAAGGATGTCATCTTGGCGGTTCTTGAACGATATGGGGTGAACGGGAACGTGAACTGCATATTCGAGTATACGGGAGAGGGGGTGAAAACCCTGCAAGTTCCCGAACGGGCGACGATCTGCAACATGGGAGCGGAAGCGGGTGTTACCACCAGCATCTTCCCCAGTGATGAAAACACCCTCGCGTACCTGGCCGCTCATGATCGGGCGGAGGCGTATATCCCCATGTCCGCCGATGAAGGGGCGGTGTATCACGAAACGTTTGAACTCGACCTTTCGATGCTGGTTCCTAAAACCGCTTGTCCCCACTCACCGGGGAATATCGCCGACGTATCCTCGCTCGTCGGCAAGGAAGTCGACCAGGTTCTCATCGGTTCATGCACGAACTCCTCCTACGCGGACATGAAGAAAGTGGCCGACATTCTTGACGGAAAGCACATCGCCCCTGACGTTTCCTTCGGAGTCGCTCCCGGCAGCCGTGAAGTCATTCTCATGCTTGCCGAGGACGGTTCGCTCGGAAAGCTGGTCGCCGCCGGGGCGCGAATCCTTGAAACGGCGTGCGGCTTCTGCATCGGCAACCACCAAAGCCCGGGGACCAATGCTGTAAGCTTGCGGACCAGCAACCGGAACTTTGAAGGACGAAGCGGAACGAAAAGCGCTCAAGTATATCTGGTCAGTCCGGAAACCGCCGCCTTGAGCGCGATAACCGGTGTCTTCACCGACCCGCTGGGCGATCATGGGTTCGAGTATCCTGAGGTCGTGAATCCAAAGAAGTTCATCATCGATGATTCGATGTTCATCTTCCCCCCGGAGGATGGAAGCGCCGTAGAGATCATTCGGGGACCCAATATCGGAAATCCGCCGGCAAACGTTCCCTTGGGCGATTTTCTCGATGGATACGTGACGATCAAGGTCGGAGACAAGATCACCACCGACCATATCATGCCCGCAGGCGCCCGCCTCAAATATCGGTCCAACATTCCCGTCTACTCCAAGTACGTCTTCGAACCGATCGATGAGTTCTTCTCCCAGCGTTGCACGGAAAATCAGGATCGCGGAAAAGCAAATTTCATCGTCGCCGGGGTTTCCTATGGACAAGGCTCTTCACGGGAACACGCGGCGATCTGTCCGATGTACCTCGGTGTCAAAGCGGTGATCGCGATTTCGATTGAGCGGATACACCAGAACAACCTCTGCAACTTCGGAATCATCCCGTTGACGTTCATCGATGAGGCCGATTATGAAAAACTCGATCAGAACGATGAGCTCGTCATCGAGAACATTCGCCGGCAGATCGCCGGGGAGACCGTCATCCTGAAGAACAGGACAAAGAGCCTGGAGATTTCTTTGCGCTGTGATGTTACCGAGGAGCAGCGGACGATGCTGATCAAGGGCGGCTTGCTCAATATCCTCAAGGAGCGTGGCTGATGACTCAAACGATTTGTTACATTGAAGGCGACGGAGTGGGTCCGGAGATAACGAGCGTGATGCTGAAGGCGGTCGATACCGCCGTACGCAAAGCGTACCGAGGCGCCAGGACGATCGAGTGGAAGGAAGTGCTCGCCGGACAAAAAGCGTTCGATCGGGTGGGGACGTATCTGCCTAAGGAGACTCTTGAAGCTATCAAAGAACATAAGGTCGCGATCAAAGGTCCTCTGACCACCCCCGTCGGCAAGGGGTTTCGCTCCCTGAACGTCGTCCTGAGACAGGAACTGGATCTCTATGTGTGCTTGAGGCCGGTGGAGTACTTTGAAGGCACTCCTTCACCGGTCAGACATCCCGAGCTGGTGGACATGGTCATCTTTCGGGAAAACACCGAGGACATTTACGCCGGAATCGAGTGGGAAGCGGGAAGCGTGGAGGTCAAAAAGGTCTTGGCCTTCCTCTCCGACGAGATGAACGTCTCCACGATTCGCTTTCCGAAGACGAGCGCAATCGGAGTCAAGCCGGTTTCAAAAGAGGGGACCGAGCGGCTGGTCCGAAGCGCGATCGAGTACGCGCTTGCTCACAAAAGACGAAGCGTTACCTTGGTCCACAAAGGCAACATCATGAAGTTCACCGAAGGGGGATTTCAAAAGTGGGGGTATGAACTCGCGGTTCGCGAGTTCAACGCGATCAGGGAACGGAACGGCTATCATATCAGACGGGAAGGGGAAGCGGATCTCGTCATCAACGATTGCATCGCCGATGCGTTTCTGCAGAACATCCTCACCAAAGCTGAAGCGTACGATGTGGTGGCGACGCTGAATCTCAACGGCGATTACATCTCCGATGCGCTTGCCGCCCAAGTGGGAGGAATCGGAATAGCTCCCGGGGCGAACATCAACTATCAAAGCGGACATGCGATCTTCGAGGCGACCCACGGAACCGCTCCTGATATCGCGGGCAAGAATCTCGTCAATCCGCTCTCGATCGTGCTTTCGAGCGTCCTGATGCTTAACCATCTCGGATGGGATGAAGCGGCGGCCCTTCTCGACGAAGCGGTCAGAAAAACGATCAAAACCGGGATCGTGACAAAAGACTTTCATTCCCTGATCGAGAAAGAGGGAAGAACCGCGACCCTGCTCGGAACAAGGGAGTACGGCGAGCGGCTCTGTGCGTTGATCTGAGCGTTGATTCTTCTTCAGGCTTATACCCGGTCGGCCAGGGGAACGACTTTTCGTTTCGCCAGGCCTGTATACACCTGACGGGGGCGGGCGATCTTCTGATAGGGGTCGTCAGCCCATTCAAGCCAGTGTGCGATCCAGCCCGGAAGGCGGCCCAAGGCGAAGAGCACGGTGAACATCGATTCGGGAATTCCCATCGCATGGAAGATGATTCCCGTATAGAAGTCGACGTTCGGATAGAGATTTCGTTCGATGAAATACGGGTCGCTCAAGGCGACTTGCTCCAGATCCAGCGCAATCTGCAGCAAGGGGTCGAGCTCCGTGTTTCCGATGACCTTCTGGCAGAGCTCCTTGGCGATCTTGGCCCGGGGATCGTACGTCTTGTAGATCCGGTGGCCGAAGCCGGCAAGGCGGAAGCCGTTTTCCTTATCCTTGGCCATCTCGACGACCTGTTCGACCGTCAAGCCCTCATTATGGATCTTCAGCAGCATCTGCATCACCGCCTGGTTGGCTCCGCCATGCTTTGTTCCCCAGAGGGCGCAACAACCGGCGGCGACCGAGGCGTAGAGGTTCGCATCGCTGGAACCGACGAGCCGCACCGCGCTTGTAGAGCAGTTCTGCTCGTGGTCGGCGTGAAGTATCAGGAGGATATTCAATGCTCGGACGTGGAGCGGTGGAGGAACGTAGGCGTTCACGCTGGTAGAGAACATCATGTTCAGGAAGTTTTCACAGTAGGAGAACTTATAGGAGGGGTTTACGAAATCGAGCCCGTTCATCTGCCGGTAGGTAAACGCCGCGATCGTCCGCATCTTCGAAAGAAGGCGTGTTACGGTGAGGTCGAGGTTCGCTTGCGGGTCGGCATCGACGAGTTCCGGATAGAACGCCGAAAGCGAAGCCACCATCGCAGCCAGGATCGACATCGGGTGTGAATCCTGCGGGTAGTCGCGGAAGAAGTTCCGCATATCGATGTGGAGCAGGGAATGGCGGTTGAGCATTTCCGAATAGAGAAGCCGTTCTTGCACGTTGGGGAGCTCGCCCTTGATCAGGAGGTGGGCGACTTCGACGAATTCGCAGTGTTCGACCAGATCCTCGATATCGTACCCCCGATAGCGAAGAATTCCTTGTTCACCGTCCACATAGCAGATTTCGCTCATCGCGGATCCCGTATTGGCATATCCCGGGTCATAGGTGATATAGCCGGTTTGTTTTCGCAAGGAGGTGATGTCGATCGCTTTATCGCCCATCGAGTCGGTGATGATGGGAAGGGTGACTTGTTGGTCTTCAAGAATAAGTTTTGCAGCGTCTTTTTTTATGTCCATCGTTCTATCTCCTTTTAGGGGATAGCAAACACTACAGTACTTTTCTTCTTTTGAGAATAGGGGGGCTTCCGGGAGATTTCCTTTTCATTCATACCTGCAACGGCTATAATCAACAGGAGAACAGGAGAAGGAAGATGGATGAGTTGACATTGCCGCTTGAGGAAGAGATTGTCGATATAGCGGATTTCTTTAAAGTATTCGGCGATCCCACTCGCTTGAAAATCCTCTTTTTATTGGAGCAGGGAGAGCGAGGAGTGAATTCGATCTGTGAAGAGCTCGGGATGCAGCAATCGACGATCAGTCAGCAATTGAAACTCCTCAGAGCCCGGCGGCTGGTCCGCTACCGGAAAGATGGCCGAAATGTCCTCTACCGCCTTAACGATGAACACATCCATGACATCCTTGCTCTCGGAATCGAGCATTATCAGGAGCTTCAATAGTCTTGGATGAACTCTTTCGCCTCAATACAGGGAATGTTTCTTCTCGGCGTACTCCTTATAGAGCTTCAAGGCTTCCGCCCGGTCGATCTCTTCGATCGTGAGGACCGACTTGTCCTGGTGGCCTCCCTCGAGGTAATGGTAGATAAGGTCATCCCGGAACCCGATTTTTTCAGCGTCTTCGGCTCGAGCCGCGTAATAGACATCTTTGATATTCGCCCATATGCAGGCGCTTAGACACATCGGACATGGGTGTCCCGTCGCGTAGAGGACCGCACCGGTCAAATCGTGAGTGCCGTTTGCCTTGCACGCCATTCGAATCGCGTTGATTTCAGCATGGGCGGTCGGGTCGGCATCGCCCAGCACCGAATTGGAGGCGACGAAGACCTGGCCGTGCTTATCAACCACGACCGCCCCGAATGGCCCGCCGAGTCCGATATTCATCGTTTCTCTTGCTCGCTCGATCGCGAGGCGCATATATTGTGTTGCGTTCATGACAGCGCTCCCAGCGATTCATAGTACCATGAATCGGATGGGAGCGCAAAAATGTTTTATTTCCGTTTTGATTGAGCGATCAATCGGATCGCGTTGATTCGGATGAAGCCTTTGCAATCGACCGGGTTGTACTTCCCGGCTTTGTCCATCGAACCAAGCTCCTCATCGTACAGGGAAACGGGACTCTTCACCCCCGCGAAGATGACATTGCCTTTATACAAGGCGACCTTTGCGGTTCCGGTCACCTGTTTCTGGCTTTCAACGAAGAGGGCGCTGAGCATATTGAACTCGGGGGCTCCCCAGTAACCGTTGTAGATCAGCTCGGCGTACTTGGGCATGAGGGAATCGCGAAGGTGCATCGCCTCCTTGTCCATCGTGATGCCTTCCAGCATCCGGTGAGCCTTCCAAAGGATTTCACATCCGGGGGTTTCATACACCCCTCGGCTCTTGATGCCGATATAGCGGTTTTCAACCATATCCACCCGTCCGATCGCGTTGTCATGACCGATCTTGTTCAAGTACAGGATCATCTCCAAGGGATCGGTAACGACGATGTCATCATTGAGGTTGGTCACTTTCGTCGGAAGCCCGTTTTCAAATGAGATCTCCAGAAGCGTCTCTTCATCGGGAGCTTCTTTGGGGCTGAGAGTGAGTGAGAAGACATCCTCATCGGGCCGTTTTGACGCATCCTCCAAGATTCCCGCCTCATGACTGATGTGAATCAGATTCTCATCCTCGCTGTACGGCTTGGCGATCGAGGCTTTGATCGGGATATTATGCTTTTTTGCGTAAGCGATCATATCGCTTCGACCTTCGAATTGGGCCAGGAACTCGCTGTCTTTCCATGGTGCGATGATGTTCACATCACTCATGTGCATGTAATAGCCGAACTCGAAACGGACTTGGTCATTGCCTTTTCCCGTTGCGCCATGGGAGACGTAGGTGGTGCCTTCCTTGCGGGCTATTTCAATCTGGGCTTTGGCGATGATCGGTCGGGCGAGGGATGTGCCGAGCATGTATCCTCCCTCGTAGATGGTATTCGCCAGCAGGGCGGGGAAGATGTAGTCGGTGACCAATTGACTTCGAAGATCCTCGACATACACCTTGGATGCACCGGTGGCCAGCGCTTTTTCTCTGATCGCATCGAAATCTTCGCTCTGTCCGACGTTTGCAACGAATGCGACCACATCGAACCCTTTGTTTGCCAGCCATTTCAAGATGACGGAGGTATCCAGACCGCCGCTATATGCCAAAATGATTTTTTTCTTTTCCATATCTTCGTTCCTTATGGGCGCAGTGTACAAATATCTTTTAAGAAAGACAAGCAGTTTGTGTATATTTATACTCTTATATACCGAAATATTCCCAATAATTGTGAAATAATCAGGAAATCTATGAATAGATATACATTAATCCGGTTTCAAAATCATCTGTCCGCCTTCGATGCCATAAATGATCGTTCACCTTCTCTTGTGTTAATACCTTGAACTTTTTATACTGTTTTCATGCTCATATGTGACAAGTTATACAAGCGATATGCAAAGAACGCCCCCTACGCAGTGGAAGATCTGACACTGAAGGTTGGAGAAGGCGAGATTTTCGGATTCCTTGGTCCCAACGGAGCGGGAAAGTCGACGACGATCAAGATGATCGTTGCGCTGCTGAACAGCGACAGCGGCGAGGTGAGTCTGGACGGCATCACCGTCAAGGATGATCCGATCGCCTATAAGCGGTTGATCGGCTACGTGGCGGATGAACCCCAGTTTTACGACAAGATGAGAGCGAATGAGCATTTGGCGTTCATCGGGGATCTCTATCAGATTCCGCAAAACGAGCGGACCGGGCGAATCGCCGAGTTGGCCGCGACGCTTCGTCTGCAAGATGCGCTGAATGATGAAATCGGCTCCTTTTCCCACGGCATGAGGCAAAAGCTGGCGATCATCAGCGCTCTGCTGCCCGCCCCCAAGCTGCTGGTTCTGGATGAGCCGATGGTGGGCTTGGATCCGAAAGCGTCATTCGAGGTGAAAAACCTCCTGAAAGAGCTTGCAAAGGAGGGGAGGATCGTCTTTTTCTCCACTCACGTTCTCGAGGTCGCCCAGCAGCTTTGCACCAGCTTGGGGATCATCAACGAAGGAAAGCTCATCTACCATGGAACGTTCGAGGCGTTGCAGAACGAACGGAATGAAAGCTTGGAAGAGCTCTTCCTGGAATTGACGGAGAAAAGCTGATGCGCATCCCGGTCGTGCTGCTCTTGCTCAGAACCTATTTGAAAGGGATCAGGCCGCTTCGATCCGCAGTCGAACGTTTCAGCTTCGGAAAGAAGAAATCGATGCGGACCATCAGCGGGATTGCGCTCTCGATCTTGATGCTCGTCTCGCTCTCGAGTTTCGTTTTCCTGCTTTGGACGAACTTCTATAACTATCAGATGGTCGGGATGATGGTCGGAGTTCCCCATGTCGGATTGCTGATGGGAATAGCCTTTGGCACATTGAGTCTTCTCATCTTCGCTTTTCCAGCAGCGATCAACGTGTTGCATGCAGCGAAAGAGATCGAGCGGCTCCGAGCATTGGCGATCAGCGAAGCGGAGCTCGCCCTCAGCCGGATGATCATCTTCTATTTCAATTTTTTCCCGGTCTACCTCTTCTTCATCGTACCCGCGCTCGTCGTCGGGATCATGACCACGGGCTTTTCTTTCTTTTACCTGTTGAGCTCGCTGCTTCTGCTTCTCGTCGGGCCGATGATTCCGATTTCGCTGGTTACGCTGCTTGAGATCGGAGTCGTTCATCTTACCAAGGGGAGGCGCGCTCAACGCTCGGGGGAACTGATCTACCTGGTCATCATGATGGCCTTCGTGATCGGCATATCCTCTCAGATGGGAAAAAACGCCGAGATGACCGGAAATTTTGAAGAATTGACGAATCAGCTGACCCCGGTGATTAGGAAACTGACCCGCTATCTCGCTCCTTTCTCGTTGCAGGCTCAAGGTCTGTATCGCCCGGTCTTGCTCCTCGTGTGGCTCGCGGGAGCGTTTCTCCTCATGTACATCACCTTCAGCGTGACCGCCGGAACGTATCATCACGCTTGCTCCTTGCTGGCCTCCGGCGGATATCAGACGAAGAAACGAAAAAAGAACAATACAGCCCAAAATAAGCCGACAGTCGCGTTGATGAAGCGCGACTGGACGATTCTCCTCTCATCCAGCGGGTTCATCTTCGAGTTGGGCGGGGAATTGTTGATTCCCCTGATTCTCATCATCACCTACAGCGCTATGGGAATCATAGGCGATATCTCGGAGGCGACGAAGGCTCTCGCTCAATATCCGGTCTTTGAATCGATCGTAGTCCTCATCGTTTTGCTTATGTCCAATATAAACATGCTTTCTTGCACCAGCGTATCGCGCCAAGGCAAGCTTGCCCTTCATGATCGTCTGTACCCCCTCGAACCGAAAGCTTTCGTCAATGCAAAGGTGTATCTTCACATGGCTCTTGTCGGTACCACCAATACGCTCTATCTTCTTGCCGCCACCTTGCTTCTCAAGCTCTCCATCGTGAATCTCTGGTTTCATATATTGCTTTCCTTGGTCACGATTGTCGGAACAAGCTGCTTCCATCTGGCGATCGATTACCACAATCCTCTGTTGGATTGGACAAGCGCCCAGCAGGCGATGAAGCGGAATCCCAACGGCTTTCTCGGGATGCTTGTTTCGTTCCTGTTCGTCGTGTGGATCGCGTTCTTCTTGGTGGGTATGCCGTATTTCTTTGATGTCTCTCAAGCGAATGCGTACACACTCGCTCTTTTCGCGGCCGTGGTCACCGCAAAGGTCGGTCAAAGGCTCGCCTACCGGAGTGCGATGGGCTTTCTCGCCTAAGAAGTGAGGAACTCCTTCGCTCGTTCGCACGCCGACGGCAGCGAGGCGTGAAGCTCAAAGGGATGGGGTGAAGATTCGGCCCCCCAGATCAAAAGAAGGCCCAGATCCGCCGCCCGGAGCATCGGAATATCGGTCGGTCCGTCGCCGATCGCGACAATGTTCTCATAGGTTTCTCGCAAGGCTTCGAGATTGGCGCGTTTGCCTTCAGCTTCCCCGATATTGACTTGCAGGTATGCCTTGTTCTTCTTCCAATGAATCCGTTTTGCTTTGATAAGGAAGAATTCATCTCTCAGACCGAGCTCCTCCAAAAAGAGTTCGGCGAGGTTTTCAGTTCCGAGGCTCAGAATCGCCAGATCGGCGATCTCCGTCAGATCCCGAATCGCCTGAACGTCCTCTTTGCCAAGGAGCGCAGCCAGATCCCCGGCCGTCTTTTCCAATAAAACGGGGTCGACGTCACGAATCATCTTCTCGTAGCGTTTGTAGAATTGCGGGTTGTTGAATGCTCCCCGTTGGTCGGCGCGGACAAAGAGGCGGGCGCGGAGACGAAAGAGGGGGCCTTTGGTCTTGGCGTGCGAGAGGACAAGCGTCTGTTCGCTATCGTAGGGGCGAAACGGGTAGAGCGTTCCGTCAAAATCAAAGACGACAAGGTTGGGTTTGGCCATGGCCAACCATAGCAAGAGAAGAAAAAAAGGGGAAGGGTGGCCGCCTTCCCCCTGATATCTTTTAATAATTCTTTACTTGCCGTAGAGTTGATCGAAGTATTCCATATCGGTGGAAAGCACTTTATCAAGATCGGGAATCGTCTTGCGGTACGATTCCAGCGTTCGCCAGAGGTTGAAGAACTCCGGATCCGCTTCATATGCGTCGCTGTAGATCTTAGCGGCTTCGGCATCGGCGACACCTTTGATCGCCTCGCTTTCCGCGTATGCCGTGGAAAGAATCACCCGTTGTTCGCTCTCGGTCTTTCCCTGCCACTGGGCAAGCTGGCCGCGACCGTATGATCGATACGCTTCGGCGATCTGATTTCGTTCCTTGATCATCCGCTGGTAGACGCTTTCGGTGAGGTCGTCACTGTAGCGAATCTGGCGAATGATGATGTCAATCAGTTCAATACCAAACCCGCCGGTGAATTGCTCCGCTTGAATATTCATTCGGGCACTCAACTGTTCCCGTCCAATTCGGATGTTTTCCTGTTTCGTCTGGGTCGCGGTCAAATTGCGCAGCTGTTCGGCATCTTCAGCGCTGTCAAGGCTTTGGACATCCTCCTCCACGGTGATCTCATTGATCTGGTTGGTGGTGCGGACCGCTTCATTGAGGTAGTTCTCGCTGATGATCGTCCGAACCGAGGAATCCAGAATGTCGTTCAGCCGCAAGAGACCGTTGTCGATCGTGTTTACCGTCTCATAATACTTGGCCGGATCGCTGATTCTCCATCGAGCGGTGGTATCGACCCAGATGAACTGGTTTTCCTTCGTCGGAATCCGCTGGGCGGCTCCATCCCAAGAAAGAACCTTCTTCGGGTAATACACGACATTATCAATAAGAGGCATCTTCAGCTTCAGACCGCTCTGGTCCTGCACATCGATGATCTTGCCGAAGCGGGTTACTACCGATTGTTGTCCTTCGACAAGGATGTAAAACGGTCCGAGGATGATAAAGATAACAAGGAGAACGATAATGACGACAGCGGTAGTCAGGAGTCTTCTTTGTGAGCGAATCATTTCTCACCTCCTTGGATCATTTGCATCGGAAGGAAGTTGGCGAGGTTCTTATCAACCAGCGTGACGTTCCCTTTGTTGTCTTGAAGAATCTCCTCGATCGTTTCGATGTACAGACGGGTGCCGGTGATATCCTTTGAGGTTTCATAGACTTCCCGAACGCTGTTGAAGCGTTCAACGTCTCCCCGGGCTTGGTTTACCCGTTCGGCTGCATATCCGTTAGCGACTTGAATAAGGCGATTGGCCTCTCCGCGGGCGGCCGGGATGACTTCGTTGTAGAGCTTTTTGCCCTCGTTGATATAGCGGTTCATGTCCTGAATCGCTTTGTTGACGTCTTCAAACGCATCCTGGACGCTTCCCACCGGGGGAACGATGTTCTGGAGCTTTACCGTGACGACGCGGATTCCCAAACCGTAGAGATCGAACATCTTCTGCATCATCTCCTGGGCTTCGACTTCGATCCGGGTACGCTGACTGGTCATCACCGAGAGGATCGGAAGGTCGCCGACGAGCTGGTTCATGATCGATTGGCTGATATCACGGAGCGTCGATTCACGGGACTCCACCTTGAACATCCAGTTGTAGGGGTTTTCAATCTTGTACTGAACGGTCCACTGAACATCGATGATGTTCAGATCTCCGGTGAGCATCAACGATTCATTGGTGTAGTTTTGTCCATACAGCGGTGAAGCCGCACCCTGACCCCGGTAGCCAAACGTCATCGTTTGGATGACTTGGGTGGGTACGTTGTAATTCCTCTCGATTCCAAGCGGGATCTTTGTCTGGAGGCCCGGCCCAACGGTTCGGTGGTAGCGTCCAAAGCGCAGGACGACAGCCTGTTCCGTTTGGTCGACGACAAAGAAGCTGCTCAAAACCAAGAGGACCGTCACCACTGCGATTACGATCCATAGGATCAGCTTGGGGCTGATGTTGAATCGAATCGGGCGGACAGGTCGTTGGTTGCTATTATCCATGCTGTCTCCTTTGTGCGTAGCACAGCCCTAAATGTACTTAGGCATCAAAGCATAGTCAAGGTAGACCATTGAAAAGAAAATACCGGCGGTCTATGATGACGGTCATGAAAAAACGACTCATTACCAGTGCTCTGCCCTATGTGAACAACATCCCCCACTTAGGGAATCTCATTCAAGTTCTCAGTGCGGATGTCTTCGCTCGGTTCTGCCGATCGAAAGGGTATGAAACGCTCTATATATGCGGAACGGATGAATACGGAACCGCCACGGAAACCCGGGCGCTTCAGGAAGGGGTGACTCCCCGGCAATTATGCGACCATTACTTTGTCATCCACCGCGATATTTATGAGTGGTTCAACATACGGTTCGACCACTTCGGACGAACTTCCACCCCCGCTCAGACGGAAATCGTCCAGGCGATCTTCAAAAAAGTCGACGAACGCGGCTACATTTCAGAACATGAGATCGAACAGCTATACTGCCCCACCTGCGACCGCTTCCTGGCCGATCGCTTTGTCGAGGGGACCTGTCCGGTTTGCAGCTATGAAAAAGCCCGGGGGGACCAGTGCGATCATTGCCAGAGCCTATTGGAACCGACCGAGCTCATCGATCCTCATTGCGGGGTGTGCGGCACCAAGCCGGAATTGCGGAAAACGAAACACCTCTATCTTGATTTGCCGAAAGCGCTCCCTCTTTTGGAAGCGTGGATGGACACGGCGAGCAAAGAGGGATTCTGGGCGAACAATGCGATTCAGGTCACTCGGTCATGGATTCGCGACGGTCTGAAAGAACGGGCGATCACCCGTGATCTGAAGTGGGGGATTCCCGTTCCCAAAGAGGGATACGAGAACAAGGTCTTTTATGTGTGGTTCGATGCCCCGATCGGATATATCTCGATCACCAGCGAAGCGACGGAAGAGTGGAAGTCCTGGTGGCAGGATCCTCAAAACGTCGAACTCTTCCAGTTCATCGGGAAGGACAATATTCCATTCCACACCGTCATCTTCCCATCGACTCTGCTGGCGACCGGGGATGAATGGACGATGCTTCATCACATGTCCAGCAGCGAGTATCTCAACTACGAGGGCGGCAAGTTCTCCAAGAGCCTCGGAATCGGAATATTCGGAAACGATGTCCGGGACACGAAGATTCCCGTTGATGTGTGGCGCTTCTATATCTTCTACAACCGGCCTGAAACGAGCGACTTCACCTTCACGTGGAGCGATTTCCAAGAGAAGGTGAACGGTCAGCTGATCGGGAACCTCTCCAATCTGGTGAATCGGACTCTCACCTTCGTCAATCGCTTCTACAAGGATGATTCCGACCTTTTCGATGCTGAGATCGATACGGCTCTGTACGATGAAGTCAAAGCGATCGAAGCAAACATCGATCGGATTCTGGAGCGGAGCGAGCTGCGCGAAGGCCTCCGGCAGATTCTCGCTCTCTCTTCGGTGGGAAACAAGGCGTTCCAGGATGGGGAACCGTGGAAGGCGCGTAACGAGAATCCCGAGAAAGCGAAGAGTCTCTTGAAGACGTTGCTGTACGTGATTCGCGACATAGGCATCCTTATCGAGCCGTATATGCCGCACACCAGCCAAGAGGTCCTTTCCTTCGTCGGCTCCGAGAGCGCAAGGTGGAACGATCTGGGATCGACCGATGCCGCATTGACCCTGCGTGAACCGACCCTTCTCTTCGAGAAATTGGAGGATGAGCGCATCGCCGAGCTTCGAGAGCGTTTCAGCGGCTCTCAGGATCAGCGAAATCAGGAAATGAAGGAAGAACTGTCAAATGGCCGGATCTTTGCCGAAAAAGTGATTCTCAAGGTCGCCCGGATCACCGAGGTTGAAAAACACCCCAACGGTGATCGTCTCTATATCCTTACCCTGGATGTGAACGAGGATGAGGAACGCACGATTGTAAGTTCGATCGTTCCCTTCTACACGGAAGAGGAGCTCCTGAATAGGAAGATCGTCCTGGTCAGCAACCTGAAACCCTCGAACTTCCGAGGGGTGAAGAGCAGGGGAATGCTTCTAGCGGCGAACGATCCCGAAGCGGAAGAGCACACCACGTGTGAAGTGGTCTTCGCCGATGATTTTGAGACGGGAGCGATTCTGGAAGTTGAAGGATTCGATCCACCACAAACGGATATTCCCTACGTGAAGGCGGATCTCTTCTTCTCTTTTGAGCTGTATGCGGAAGATGGGGTCGTGAAGGTTGACGGACGACCGATCGGAAAAGAGGGCAGGCAGATCAAAACTGTCAAATATCTCAACGGTCCGGTAAACTAGGGGAGCATGAAGATTAAGCCGATCAGAGTGGAAGACCTTTCCGGAGACGGTTCTCCGCTTCAATCGCTCTTTTGGGCTCAAGCGAAGTCGATTCTCGGGTGGAAGTCCTACGCCTTTGAAATAGAAGAGGAGCAGCGGCTGCTGATTCTTGTTCGCAGAATCGCTCCTCTTTTCTTTTTTGCGTATGTTCCTTTCGGTCCGAGCGAGCCAAATGATTTGGCTCTGTTATCGGAACAGCTGAAACAGCGGATCGAAGAACCGATCTTTGCGATTCGATATGATCTTCCGTTTACAGACATCTCATTTCCAACAGCCGGTCTCTTGCCGTTATCCTATTCGATCCAACCGGAGCGTACCGTTCGAATCGATCTTCAAAAGCCGCTGGCATATCGCAAGCGCGCTCAACGAGCGCTGCAGAAGTGCGAGACCGGATACACATTACAACTCTACAATGATGAACCGGGCCTCTTCGACCGGTGGTATGAAACGTACACGCAAACCGCTTTTCGTGACCGCTTTCACCCGCGAAGCAAAGAATACTTTTTCCACCTGCTTTCGATCGATGATGATAAGAAGGTGAAGCCGACCCTTCTTCTGGCGTTTGAGCAGAGCACGGTTGTCGGGGGAGTGCTGCTCATCGAAGGCGTGAAAGAAACGATCTATCTCGCCGGATCATCGATCCGCCCCAACGTGGGGTATCTTCTTCAGGATGGAGCGATCCGTCGAACCAAAGAGCGAGGTGGAATAATCTATGATCTCTTTGGAATTTCCAACCAAAGCGAGTATCTTGCCTCGTTGGACCTGTTCAAGACCGCCTTTGGCGGGGAGACCGTTATTCGAAAGCCATCGCTTGATTACCCGATCAAGATCCTAAGGTACCGAGTATTCACGTGTCTTGAGCGATTCCGGTATCGTCGCTCGCGCTCTCTTCGGCAAGGATGAGAAGATTCACCAGAGTTCGGAATTGATCGCCTCGGTCAAATTCGTTATCGAACAGTTCGAAGGAAGCACTTCCCGGGGAGAGAAGGATCACTTGCTGCAAATCGGGAAGCTCCCGTTCTTTTTTCAATGCGCTATCCAAGCTGACCTCCAGCGCCGCTCCCATCGAATCGAAAGGACCATGGTATGCGATCTTCTCTTTCTCGAGCAGAGGAATCAATTTGCCGGTGGTGAAGCTTCCTCCAAGCAGACTGATGCTCAAGGCTTGACGAAGCTCTTCAACCATGGAATTGGGATCGAGGCGTTTGTCGGTTCCTCCGGTGATCAAATGAACCCCCAGCAGTTTGAAGTTGGCATAGGTGAAGTGAACCGCTTCGGGAATCGTGGCGGCACTGTCATTGATGAAGAGGATGTTTCTGAGGCTTCCTATTGCTTCGATGCGGTGAGGTACCCCGGCGAATGACCCGAGCGCCTCAAGGACCTCCCGGTACTTGAATCCCAGCGAGAGGAGAATCGCATACGCGCTGTGGAGATTGGGATGCTCAAGGAGTTCTTTGGGAACGGTGGTGTCGATCGCTCGAATATGCTTGCGGTCCAAACCGGTCTGTTTTCGTACTCGCTGAGCGATGATCTGAGGAATGACCGCTTTCTTCACGAAGGAGCCGAACAGGAGCAGCTTGTCCTCCATATAGCGCTCGATCGATTCGTAGGTGTTGAGATGATCGGGGTAGAAGGAAGTCAGGGCGCATATTTCCAGCGGAGGCATCGCTCCCGCAAGAGCGCCGATCGTATCTCTGATCTGCCAGGAAGAGAACTCACAGACCAGATAGGCGGGAAGAGCTCTTCCTTGTTTTCTCCGCTCCTCAAACTCCTTCAGGACGGTAAATCCGCTTATTCCCATATTGCCGCACTGCATCGCCTCCACGCCGAGGTGGGCGAGAGCATGGGCGACCGCAGCGCTGGTCGTCGTTTTTCCTTTGGTTCCCGTGATGGCGATGATCTTTACTTCTTGAATCCACGGGGATGAGAAAAGCCAGGAAAAATCGTTGATCACGACTCGGGCGTCTTTCAAAAGGGGATGGGACGGAGGAATCGCCGGATTTTTCACCACCACGTCCGCCCAGAGAAAATCATCTTTTCGATGATTGCCCAAGCTATACGTCGCCCCTCGATGAATGAGGGATGCCACCTGGCTTTTCAGATCCTCTTCCGCCCGCAGGTCGGTAATTCGTACTTCATGTCCATGATCGAGAAAGTAGGATGCAGCAGCATACCCACCACCATGAAGCCCCAAACCGAAGATAAGTACCTTCATCCTCCCCCCTAGGGACAGTGTAGGAAGAAGAGGAAAAGAGTGCAAGTAAAATCATTGAATAGAGCGTTAAAATCGGTGTTTGTGATGTGAATCCGTTGTTCAAATCAGTTTTATTAAAACGCATTTGAATGACTTGATTGCTTCCGCTTCTTCTGCTACTCTATGGACACACCGAATGGAAGGGAGGACAAGTGATGAGATTTGTTGGAAGAGAACACGAGCTGAAAGAGTTCCATGAAATCTTCACCTCGCCTCGTTTTGAGTTTGTGATCGTCTATGGCCGCCGCCGGGTAGGAAAAACGACACTCATCTCCAAAGCGTGTGAAGGGTATCGAACAATCTTTCATTTGGCAGCAAAAACAACCGAGACGAAAACCCTTTCCGATCTTTCAACGGCTACCGCGGCGGGACTCGATGAAGGATTCGGTCTGAGCTTTACTACATTGGAAGTCTTTCTAGAGTATGTGGCTGAGAAAGCCGTAGAAGAGCCGCTTATCCTCGTCATTGATGAATTCCCATTTTTCTGTGCATCAATCCCTGAAGCGATGGGGGTGTTTCAACGATTTATCGATTTGCGCTTTCCCAAGACTCAGCTCAAGCTGGTCCTTTCCGGTTCTTCGGTCTCTTTTATGGAGCATCAAGTGCTCGGTGACAAAAGTCCCCTGTATGGTCGGAGAACCGCCCAGTTCAAGGTCCTTCCGTTCACCTTGCAGGAAACCAAGGAACTCTATGGCGGCAGTGACATCGATACTATCCGTGTGCAGGCGATAACCGGTGGAGTGCCGCTCTACGTTTCGTATTTTTCATCAAAGAAAAACTTTGAAGAAGAGATTACCCGCCTCTTTTTTCGAGTTAACGGTCTTCTGTACAACGAACCGATGAATATCCTGAATATGGAAGTAGGCCAACCGCAGGTGTATTTCACCGTTTTGGAGCTCTTGGCTCATGGGGTGAATAAACACATTGAAATCTCCGATAAAAGCGGGCTGTCACCGACTCAAGCAAGTTACTACCTTTCTACACTCCGCGAGTTGGGACTTGTTACGGATATCTTGCCTTTTAGAGAAAGGAATAAGAAGCGAACGCGATGGGTTATCAAAGATGGACTTTTCTTGTTTTATTTCAAACATGTGTATCCCTATCGGGCG
>Ga0116183_1001560_pt1 | contig 25796 bp, 32 predicted proteins | sample AD_UKC078_MetaG_FD_89753 | JGI IMG/M metagenome (GOLD analysis project Ga0116183, IMG submission 89753) | Active sludge microbial communities of municipal wastewater-treating anaerobic digesters from USA - AD_UKC078_MetaG | ecosystem: Engineered > Bioreactor > Anaerobic > Digestate | place: USA...
AGTATGCTGCCGCGCTCTCCTCCGACCTTTTTGCCGCACAGGCCGGCGTCAAGGCCGGTATGGCCCGCGCTGGCGCCAAGGCGCTGTCGGGTTTTTCTGAGAACGGAACACGTGAAATCGCCCCCGGATTAATCCAGACGCTCACGCCCACAGCTGAAGGAGCTACTGTCACGACAACCACAACCCCTACCGCACGTCTATTGGCGTCCAAGCCTCAGACTGTCCCCGTTTACATGGGGACGGATGATAAGGGTAACGCACTTCTCCAAAACTACACCGTCGACCCGACAACCGGAAATCCTATGACCGCGATTGGCGCGAAAATCGCCGTCCGTGAACTTCCGTCTGGCGTTATCGGTGCTGAAGGTTACAAGGCACCAACAAAGGTATCTCAGATTCAGAAGGTGCTTGACACCCGTATGATCAAGTCGCTTGAGAACCTTCCTATCGATGTCGCGAATTACGAGAATTCAAAGATTCAGATCACCAAGGCTCTGGATAAGCTAAAAGAGTCATGGGGTGCTACATCAGGCCCTGTTGCAGGCATGATCCCAGACACGATTATCCGCAGCCGTGCAGACGCTATGAATGCAGCGCAAACGGCAATCCAGTCTCAGCTTCGCGCCATTTACGGTGCTCAGTTTACCGCAAAAGAGGGTGAGCGTTTCTTCAAGACAGTTTTCGACCCCTACGCTACTGAGAAAGAGAACATCGACCGCTTGAACAAGCTCCAAGCGTCGTTAGATCGCGCCATCAACGCAAAGATGGAAATGAGCGCTTGGCTTGATAAGCATGATACCTTCCAAGGGTTCCCATCCAGTAAGCTTATCCTGCAGGGGGATGTCACAGCTGAGACTGTAGCAGCGAACCTCTCTTCTCTTTCTACGCCAGACACCAAGCAGTCATATGACGCAGCGGTGACCGCTACAGGGACCCCAGGTCCTATCGGTGATACTCAGGCAGCAGCTGCACCGGCGGTTACTCCGGCGAAGAAAACATCTGGACGGTTCACTATCGAAGCCATTGAATAACGGACATGCCTAAATTCAAAATTACAGATCAAAACACCGGAAGGACTGTTGTAGTCTCCGGTGATACACCACCTACCGAAGAAGAGGCGCTGTCCATTTTTTCGGACACACGCCGTGATGCTCTGAAATCTATGGAAGGTAAGATCATGTCCAGCGTGGACGCTCCGGCCGATGTCAAGGCGAAGCTGGAGGACGACTACGCCAAGGAGGTGAAGGCGTATCAGGACGAAACCAGCCTGCTTGGGCGTATCAAAGACAAGTTCCAAGACTTTGACCTCAAGACCTCGGCCTCAAAAGCTTGGGACGCTGTAGTCGATTCGACTTGGGGTGCCGCTGAGGAGGCAAACAAGCGAATCGGTGCTGCGCTGAAAGCCAAAAAGAAGGCCGGTGAGGACGTCGGTATTACAGACGTCGTGAAAGCCATGGTCACCGAGGGCGCAAAGCCGGCAGCCGCGGGCGCGGCCGTGGGCGTTATGGACGCGCTCCAGGGAACGGCTGACATCGCGGCCAGCGGGCTCGCAACAAACACGCGGGTTGTCGGCGACATCATCGGCTCTGACGCACTGAAGCGATTCTCTGCCGAGCTGGAAACGCAACGCGTTATGAAAGCCGCCGAGAAGGAAAAGGCGGCGTCGGATCTGAAAGCCGGCCTGGGTATTGAATCCGAGTCTAAAGTTTTCGGCGGTGGCCGTATGGCTGGTGGCGTCGTTACACCAATTGGCATACCTGGCGCGCCAAAAGCGCTTGCAGCCGCCGGTAAGGCGTCGGAGGGTGTGGCAGACGTTGTCAGCGCTGGAGTCAAGAAAGCGGCCGGGCAATCCCTACGCGCAGCATCGAAGGCGGCGCCAAGTGTTTTAGCCGACATTGCCACGATCAAAGCCGCGTCAATGATGCCAGCCCCGGCAGTCGGCCTGGGATCGATCGCCGGCGCACCGCTCGCGGCCAGGTTTGCAACGAACATGATGTCTGATGATTCAGTGCTAGGCCTCGGAAAGTATGTCAAAGCAGTCTCCGATGCTATGGCTTCGCGTGTTGCGCAGTCTACCGGCAGTGTCGCTAACGACTTCATATCGAACAACGTTGTTCGTATTGACAACTTGACCCAGGCGATCGGAGATTGGTCTACCGACATCCAGCGTAAGCTTGTTGCGAAGCCCTCTGGGGCTGGAGATATACTCTCGAAAACCAAGGTTGGGCAGTCCATAGTTGACGAGGCCGAGTCGGTTGGTGCCGGTTTGATTCGAGCACAGGGAGAGTTGATCGGCGACATCCAGAAGAAACTGGACGCGCTCGGGCTCACCGTTTATCAACGCTCCGTGCTCTCCTCTAAGCTACGGGCGGCAGAGGCGCGACAAGCCTCGATCGCAGCAGGCATTTCAGTTGTGAAAAAGCTAGGTGCTGCTGAGAAAATCACTGACACCGCCTCCCGTATCCTTGCTGATGCAACACTGGGTGCCACAGCCGGCGCCGCGCTGGCGTCAATGACAGCTACGCCAGGTTCAGACTCGATTGATGACGGTATAGCCTCGGGTGCGTTTTACGGCACGCTTCTGGGCACGCTCGGCCGCGCCGCCATCAAACGTGCCCCGGAATCACCCGCCGCGACAGTCGATCAACCTGTAACACCAAAGGATCTGGATCTGATAGTGAAGTCCCCGGAATACCTTGATCTGGTACGGGCTGAAACGGTCGATTTGATCAAGCGCCCAGCCGATGGACTGGAAGTTGTCGACTCGGTACCGGAAGACGCGATCTGGGTAAATGCGCCGTCCACGGTTCAGGCCATGCCGGCAAAGTCGACTGGCGTGGAAGTCGGGGACTCGGTCCCAAAAAATGCCCCCGCGATGCTGGAAAGCGGCAGGACGCCTAAAGCCCTGCTGGGACTCCAGCCGGAGGTTGGCTTGCTGGAAAGCGGAAGTGTGCCTAAAGCCCTGCGTGCGCCGATGGCCGAGGAACTGCCGCTTGGTAGCACTAAGTCGACAGCGCCAGACATGACGGCTCTCCGCGCACGCGTTGAGAAAACCCAAAAGGTCATTGACGAGCTGTCCGCAAAGGACGTCACGGAGGGTTTGACCGACAACGAGCTTGTCACTTTGGAGCAGGCGGAGGCCACGATCGCACGTGATATCGAAACGTTGAAGGGCCTGGAGGCTTCTGAGTTGACTTCCGCCAAGAAGTCACGGAAGATCCTGGCCATGGAGAAAACTATCACCGAGATCCGAAAAGACTGGAAGGAGGCAAAGGATGCCTACAACGATGCACGCAATGCATGGTCAGAACCCGGCATTGAACCTGCCGAGCGAGCCAAGCGCAAGGTCATCGTCGATGATCTGAAAGCGAAGGTTGATGCTCTAGCAGCACAGCTCTTCCCGGAAGACGCGATCTGGGTAAATGCGCCGTCCACGGTTCAGGCCATGCCGGCAAAGTCGACTGGCGTGGAAGTCGGGGCCAAGAAGTCACGGAAGGTCCTGGCCATGGAAAAAGCCGCCACTGAGACTAGCAAAGAACGCTACGAAAATGTGAAAAAAACCGTTGCAGGCCCGCGAAAGGCTAAGAAAAAGGTCCTTTCTGCTGCAAAACTCCCGAAACAGGAGCCCACCGCGCCCGCGCCCAGCCAGACGGATTCATTCACCGTCGATTCTATTCTTAAAAGAAAAACCCGTATGACGGACACGAGCATCGGAGACGCCATCAAGCACATCGAAGGCCTCGACCTCGACTCGTTGAGCCCGTCCGATGCCGCAGCTGTGAAGAAGGCCTGTGAGGCCCTCCAGATGGAATACGAGGCGCTTGTCTCCGAGATTGAGAAATCTGGAGTAGCGTTCCACACCGGCCAGACTGGAACCATGTCCGCTCTGAAGGACGCCGCACGTAACATGGCCGCCTACGGCAACTACGTCTGCGACGCTGTGGAGCTGAACGCCCGCCTGAAAAAGGCGAAGGCTGGAAAGGCTACACCGCAGGAGATTGAGCAGCTGAAGGCCGCAGGGCACGACGTTGACGACCTTGACGCCGAGTTGGAAAAGAACTGGAAGCACTACAAGCGCCTGTCAGATGCCTACTACGCGACAAACCGGTTCCTCGGTAGAGAGGGGAAGCACATCACGTTCTTGAGTGATGAGCTACGCGGGATCCAGTAACAAGAAACCCCGTGGCAAAACCCGGTGTTCGCAGTCCAGCTCTGAAAATACTGAACCCCGGACCGCTCCGGGGTTCGTTCTTTACTTGGACTAGGAGGGCCGTGAACGGTTTAACCGTTTGACCCACAATTTCATTCAGTTTACGCTGGCTTGGATTGAGTGATGGGTCATTCACAACAAAGTTTTGGCCGGACTCTCTGGTAGAGCCAGAGCCTGTCCGTAATCTATCGGGTTTGGGACTCCGTGCTTGATGATGTAGGGCAGGCTCTGCTGAACGTTCAGCGCACGCAGGAACTCGGCTCGGGTTTTGTCGAACGGCAGCTTCGGCAGGCAGTGCTTCCAGATCCGCTCAAGCGTGTGAAGTTCAAACGCCTCTTCGAACTTTACCACGAGCACACCCTTCCGGCCTTCCAACCACTCGAACTTCCGTTCCAGCTCGTCGAACAGCGGATCGATGTCTTTGATACTCGACCCAAACCACTTCAGCAAGCTTGCCTTCGCTGACTCTTTGTCGCGCTTGATCAGAACGACAGGGCTGTCAGGGTTTTCCTCAACGAGTCGGGTTTTCATCATGACCATGCTGTCAGAAATTCCACGGTGCTCGGCCTCGTAGAGCCACAGCCCGGCCGACGGGCCGTAGGCCGAACCCTCATGCCAGCACAACGCCGGCGTGCATGTCAGGAAGTTGGAAAACCAGGCGGTCCCGGAACGCGGGTAGCCGGTCACGATGAACGGGGTGTGAAGCAGCGACTTGAACCATGAAGATTTGTCCAGGCGGATTACCTTCCGGACTCCGTCGCCGAGAACACGGTCTGAGTAGCGCTCTTCCCGGACATCGTAAAACCCGAGCATCTTGCACAGCAGGTAGGAGTGCCGGAACGGCGGGTGCGCCATGACGTGCTCGTAGCTTGTGTTCACGAAGACCCAGTTGATGGCTGCGCGGATGACCTTCAGTGCGGTGGCGCCGCGGTATTTCGGACGCAGGAAAATGTGCCACATCAGCCCCTCTGTTTCGACCTCTCCCCAGAGAAACCCGGCCGCAAAGTTCCCCTCTTCGATGAGCAAGAAGATGCTTCCCTCCTTCCACAACGCGGAAGCGCAAAACCCGTCCGGAAGCTGTAGTCCAGATCGGATCTCCGGCTCCATCATGACCTCGGTCATTGCCGCCCAATCGTCCGATTGCCGGATCGTCAGCGATGGGATTGCCAGTTTTGTCGACATCAGGAAACCCTCTCGTAGCTGAAACGGCCCTTGATGTTTGCGGCGAGGTATTTACCCTTGGAGTCGGCGTTCTGGAATGAAGTCCAAACCGAGGTCGGGACGTCGTAGTAGTTGTAGATGGAGCCGTTGAGAAACCAGACGGTGAGAATCATCTGATTCGGCTCGTAAGCGATGCCAGCAAGGTTGCTGGATTTGACGGGGATCATTTCAGCCATGCCTCGAATGGTGCAGTTTTTTCAGATGAAAGTCAAGCACTGCTATTGCGGGTGCAGCCAGGCGCCGGGTATCCTGATTGTGTGGGTTTGGTTATGCCCCGGCGCTGAGTGTGTGGGTCTTCTCGGCGCCGGGGTTCTTGCCACGCCAGCCGGCGACCTGCTACGCTTCGTGGCACATGAAACCTACCACCTCACCCATCCGGCACCGACGTGGCGCCGTCGATCCTGTCACGCTCGGCGTTATCGCCGTCATCGGCGTTGGTATCATACTCATGAAACCATCAGACGTCCCTGGGCGTAAATACTGGTGGCAGGTGTGGAAGAAAAACCCAGTGGAGCAGGTCCAGAAGGCTGACGACAAGGTGGATCAGGCGAAAGCCCGAGCCGAGGCCGAATTGGCCACACAGAAGGCCAAGATCGACGCTGAGAAGGCCAAACAACTGGATGTTGCCCATGACGCGGCCTTGGGCACGCAGGCGGCCATCGAGGCAGCCCAGGAGACCACCGCGGCCGGCAAGCTGCCCGTCCTGGAGCTGGACACCGCCAAGAAGCTCTCAGACACCAATGTTGACGCCATGGACGAGGCGCTCGGCAAGAAATCCCTCAAGCGCATCCAGGAACTCGAATTGATGGTGAACCAGCTCAACAATGGTGTTGCCGCCGGAGCCAAGGCGCTTGAGCTGATGCAAGATAGCCTCGATCGTAGTGTGCAGCGTGAGGCAAACCTGAAGTCCGAGCTGGCCAAGATCGAGACGGCCGCCAACGAGCGCATCAAGAAGGCCGAGGACGCCCGCGATGAGGCCGTCAAGAAAGAGGGTGAATGGGCGTTGGAACGTGACTCGATCGCCCGCCGGTATGAGAGCCTGAAGTTCTACGGTTACCTGATCTTCGGTGGGTTGGGTTTTCTCTGGCTGTCCAGCCTGTTCCTACCCATCCTGGCACGGTTTTTCCCGGCATTGTCCAGCCTGTCCAAGACGATCGGCGGCCTGTGGGCGCCTGGCGTGCAATACGCCGGCAGCAAAGCCGAGAAGCTCTCTGAGGATCTGGTTGCCATGCATGAAATGATGAAGGGCAAGTTGGAAGCCAAGTTCACCCCGGAGGAAGTTGCCGCGATCAAGAAAGAAATCGCTGACGATTGGATGACTGCCAAGGATGGCAGTGCCGCGGCCGTCGAACGTATCAAGCAAAAGCTCCGCCTGTAAAACCATGAAACCCATGAGCAAAACCCTAGAGTGCACCCACGCTGACGCCGAGGCCTTCAGCAAGCGCAAGCTGCCGGAGTCCGGAGCCAGGTATTACTTCCGGATCTGGCTTGACGGGACTTCGGTGCTGTGGCAGGACATGGACAGACCCAGCTGGATGCCGTCGCGAGACGTGCTGATCAGCATGTGCAAAAACCCAAATCATGACCAAAAAACCCACCATCCATCTGATCGGGTGCTTCCACACGATCACGAACATCGACCATAGCCATTGTGCGTTCACAGGGAAGGTCTTGCGCTTCCCGAAGATGATGCAGCCGTTCGGCTACACCGTCATCGAATACAGCAACGGCACCAGCGAATCAACTGCCAACGAGCACGTCCAGATCCTGACCAAAGAGGAGCTGGAGTTGCTGTCCAGCTGCTGGCTGGCTGCCCGTGAATCCGTCCCGCAGACAAAGACGCTGTTTGGCGATGCCCTGCACATGGAACGCGCCCGCGTCTCCGCCGAACTCGCGGCAAAGGTGCGCCATCCGATCGAGACCAAAGGCCAGTTCCACGGCGACACCGCCGCGATCGGCAGCCCGCACTGGACCGCCTTCGACAAGCGTCTTCGCGAGGAGCTGTCCAAGCGCGTTCAGGCCGGCGACATCATCGCGCACCCATTCGGCCGCAGCCACGCCGGGTTGCTCCAGGCATTCCCGATCAAGGAATACGCCCACGTCGAAACCGGAATCGGATACCCTGACGCACCGTTCGGCGCCTTCCGGATCTTCGAAACCTACAACTGGCAGTCCTGGCACCACGGCAAGCACAACAGCGCCGCCAACGACTACGAGTTCGTCATTCCGAACTATTACGACCTGGCCGACTGGACTCCCCGCACAGGTCCGAACACGGGTTACCTGCTCTACTTCGGCCGGGTGTGCTCCGAGAAGGGCCTGGACCACGTAGCAGCGATCGCGGAGGCCCTGCGTGAAGAGATCCTGGTTGTTGGCCAGGGCGATGCCACCCAATGGACCAACAAGACACCGTATTTGAAGGCGCTGGGGCCGAAGAAAGGCCGCGAGCGTGATGAGCTGGTGCGCGGTGCCCGTGCACTGTTCATGCCCACCCGTTTCCATGAGCCGTTCGGCGGCGCCGGCGTGGAGGGCCAGCTTGTCGGCACCCCGCTGATCGCGTCGGACTGCGCGGCGTTCGCGGAGACCGTGACACCTGGTGTGAACGGATTCCGCTGCAAGCAGCTCGCAGACTGGGTCTCTGCGGCCGACATGGTGAAGACCCTCGATCGCTCGGCAATCGCGGCGGAGGCACGCCGTCGGTATAGCCTGGAAACATGCGGGAAGATGTTCGACACCGCGTTCCGCAGGATCCACGACCTCTACAACGGCAGTCGTGGCTGGTATAACCTACCACCGAACTACTCCATCTGATACAAAGAAACCCGAGGCTGAACGCCTCGGGTTTTTCTTTACTTGTGCTTTCGGTTTTGGAGGGTTACAAGTTGAAGAAGTTGCACGCAACGATAGTGCCAAAGAAGATAGCAGCACCAGAGACAACCGTGATTACGATCCAGAGCTTGACCTGGTTGGCCTGGTTTTCTTCGACGGCGTCATCGTAGAGCCGTGCGTAGCGGTTCCGGTCATCAATGACCTGATCCAAGGCGAACTGGCAGTTGCACCAGATTTCTTTGGCGGACTCCATGAGTTTTTTGATGGTCAACTCCTGAGATTTGATCTTGGAGCGCAATTCAGGTTTCGATTGGGTCTTCATATAGTTTGGATTTTTGACACCCAACCTATGGTAGAATAATGCCACACCGTCAAGGTTCTTTTTCGGAATCTTTGATCAGATCCGATCCGAACATCACGAACAGTTGAGCGACCGCCTCTTGCATGGTTTTTGTCCGGTCGTCCAGCGTCGCCAATGCGAAATGCTGCATGACATCCGAGGCGTAGAGAGACACCTGTTTCTTCATGCCCTTCAAATCGAGGATTGCGCCATTGTGGATCGGCTTGCTGTTGTGAAAAACCAGGACAGCCGTCCCATCCTTGATTCGCTGCTTCAGATTTTCAACCACACGCTCGGCGGCGAGTCCGAAGACGGCCACCTGCTCTTCGTAGTCCTCTGGAGCGTCCTTCTTCATCTTCTCGAACGCTGCCTTGTGGTCCGGATCGCTCAAAACCACTACTATGAAAACCCTCATTTATTCAGAACGTAAAGCCGCTTACATAGCTGCGAATCTCGCTTATCATAAAGCCTGCACCGTCCATGCGGCACAAGTTAAAAAACCCGGTTACTTTTTTTCAGAACAAGCATTTGCGAACCGCGCTACGATCAAGCGTCTTGACCGCGCCCGCGCCCGCGCTCGCCGCACATTTGATGCAGTTGCGACGGAATCGGATAAACAAGACCTACTGAGCGAAGCGCTGAACGAAATGTGCAACTTCGCCGACGCTCAAAACTAAATAAGTAATACTACGCATCAAACGCACCTTTGCGCTCCCTCACTTTTCACCCATATACATAGAGTAAAACTCAAAACCATCACTCCAATGAAAACCCTCTCCACCTTCGACGCGATCAAAACCCTCAACGGCGCCGGCAACGACGTCACAATCCGCGACGAACGCGGGACGATGATCAACATCGACGCTGCGCTCGAAGACGCACTCTACGAAACTGTGGTCGGCACGTGGATCATCAGCAGCTCGAAAGAGCCAATCGACGTTCGCGAAAAGCGCGCAGGCCGGGTTTTCGCTGCGGCAGCGTACGAAGTCGACGCCGACGGCCGCCACACCGGGCGCTCGATGCATGCAACGATGACGCCCGTGACGCTCGCCGATGTTTTCTACGCCGGGATCATCTCCGCGTTTCACGAAGCTGAAAAATCCTAACGCAATGCGTAAAATAATCTACACCATCGCCAAGCCGGAAGTCTCCGGATGGCTAGTAGCATTCGCAGCGGCTGCGGACATCCTGTCCACCGCTCCGCAAGTCGAACATGAAGCCAACCCGATCGCCGCCTGGGTTTTTGCTGAGGTAGGGTTTTGGCCTGGTGCAATCCTGATGAAGCTCGCAGCGGTCCTTTTGATCGAGTCGATCGCCTACGCCAGAAAATACCCGGACTGGTTCCGTTCTCTCATGTTCCTGATCTTCTCCTGCGCCTGGTTCGGCGCTGCCCTGCACAACATCAACAACTCCTGACAAAATGAGTCTCATCGACGTAGCCATCAAAGACAATCACATCCCGCCGGTCATCTGGTGCGGCCGCAGCCATGGCCGCAACCTGGCATACATCAAAGAGACAAAAACCCTCCTGATCGAGGACGCCGGTCAGGTCTACGTCTTCGGTGCTCCTACCGCCAAGGCCATCTGTGGGTTTTGCGGGTGGGTTTTCATCTCACGTGAGGAAAACCAGGGAGACCTGCTCCGCATCGAAACCACCGTGCGTGACCTTGTCGGGGTGAATCACGGTGACGAAAAGAAGATTCTTGAGGCGTATATCACTGAATGCGACCGCTTTATGAAGCCGTTCGAAAAAAGTTCGAAGTCGCCCTTGGCGGTGAGCTGCTTTTGACTCATAGGAAGTGTATGAAAATCAAAACAATCATTGCCGGAGTCGCAATCATCTCCATCCTCGCCGTCATCGACGGTGTCGCCGCCCTCATCGCAGGTGGCCTCGGGCTCATCGCTGTCATCTGCGCTAAGTAACATGACCACTTCACCAATCAATTTTAATCCCATGATCACTGAAACCCACGAGAACTACACATGCAAAGGAAGCATGCTGGCATTCTGCCGCAGCACGTTCGACCCCACGCGCCCGCTTGGCCTCGACCCGCTCTTCCCGGCCCTGCCCGCGAACGAGGTGATCATCACAGACTACATCACGCAGCTGACAGACTCAGAGGGCTACGCCGATGCCCCCTACGCCGTGCACTATGCAAGCTACAATGGCGCGGAGGTTGGACTGGTGTTCGTCTCCGATGAAGAGTGTGTGGTGTGGGCCGGCGAACCTTGGCTGGGGAAAGCGCTCGCCGCCGGCTGTCGCGCACTCGCGGCCAGCGATTTCCAACGGGTGAAACCCATCCTCGAAAAGGGTATCAAAAAAATGCAGCTCTGGGGTCGGTCAGACAAGATCAAAACACTGCAAGGCCTCCTCGATTTCATCAATCAGAACATCAAATAACAATGAAACTCAACGCTTATCAACACGAAACCCTGAACGCGCTCATCGCTGCCGGTGACATAAAGACCGCCAAGGCGAACGACCTCGCGATCGAAATAGACGTCGACGGCACAGCATGGACGGAACACGCTGGACACGAGTTGGCTTACGTCCCTTCGAAGTCTGGTTGGGTCGTCATACACAACCTCGATCACGACCGGGAACGCGGTTCCGCACTTGACGAGGCCCTCGTTCGTGCGGCATTGTATGCACTGGACGACGAAGAGAACCCACGCACGCCGGAAGATAAACTTCTGACGGCCTTGGTGTCTTCAAATTAAAACCAACCATGCCTACCGCAAAGACCCCGATGCCGCGGATTCTCCAATGGGAGAATCTGCCGATCGTTTACATCGACATCGACAACCAGCGCGAGCAGGTTGTTGAGCTGATCGACCGTCTGCTTTCCCGCATGCGCGAATGCCACGTTCACCCGGCGTGGATCGAGCAGGCGCTCGCGTTGAATAACATCCGCTGGGACCGCCGCCTCACAGACCGACAGTGGCGCTACGACTACCGCCGCGGGAAATCCTCGATCGACCCGCAAGACGTTTGGTTCTTGCCGATCTTCGCTGGGCTGTTCGGTGTCCGGGTGTGCTGGACGAAGTCGATCGGGCTGGAAGCAGACCGACGCAGCGTGGTTGTTGCATACGGCGCATCTAACGTTGAGGACCTCATTTTCGACGCAGTTTCACAGTGCTGGGCAAGCGACTACTACGAGACGGAAAAGCTCGAAACCTCGGTCCCAGCCGTGCTTGCAAACTCAATCAGAATTTGGCTTAATCCGCCCGTGGTCTGACGATCCGCGGCGAACAAAGAAAACCCATGCAACAAAACCCGCCGCTGTTTCAAAACAGGGGGCTGACAGCCAGCCTCCCTGGCGTGAAAACCAGCTCCGGTCAGATCATCGCTCTGACAAGCCATTTTTTCACGTGGCTCCAGCCTGAGCTGTCGGCACGCGGTGTGAATGTTTCTAAGCAACGGCGTGGGCTCTATACATGGAGCAGCCCGGCCGGTAACGCTGTGGACATGAGTCGCGAGGCGGTCGCGCTGCTCATCATCAAGGAGACCACACGGTTTTTCGGTGTCGATCTCACAGGGTTTTTTCCGTTGTTCGTCCGAAATGTCGACGTCATGTGCGCCATGCGTGAAATTACAGCTAAGATGGCTGGAACTGAGGAACTTCGTGAAAAGCTGAAATCGTCGCTCGCTGTGAAGATCGGATGTTCAGCCGAGCATTCCGACATCCGTGGAGCTATGCCTGTCGAGATGCGTGGCATGTTCGATCAATCTGGATCTGCCGAGATCTGGAAGCTGTTCTCCATCCAACAAACCCGCCGCGGTAAAACCCGTGCGCGTGTCTACTACAATTTGAGCCTGACCGCGCCGGAAAGCATGGCCGGGGCGGACTCGTCCTCCGCCAGCGGTCAGGCTCATCCTCTTCACCCATTCTTCAAGAAAAGTTCGAACTGACCCTTGTCGGTTGGACTTTTTTGTCACATAGGACTCATCCGCGACTAATCATCATGAAAAAACCCTCTGTTGCCTACATCGAAACCGTCCCGGCCCGCGACCAGCTCGACAACGAGTGCGCGGCGTTGTTCTCCGGCGACGTCGGAAAGCTGGAAGCGCTCTGCGTCAATGATGAGACTGTAATGACCGAAGAGGATGGCCGCTGGGCCTGGGAGAAGTTTGGTGAGCGCTACGGTTGTCAGGTTGGCGACTGCTTATACGTCCTTAACCCTGACGCCGTCTACTGGTGGCGCATGATGTGGAGTCAGCTTGAGCGCATCGGATACGACAAAATCGAAATAATAATCGGCCCGGCCGGGTCCGGCAAAACCACGGAGCTGAAAAACCGTCTGAGCGAGATGAAGATCGAGGCCGACGATCTATTCCCGTGTGCGCCGACCGGCGTGGCATGCGAGCGCCTGCGTGCGGCCCTGCGCTCGGTCAATGAAGAGTTCGCGGCCCGGGTTGACACACCGCACACCCGTTTCGAGATGTCCGACGAAAACCATCAGCAAGTTGGAATCCCCGCTTGGGTTTCCGGTCGTCAAGGGGGTTTCAATCCGACAACCGGAACCGCGCTGAAAGCGATCAAGGCGTGGAAGCCAATGAACACAACCGGCCGTTTGATCTACATCCTCGACGAGGCTCCCAACGCCGACTTGAGGACCTTCGCGCTGATGCTCCTCAAAGTTCGCTCAGGTAAAGACGTGCGGCTGATATTGTCAGGTGACGTCAATCAGCTGGCCCCCGTGGGCTGGGGTGAGCCGGTCCGGGTTTTGCTGGAGTCTGGAAAGATCCCTGCGAAGAACATCACGAAGCTGACGAAGATCCACCGCTTTGCGGATGGTTATGAAGGCATCGGTAATGCCGCGGCCGATATTCTCAACGGGGTTTTCCCGACCTCTGGTTCAGGGTTCTCCGTCAAGGTGGCTGACAACTTCATGGATATGACCGAGCGGGTTTTGGGCTTGATGCGTTCGGGTTATCAGGTATTGACGCCGACGAACGGCCTTGCCGGGTGGTTCGGTGCCGGGTTCGCCAAGGAGCGCTACCAGCGCCGCCAGATGAAGGGACGTGTCAACGCTGGCCGGCAGGTCGATGCCAAGGGTATGTTCCTCAACCGTGGGGACCTGGTGCGCATCATCAGCAAGGGTGCGAACCGCGCCAAGGGAATCCTGAACGGATGCACCGCCATCTATTGGGGATACCACCCGACGCACGGTTACTCCGAGGTGATCCCGGTGGAACCGCCGAAGAATGCCGACACGAAACCCATCACGGATGCTGAACAGGAGCTGTTCGCGATGAACGGCCTGACCGCGCCAGCTGAGGTCATGCGCTACAAGGTCTACACGCCGGAGGCAGTCCAGCAGGGTTTTTTCGAGAAGATCCCGAACATGATGAAGGGTTATGAGGCGCTGAAGGCTTCCGGCCTTGTGAACCTGAGCGACGATCAGATGGAAACCATGTTCGATCGCTACTTCGAGAACACGCAGGCCGACGCCTGCAAGGGCTTGCTGATGCACGCGGAGTCGATCACGTCGCACCGTGCGCAGGGTTCTGAGTGGGATCGCGTGGTTGTCGTGGTTCCCGGCCCGTGCCGCCTGCTGAACCGTGAGCTGTTCTACGTGGCCTGCACCCGCGCCAAGGTGGATTGCATCCTGATGTTCATGAAAGATTCGAAATTGGGGGAAGGTCCGATGCTTGTCGCTCAGAAACAGTTGATGACGCCTGGATTGCGCAAGCCATTCAAGATTTTCGGAAATACACCTTGACGCACAACAATAAAAATACAAAGGTATAAACATGCCATTCTACAAATGCCGATGTGGGGACTCTCTCTCCCTCCTCCCTACGCTGCCCGACAGCAGCATCGATGCGATCGTGACGGACCCGCCCTACGAATTGGGGTTTATGGGAAAATCATGGGACCGATCGGGCATCGCGAACAACGTGCAGCTCTGGCGGGAGTGCCTACGGGTTCTCAAGCCAGGCGGGCACCTCCTCGCGTTCAGCGGGAGCCGAACTTACCACCGCATGACCTGCGCGATCGAGGACGCTGGCTTCGAGGTCCGCGATCAAATCATGTGGGTCTACGCGAGCGGGTTTCCAAAGAGCCTCAACGTGAGCAAGGCGATCGACAAGGCTGCCGGGGCGGAGCGGGAGGTTGTCGGTGTTAAGAGCGACCCACGTTACCTAAGACCGCGGAACAACTCCACGATGCCGATGGATAGAGAAGCGGGTATTGAGGGGGGGCATGGTAAAGACAACAAAGCTGCTCAAATCACCGCCCCCGCAACCCCGCTCGCCAAACAATGGGCGGGCTGGGGCACCGCGCTGAAGCCCGCTCACGAACCGATCTGCGTGGCCCGCAAGCCCCTCATCGGCACCGTCGCTGCGAACGTCATCGAGCACGGCACCGGCGCGATAAACATCGATGCGTGCCGGGTCGCGACAGGTGAACACCTTGGACGCTGGCCAGCGAACTTCATCCACGACGGCAGCGACGAGGTCCTAGCGGGGTTTCCTGGGGAAGGCTCAGCCTCCCGATTCTTCTACTGCGCGAAAGCGGGCCGGTCGGATCGCGACGAGGGCCTCGAAGGCTTCGAAGCGAAAGCCGTCTATAGTGAAGCCGCCGCAACTCCGATGCGCGACGAACGTGAGCAGGCTTTTCGCCGCAACTCCCATCCCACGGTGAAGCCTACTTCACTCATGCGCTACCTCTGCCGCCTCATCACCCCGCCGGGCGGCACCATCCTCGATCCGTTCCTGGGATCCGGCAGCACTGGGAAGGCCGCCGCCCTGGAGGGTTTCAGCTTCATCGGAATCGACTTAGATGCTGATTACGTGAAGATTGCGAAAGCCCGTATCGATTTCGCGAAAAAACACCTTGACGCACAACAATAAAAATACAAAGGTATAAACATGGAACTAAGAGCCCCCTTCCCATACTTCGGTGGAAAGAGCAAAGTCGCGGACCAAATCTGGCCGCTGTTCGGTGAAGTTCGGAATTACGTCGAGCCGTTTGCTGGGTCACTCGCAGTGCTACTAGCCCGCCCGGAAGGATTCAGCGGGGCGGAGACGGTGAACGACTGGAGCTGCCAGCTCGTCAACGCGTGGCGAGCAATCGCGAACGCTCCGGAAGAACTCGCAGAAACTATCGTTGCACCACCGTCCGAGGTGCAGACGGAATCGCAACACTGGCAGCTGATCAGCAACGCGGCTGATCTGCGGAACGCGCTGGGCGATCCGTCGTTTTTCGACATCAACCTCGCCGCATATTACATCAAAGGCGCTAATGAGTGGATCGGATCAGGATGGTCATCTGGAGAGGGACCGTGGTCGTGGTCCAGGAACGGCGGGTGGGCAAAACGCGGAGAGCGCGGAGTGAGTCGCCAACTCCCTCACTTGGGCGACGCCGGGAAGGGAATAAACCGACAACTGCCGCACCTCGGCAACGCCGGGAAGGGTCAATACGAACAGCGCATCGATTTTGTCGCTGGCTGGCTCAATGCGCTGCGTGATCGCATCTGCGAAGTTCGCATTGCCTGTGGCGACTTCGAGCGGGTGCTTAGTCCGTCTGCTACTACGAAGTTCGGTGTAACAGCGGTGTTCCTCGACCCGCCGTATGACGGAACAGAATACGTCTACGGATCGGAAGTCCCCATCTCTCAGCGCGTCCGTGACTGGTGTTCCGCGAACGGGTCGAACCCGGAGTTCCGCATCGTCCTCGCCGGCCGCGGTGACGAACACGACGCCCTCGTGCAGCTCGGATGGACAAAGCAAATCTGGACGGCGAACCAAGGTTACGCACACGCGAACACTGAAGCGCGCAAAACCGAGACGCTCTGGATCTCACCGCACTGCGTGAAGTAAACTGACACCGCCCGGTGATCAGAAGCACAGTCCGCCTGATCACCGGCCGCTGAGCTTCGGCCGCTTCGAGCCCCGTGAAGATTGCGAAAGCCCGTATCGATTTCGCGAAAAAACACCTTGACGCACAACAATAAAAATACCAATCTACGGATCATGAAAGCAACCATCCGGCTCTACGCCGAACACCCACTTGCTGAAGTTCATCAGGCGGCACGCAAGGCCGCCGCATCGTCCGGAGTCAGCCTGAGCGTTGCACTCCGTTCCGTCAACCAGCTCCATCATAGCGCCTACCTGATCGATCCGAACTTGGCAAAGATCCGCAAGATCCGCCGACCCGGCCCTGACCTGATCACGGCCTGCGTCGATCTTCTGATCGCGCTCGGCGTCGAGGTCGAACTCCAGGTGCTCAAGCACACCGAGCCTGTCATCATCAAGAGCAGCATCGCTCCCGAACTCTGGTCGAAGCTCTTCGACAAAGAGACCACACTTTCCGCAGCGGAGGAAATCCGCGGCGGCCTCACCAACAAGTAAAAATACAAGATACCATCATGTCCACATCAATGTTCAAACGCCCTGCCCAGCAGGCTGCTACCCAAGCCAATGCCGGCGGTGAGAAACCCGCCCGCACCCCGTTCCTCTCACCCTTGGTCGAGGCCAAGGACCTCCCGTTCGTCATCACGGGTTTCCGCCTCGGCGAAAACCGTTTCCGCCTCTGCCCGACGTTCGGCCCGAAGGATACCGGCATGACCTACGACTTGAAGGCCATTCCGGTCAAATACACGCTGCCTGACGGCCGCATCTCGGACGGCACGATCACTGCCGATGACTGGTTCTGGAAGGGTGTCAACCCGTTCTTGATGCAGCACTACAAGGCCCGCTTCAAGTCAAAGAAAAACCCGAACGGTGACGTTCAGCTCCGCACCCGCACCAGCGTGTTGTTCTGGGCCATCCTCGACACCGTGGACGAGAACAAGCAGCCCACCAAGACGCTTGCCCTTGTCCGCCTCCCCGGCGCATCCTACGAGGGCGCCACGGCCGCCGTCGGCGATGCATTCAAAGCCGGTGGTGCGTTCAGCGGGGACTTCGACGTCGAGACCGGCCGTGAGCTGATCGCCACCGTGACCCGCAAGGATCCGAACGACCCGACGACCAAGATGACTACCGTCGCGGCGGCTCAGATCCCCGCCACAGACGCCCAGAAGGCTGCCTTCAAGGCCGCTGGCCTGCCAGCTCCGGCGGCGGTCGATAAGGTTGTCTCAATGGAAACCCTGATGGACTACCTACCCAAGTCGTTCATCGAGGCTGACGATGAATCCCGTCCGTCTCTCTCGACGTTCGTCCGTCATTCCGGCATCGACGAGGTCCGCAACTGCCTCAAGACGACCCTCCCGCAAGACGTCTACGAGCACCTGGAGCGCGAGGTGAAGCTGGAAAACTTCTTCACGCAACAATAACCCACACCACACGGTCAGGTTTACCCGCAATGAAGCCCGGGAGGCTGCGAGGCCTCCACCCACTCAAACCCACCACAAAATGAATCGACTCAAAAAGATCCTCATCATGGGGCTGCCGGGCGCCGGCAAGTCCACCCTCGCTAAAGCACTGGCGCAGCGTCTGAACGCTGTCCATTTGAACGCGGACGAGATCCGCACGGAGATCAACAAGGGCCTCGGGTTTTCCCTGGAAGACCGTATCGAGCATGCCCGCCGCATGGGCGTCCTTGCCGACATCGTGACGCGCTCAGGTAGCTACGCGATCGCCGACTTTGTCTGCCCGACGCCGGACACGTTCAAGGCATTCACGGCCGAACAAGACGCCTTCGTGATCTTTGTTGACCGCATCTCCGCTGGCCGCTTCGAGGACACGAACCAGATGTTTATCCGTCCCGAGTCCGCGAACGTGGTTGTGACGGCCGATGGCACCGCCGCCAACTGGGCGCACCGCATCGCTGGCATGCTCCAGCCCGCGTTCAATCCAAAGGCGCCAACCGCCCTCTTCGTTGGCCGCTATCAAACCTTCCACGCGGGGCATCGTGCTTTGATCGAGGAAGGCATCAAGCGCGTTGGGCAGGCCTGCATTGCCGTCCGCGACACCCAGGGCACATCCGACAAGGACCCTCTGTCCTATTCTGAGGTTGAAGCCGGCATCCGAACTGGTATGCGCGGTCTTGAGGGACGCTACACCGTCGTTCCACTACCGAACATCACCTCCATCCTCTACGGCCGTGACGTCGGCTACACGATCGAAAAGATCGATCTTCCAGAAACCCTCACAAGCATTTCCGCAACAGCAATCCGCAAAGACCAAAACGCATGAAACCAGAACTCGTTACCAACTCAGGACGTATCATCAACATCCTCAATCCGAGCCCGGAAGACTTCTGCTTGAATGACATCGCATTCGGCCTGTCACGCCAGCTTCGATTCAACGGCCTGACCGTCCTACCCTACACCGTCGCGCAACACTCTGTCATCGTCTCGAAGCTTTGCATCAACCCAAAGGCACAGCTCGTGGCAATGTTGCATGATGCCTCCGAGGCGTACCTGCACGATATACCGACGCCGCTCAAGGCCATTCTCCCAGATTACTGCAAGATCGAAGCCCGCTTCCAGGATGCAATCATGGATGGAATCCTCGGTGGTGGTTTTTACGAAACCCTGCAAGAGGCTGAGGAGGTCGATGCGGAGGTCAAGGCCGCCGACCGCACCGCGCTCATCCACGAGGTCAACTCGATCGTGCTACACCCGGAAGCCTACGGACTGGAAAAACTGCCAGAGATTCTCGTCATACAGGAACTCAGTGAACGCCGCATCCAAACAGTCGATGGGGCCCTCGCATACTACCGCAAGCACTTCGCGGCCATCGAACAGCAGTTTAACCTGAAACCCACCGTCTAACATGGACCCAATCTTCTTCGTCATCGGATACAAGCGCCACGGTAAGGACTCGGTGGCAGGTGAAGCCCTGTCACGGGTTTTTCAGATGCCTCAGATGAGCTGCTCCGACAGCATCCGCCCAAGCCTTGCACGCGTGTGGGCGGATCTCATCGAATCGAACCGTGTCAACGAGGTGAACCTAACTACGGGAAAAATGTGCGATTTTTCCGCCAAGAAAAACCCGACTGACTGGCTTGCCGGTAAGCTCCAAGCGTTCCTGGAGTCGCTTCCCAAGGACCCGGCGCCAGGTGCGCAGGAGCACGAGTGCTCACGTATCTACCAGCTCGCACACGGCAACTACGGAGCTTGGGAGGATAGCACGCACTGGATCCGCGCAGCGATCGAGTCCGGTGCCGGAATCGTGACCGGTGTCCGCCGCCGCGGTGAGTTCATCCGTGCGAAGAACTACTTCCCAGGACAGACCGGCCGCAAGATCGTCACGGTGTGGATCGAGCGCGTGGGCGTCCCGCACGATGGCGCTGACAACATGGAGCTGACACGTGATGATGCAGACATCGTCATCGACGTGAAAACCCAGGATCACAATCTGGCCATAGGGTTGTGCGCCGACCTGGTCTACATCCAGAAAGCCACATTCGAGGATCCGAAGGGAGCCCGCCACGTATTCGAGATTTGACCTCAAGCCCCCGGTAACCCGGGGGCTTTTTTCTACTTGACGGTGCAGTATTTTTCTACCATAGAGGATTCACCCACACAAATCCGATGGACATCAAATTCGAAAACCCACAGATGGAGGCGCTGGCCGAGGCTATCCGGTCAAAGGCCCCTTGCTGGCTGGTCATCTACCCGCCGCCCTGCGCCAAATACAACACCCAGGAAATCAAGTCCGCGGCAAAGGAGGCGATGGAGGCAGGCGGGTTCACCGATCGTCGTGAAGTGCGTATCGCGAAGCTCGCAGATGTCATGCGCAAGCGTGAGTTCAAGGACTTCCGCACGATCATCAGCGACACCGCTCCGCGCATCGAGTTCGGTGAGTTCCGCATCCAGATCATCTGAGCATGAACGAATCATCAAAACCCGCCCAGAAGAAATTCTGGCCAACCGAGGACTTCCCACGGGACGCCAAGCCGGTTGACGGTATCAAGCACCGCGAGTCCTACACCTACAAGCATGCACGGTTTGGAGTGCAGTATATCTGCAAAGTCGAGTTCGACGAGATCCCGCTGATCGACCGCATCAAGTGCGAGTTGGAAGCAGAGATTGGAGACGAGCTGCGCACCGGCAACGTGAAGTTCAAAAAGGACGGGGTGGAGTCGTGGTGGTTCCGACTTCCGCTGGTGCTGCTGCGCCGGATGGATTGTTGGGAGCCGCCGGCCGCCGAAATCAGCCAACCGATCACGGCACCGGAGCCCACGCCAAAAACCCACGAAATCAAGATCCGTGAGATCGATTCCATCAATGCCTCGATCGAAAAGATCAACGCAGTCATCGAAGAGCAGCTGAAACTGGTGGCGGCAGGTAGTTACATCCCGATGCTCAAAACCCAATCCGAGCTGCGCATGTCGCTGCTCGTTCAACGCAAAGCGCTCAACATTCTGAAGGGTCAGTTCACCGATGCACTCAACGTGTGCCGCGATGAGGTTTGACTAGACGTCTGCACATAAAATATACATACAACGCATGAAACCTCGTTGCCCACTCAAAAACCTGGCTGACTTCGTCGATGTGGCGGAGTCCTCCGGATCCACCGGCCGTGAGGACTGCCAAGCGCAGTGGCAGTCCGCTGTTGCCGCATACATCAACAATGCTTCGGTGTTGGATGTCGGAGCTGGTTTGTGCCGGAGCCTCGATCGGTTGTGCGTTCGCGGCTTGCGGGTCATAACACAGGACGTGTTCCCAGGGTCCAAGGCCGACATGACGTGCCCGATCGAATCGGTCCCGGACAAGGCCTTCGACTACTGCACATCGTTCGACGTCATCGAGCATGTTCCGGACTACGAGGGTTTCTTCAAGAACCTCGCCCGCATCTCCAAGAAGGGTTTTGCCGTCTCTACGCCGAACTACTTCTTGTCACAAAACCTGCATCGTTTTCACGTCCGCGAGTTCTGTCCCGACGAACTCCCGATCCTGGCCGATGAACTCGGCCTGAAGCTGGAGGCTGCCTGGTGCCAGCTTCCCGGCCGCGGAGTGTTCCGCGTTGACCGGAACGAACTCATCAAGCACAACGAGACAACCCACGGCTTCTGCCTTCTCTTCAAACATCCATGAAAAACCCAACCCTGCCACCAGGCGCATCCAGCGCCACCGCAATCTCGATCGCTATCCCGGCCCCCACCGCCGACATCGAGGAAGTCCTCGTGCGCTGGCACAAGGCCTCCGTCCCGCAATCAGTAGAGATAAATTAACCGCGTTCGCGGCCCAAGGGGCCAACCAACGGCGGGTCCCAAATGGTGGGACCAAACAGGCAGGGAAAAATCTGCCTGTCAAGCATATTCCTGCTCAACAGGCAGATTTCGTTGAATTTTAACGATAATCGATAGTCCCGAGGCCGAAGCTCGGATCGACCTGGATCTGGAACGTTGCCGGTCCTTCCTCGATCTGCTGGATGTCCAACAGCAGCTGTATCGCCTTCTGCTCATACGCCTCAGCGACGTCGATGTTGTTGGTCTCACGCAGGCGGATCGCTTTGATCAGGTCCAACGTGGCCTGCCGGCTCGGAAGCGGCACAATGTCGTAATCGTTGGCCAACGGAACGTCGGAACGGCGGAAGCGGACACGGCACCAGGTGCAGGTTTGATTGACGCGGATTCGGCGGTAGCTCGGCTGTGTTTCATCCGGGCCATAATAACCCAGCGTGACAGCGTTGGTGAGCTGGTCAGGGCCGTAGCCGATCAACTTCACGTAGCCCCGGGTTTTCGGTTTGATAACCCGGGTGATGCGCTTGAAGATCGTGGCGGCCGGATCGCAGCTGGCGTAGCCGATCAGCAGCGGAACCTTGACACCATACTCCGACGGCCCTGAAACAGGGATCGTGAGCGCCTGCTTGCTGTTGTATTGGCCGTCCACGGTCTCACCCATGACCTGGAGGGACTTCGATCCGTCGCCGTCGATCGGATCTTCAACGATCGCAGCCAGCCGGCTCCAACCGGTGAGGTCCTGGAAGGTCGGGCTCCAGCCCTTGTCGTCCCAGAAATAGCTGACGGCCGGGCCGCAGGTTCCACGGCTGCCGGGACCGTTGATGTGGTATTCAAACCACCCGTTGCGTGGGAACGACGGAAACCCATTGATGTTCACAGCGAGGACGGTGTCAACGAAGCTGGGCAGCGTGATGCAGCCGTTCCCATCGGAGCAAATGTCGATGTCGGCGATGTAGCGGTTCCAGTTCGCCTTGAACTCAGCGATCTCGATCGCCCGCTCGACGTAGCGGATGATCTTGTTGCGATCACTGATGCCGAGGATGTCACCGGACTTCGAATCCTGGATGATGTCTCCGAGTAGGACGACTTTGTTTGCCATGGCGGTAGTGAGGTAGTGTTAGAAAAAACCCTCCGGGCTGCCCTAGGTATTCTTGAGCAACGCCGGAGGGACTTGATTGCTTGCGGAGGATTATTCCTCGTCCTTGGCCTCAGACTCACCCTCGGGGAGGCTGATTTCGACTTCGACGTCCTTGATTCCGGCGGCCTTGGCGGCCTTGGCCATCTCCTTCATCTCGTCGCGCTCTTCCTCGGCGTCCTCATCGGAGAACTCCTCGTTGTCCTCGTCGGGCAGACAGATCTTGTGGACTTCGAGGTCCAGCGAGGTCTGCTCGGTGGTATCGCCACCCTTCTTGTCGATGACCGTGGTCTCGGACAGGCGGGTAGGCTTGACGAATGCAAGGACGTAGAACCCGTCTTCGAACTTGCCCTGGAGTTCCTTCACGCCCTTGGCTAGCCCCTCGGGACCCTCGTAGACGTAAAGGCTGGGATGAACGAGACGAACCTTGGACGGCTTCTTGCCGGGTTTCGTGTCGGAGTAGTCCGGCTCCTCACGTGTGAGGTCGAACTCATTTGGGAAGTAATTTTTGATCTTATCCATATGATTGTTATTTAGTTATCCGTTCATCGCGCCAAGACGTTGGTTTAGTCTGTCGGCGAACCCTGGCGAAATAATAGTATACGTTGGGCTGTTGAACACTGTCAACTGCGCTCCGACGATGAAAAAATCGGAACCCGCCTGAAGCTCAAGAGTCCAGCCCTTCGACAAATTCGCACGCAATGTGTGGGAGTATGACTCAACCTCGCCATATTTAGTCGATCCGTTCCGGATGCGGCCGAATTTGACTTGGTATATCACCTCGAAATCCGGTCCGTTTCTGTGATGAAAGAAAAGGTCCCCATTGTAGTTTAGTGTCTCACTGATCGATGGGTTCCATGCGATCTGTAGATCGAGTTGAAGCAGATATTCGCCAGAGTCGAACGGGATTGTTCCGAACCGCAGAAGTCTCTGGGCGGAGGCGGCGTAGATGGCGTCGGTGTATGGCGTGTTCGGCCACCACTGCGCACCTGTGAAAAACGCCAGCGGCTGGTTTGTCCCCATCGGTCCAGTAGCGCCTGTGGCGCCAATCTGTCCTTGCAGTCCGATCGGCCCGAGAGGCCCAGTGGGTCCACTTGGACCCTGAGCACCAGTAGGTCCAATTGGACCCTGTGGTCCAGTAGGTCCAGTTGGGCCGGACGGACCCTGCGGCCCTGCAACCACCGTCGGCAGTAGTGCTGGCGGGATGCAGGAGACTTGATCGTTATTGCAGTCGCAGGACATGATGGTTAGGAGACGGAGATGCGCAGGACGAGCGTCAGGCGCTGGGTTGTGAGTTTGGACTGGGGGGTGTCGAAGACATGCTTCAGGCCACAGATCTTGTAGGCGCCGAAGGAGAAGTCAACGCCAGGGCAGTTCGCCTGCATGACGATTTCACGGTCGCGGTAGAAGTTTCCACGGGTGTAGGCATGCAGCTTTGCGTTCCAAGAGCCAGGGCTTGAGGAGGCGGTGGGGGCGCAATTGATGTGTCCGGACACTTCGGGACTAACAGCGGGACGGTTCCACGCTGAACCGAAATCCTCAAGGGTTGATGACGCCCAGAATGCGGTTGGGAGGATCCACGGGTAGCCGCTGTACGAATCGACCGTCAAGTTACTCGTGGTACGCTCAGCTTCTGAATCCGGGTAGGCGTCGGCGTTTAAGGCGCCGGGCTCAAGAAGTGAATACGGATTGCATAGGTTAACATGACCGCCAGTAGACGAAATTACGGCGATGAACGCGTTTCGTGAAGATCCGTAGGTCGCGGAGGTTTCAGGAAACTCGCCAACAAGCTGTGCGTCTCCATCAGTCGTCCACCCAGTGATGACAGGGGCTGCCGGTGTAGGCGAGATCGGTCCGATAGTAACTTGGATCTCGTAAGTAAGCCGGAGCTGTTGGTCGGCTAGAACAGTGACTGTCGCAGGAAGGACAACGCGTGAGAACATCATCGCCGAATCAGTTTCCGTATTGGTTGTAGCACTAGGGAACAGACCGACCTCGTTGATGTTTTGGTTGGACGTCTCGACTTCGAAGTCATACGTCCGGCGCATGTAAATCGTTCCGGTCTCTCGATTGTAGCGTGTTCCAGTGTTAGGATCACCGGTCAGGTATTGATTCGTGCGGTTTCCGATCTGGGATTCAAGTTCCTCCATGGTGGCCGCCGTTGGAGTCGAGCCTGAACCACGCGCAGCATAAACGGTCTGGTCAGGGATTGGCCCACCAGTATTAGGGTAGGCCCCGAAGCTAGCGCACCAGCCGTCCTTACCGCTGTTTACGATCATGTTCTTCACCGGCTTATCATAGGTGTGCTTGCACACGGTAAGCCCACCTTGCAAGATCTCGTAGCCAATGACGTATCCTTGGACATTGATCTTCTTTTCGATGAATTTGACGATTTCCTTTGGCATGGTTTTTAACGTATCACGGTTGATGGAGTCCGGTCAAACTGTTTCCAGCGATCCGGACGGTGTAAGGCCGATTGCGACTGAATCTGTTTGAGTGGTTGATCCTCCGATTGCTTGAACTAGCGCACCGGAAGGTGTAAGGCCGATTGCGACTGAATCTGTTTGAGTGGTTGATCCTCCGATTGCTTGAACTAGCGCACCGGACTGTGTCGCGGTGAGCGTGGTTGAGTCAGATACAGAAGCTAGCTCCACGACGTTGAACAAAGCTCCAGAAGGTGTAAGAGTCAGCGTTGATGTTTCCGTAGCTGAACTGAAAGCAACCGCGTTGAACAGCAAACCAGAGGCAGACAGTGTAATTGTCGTGGAATCTGACGCGCTTGCCGGAATGTGCGGATCAGGCGGTGGCGGGACAAAGTATTGTCCGCTGAAGGCCGTGAAGCGGTTGCACAGGCCGTCAACCAGGCTCAACGCCTGCTTGAAGGTATCGCCCTCCTGCGGATCAAACGGCAGCCCGCTG
>Ga0116183_1001567_pt1 | contig 25762 bp, 30 predicted proteins | sample AD_UKC078_MetaG_FD_89753 | JGI IMG/M metagenome (GOLD analysis project Ga0116183, IMG submission 89753) | Active sludge microbial communities of municipal wastewater-treating anaerobic digesters from USA - AD_UKC078_MetaG | ecosystem: Engineered > Bioreactor > Anaerobic > Digestate | place: USA...
AGTGATCTGAACTTTCACTTGTTGTTGTTAAAACAAATTGTTTCATTGGTCTGTGAGGATTAGGATAACTTGGATTCCCAATTTCCTCATTAAATTTTTTAATCTTCATAATTTCTATATGCATAATTTATTGTTGGTATTGCCTCAGTTAAATAGTATTCACCAATTTCCTCATCAGTTGTTAGATTCTTTATAATAAAAGAATCCTCATTTTTATTATATTTAACTAAAAAGTTTAATAATTCAGGACAAGATTTTGATTTATCTTTTTTTGATTTAATTGTTATTTTGATTTCATCATCATTATCATAATCATAATCAACAACATCATCTAATTTCTCAACCAATTCAATTAAAGGACTTTTTAAGTTAAAATCTTCATATATCTTTAAGTATTTCATAATTTTAATTATTTTTATATACTATATATTAAATCTATAATCCATATTTTCTCCAATCAGTCCAACCACAATTCTTATATGACTTTTCAGGTTTTAATGGATATTTCAAATCAGGATTCTCCTTAGCATATTTTCTATAACCAGTTATTGTATTGATAATACCATTTCTAACTAAATCAGGTACAATAATTTCAAACTCTTCATAAGATATACACTTTCTTAACTTCTCTCTATGTTCTAAACTAAATACTCTATTTTTAAGACTATCTGATAATTTTTGCTTATGTTCTTTTGTTAATTTTAACTTATCAGTTCCTTTATTTAATTTCTTATAATTATTATCTTTTAATTTCTGTCTATGTTCATCATTAAATAACTCACCTTTTTCTGATTTTTCTTTGAGTGTATTTGATATTTTATTATACCATTCTTGTTTAACATCATCTGGTTTATTTTTTCTAGCATCATTCATTCTTTTTATCATAAAATTTATTTCATCCTCTGAATAATTTGAAAATTGTTCTAATGTGTTCTTTCTTATTTTATCTATAGTTTCTTGGTTCCTTTTAGTTCCAAATATAGGATTTAATTCACCTTTATTTCCAAAATTAGAGTTTAATTCACCAACTCTTTTAGATGCATGTTCTGATAACTTTTGTTTTAATTCAACTGCTTTTTCTTCACCTACAATTTCTTCTAATTTCTTTCCTTTATTGTGGTGTTCTCCAATCCAAGTTACTCCTCCATCACCTCCATCAGTTGTATTTAACAAAGGTCCCAAACCATCACAAGACTTACCAATTAGTTTAATTGTAGAGATTTCATAACTATCATAATTATCTTTTATTAAACCTTCAATTATCTTAATTATCTTTGGTTCAAAGCCATCATTTAGAATACTTTTAATTTTAGTTACTATTAAATTATTCTTTCCCTTTCTACTACCTTTAGCAACCCTAAGATGTGTTAGGTATCTATCATTGACACCTTTACCAACATAAAAAGGTTCATATTCAAAATGGAAATCTCCAAATGAATATGAACCTTTTTTTCTTGTGTCTAAATAAACATAAATATAATACATAATTTTCCTTTTCTTTTATATATTAAATTATGTTATGTCCCTCAACAAAGACAATTTACAGGGATTAAGATCCACATGCCATACATTCATCACTTGGATTATCTAATGAACAGCTTATCTCAGCCATTTGTTCTTCAACAGTTTTTACTTCTGCTTGTGTAGTGAATTTAATAGCATCACCTGCTGCTTTATTTCTCAAGTAATAGATACCAGTTTTTAATGCTGATTTCTTTTCTCTGTAAAATCTTGGTTTTCCTGTTTTGTCATAAACAACTTCAACATTCTCACCTTGTGGAATTATTGCAATACCACTTTCATCTAACATAAGATTTCTTCTACCCCAACCATAGAAATGCATTGCTGTTAACTTTGCAAAGTTTGGTGAGTCCATAAAGATATTCATAGACTGAGTTTGGTCAATAAATGCTCCTCTATCTGCAGCCATATCAATAACATCTTTTTGTTTAATCTCATAAACAGTTTTGAATACTTCTTTTACATGAGTTGGTATTTCAGGTATGTTTTGAACAGAACCATTTTCAACAATGATTTTCTTTCTGATATTATCAGACCAAATACCTAATTTAACTAACTCTTTCACAAGGTATTTATTTACAAGTATAAAAGTACCAGATAAAACACCTCTTGTGTACATATTTGAAGTTTGAGCTTCACAACTTGCTTCATTTCCTAAGATAGATGCAGTTGATGCAGTTGGCATAATACAAGTAGTTAAAGAGTTTCTAACACCATGTTTTTTAATGTCTTCTCTTAATTTGTCCCAATCCCATCTTTTTGTTGGTTTAGTACCCCATAAGTCAAATTGGAATTTTCCTTCTGATATTGGAGAACCAGTATAAGTAGCATAAGGACCATCAACTTTAGCTAAATCACAAGAAGCTTTAATTGAAGCATAGTAAATAGTTTCAAAAATCTCTTTGTTAAGTAATTTTGCTTCATCTGAATCATATGCAAAACCAACTTGGAAGAATACATCTGCTAATCCTTGTACACCTAAACCAATTGGTCTGTGTAATAAGTTTGAGAATCTTGCAACTGGTGATGGGTAGTAATTCACATCAATAACTTTGTTTAAGTTAATAGTGGCACTATAAGCAACATCATATAACTTGTTGAAATTGTAAGTTTTGTTTTTATTAACAAACTTAGGAAGTGCAATAGAAGCTAAGTTACAAACTGCAGTTTCATTTACAGATTCTTGTCCAAAGAATTCACCTAATCCAAGTTTCTCTAACAACTCTTTATTTTGTAATATCTCAGCTTGAGTTTTAGTAATTCCTGTTGCTTCAACAATTTCAGCACATAAATTAGAACTTCTAACTACACCAATGTTTGCTTGGTTAGATTTTTCATTGATAGAATCTTTGTATAAGATATAAGGAGTTCCAGTTTCAATTTGAGATTCAAGAATTTTGTTCCATACATCTCTTGCTTTTACTACTTTTTTGAATCTACCTTGTGCTTCATATCCTGTGTATAATTCTCTAAATTCTTTACCATAAGTCTCAGTTAATCCAGGACATTCATGTGGACACATTAAAGACCAGTCTTCATCTAAGTCAATTCTTTCCATAAATAGGTCATTAGTCCACATAGCTAAGAATAAATCTCTTGCTCTTAGTTCTTCTGCACCTTGGTTTTTTCTTAAATCTAAGAAGTCCATAATATCAGCATGCCAAGGTTCTATATAAATTGCAATTGAACCTTTTCTTTTCCCACCACCTTGGTCAACTGCTCTTGCAGTTTCATTGTAGATTTTCAAGAAAGGAATAATACCATTTGAAGTACCATTAGTTCCTGCAATATAAGTTCCCTTTGCTCTTACTTTTGTAAAAGATATACCAATACCACCTGCATTTTTAGAGATTTGTGCAGATTCTTTTAATGTATTAAAGATACCTTCAATTGAATCATTCTCAACATCTAATAAGAAACAAGATGATAATTGTGGTCTACCTGTTCCTGAATTGAATAATGTTGGAGTTGCATGAGTATAGTAACCTTCTGATAATAGTTTGTAAGTTTCAATAGCTCCTTCAATGTCTTCACCACATATTTGTAGTGCAGTTCTCATATACATATATTGTGGTCTTTCAGCCACTTTACCATTTACTTTTAATAAGTATGATTTTTCTAATGTTTTAAAACCAAAGTAATCAAAATTGTGGTCTCTTGAGTGTACAATAGCAGAGTCTAATTCATCTGCATGTTTTAACACTAATTTGTGAAATTGTTCTGATACAATTGGTGAATGTTTTCTAGTTTTAGGATCTACATATTTGTATAATTCTGTAACTGTTTCTGAGAAACTTTTCTTAGTTTCTTTATGTAAAGCAGTGATTGCTAATCTTGCTGCTAATGTTGAATAATCTGGATGTTTTGTTGTAAGAGAAGCTGCTGTTTCCATTGCTAACTGATCTAAAACAGAAGTCTGAATATCAGGCATAATACCTTCAATTACTTTTTGTGCAACTTCAAATGGTACAATCCATTTCTGGTCTAAACCATAAGTTTGTTGCGTGATTCTGTCTAAGATTTTGTCTAACATGACTGGCTCTTTCTTACCATTTCTTTTTATTACTTTTATCATGCTCATTTATTAATTTTTTGTTTTTTATATATTGAATTAATTTTTTCTCTAAAAAAATCAATATTTTGTTTTTTATTGGTTTTTTATAATACAAAAAATAATTTATTTTTATAAAAAATCTATGTTGTTCAGTTTGTTTAAGTTATACTTAAATTTTGTATTATTTAATATTTTGGTTATTTGTTTAATATTTACATTATAAATATTTTCGTAAGAATCCACCTTAAAAGAGTTTTGTTCATAATGTGTTTCCATTACAACACCAGTTATTATTTTTTCTTCTTCTGTAATTTGGTCAATCCAAAAGAATTCTACTTCTGTTCCTTCATAGATATTTCTATTTGTAATATCTTTAGAATTGAAGTTTTTACCAATATGGTCTTGCAGTTCATTTATAATCATATTTCTCCATTTGTTGTCTAATAACTTAAACATGTTAAACAAATTATCAGAAAAGTAAACTGACAATTCATTGAAAAGTTCAACATTAGTAAAACTCTCATCTTTAAGATGACTTTTCAATAAAGAATAGTAATTATTAAAATCTACTCTTGATGGTTTTCTTCTGTTATTCAAAAAGTTAATAGAAGTATGTTCACCTAAAATGGTATAAACTCTTTCTTTAACTAATTTAGATCTAACATACATCTCATTATCAATAGATTCAAAGTGGTAGTTAGAACCTCTATCTACTTCTATTGTTTCTTTGTAATATCCTGAGAATAAATCTGCTGTGTCATCCTCATCTACAGGATCATCTTTTTTTCCTTTAAATATGGAATCATATTTCAAAGAGTGTTTACCCTCTATTTTATGTTTAGAAAGTACAATATCTTCATTTTCAGAAGTAGTAGGTTTTACTTCTTCAATTAAATTAAGTTCATCTTCATTAATTTCAATAATAATATCTAAATTGTCATCATCATCAAAATCTAAAGCACTTGAACTTGAATCATCATCAGAATCATCATCTTCAAACTCTTCCATTGAAGGTCCTTCAAAATCACTTTCAAAGTCATTTTCAAAGTCATCATCTTCATCTATAATCTTGGTCATAGTTTTATTTTATTTTATCTTTTATACTGCATCAATAAACTGGTCTCCTTCTAAAGTTAAGTAGGTAGGATTCAAGTTTACTCTAATTTGGGACTGTGAGAAATCACCATCTCTCTGTTTTAAGAGTTTAAATCTGTATAAATTCTGTCTTTTCATTTCTTCTGTTCTAATAATAACAAAGAAACTATCTGCAGTTTCTGCAATTGCCTTAGACTCTGGTATACTTTCTAATGTAATATCAGATGCATTCCAAGCATCCTTAGCAACTTGTACAGCACTTAGTACTGGACACTTCCATTTTGCAGCAAGGCCTCTTAAACCCTCTGCAAGTTGTTTACCTTTAGTGTAAAGGTTATCTGAACCAATTCCTTTGATTGGTGCAATAAGAGTAATGTAATCAACTATTACAAAGTCAATTTTAACATCTTTCTTTTCTTTTAATTTCTGTAAATAATTGTCAAAGTCATTAATTGTTGCAGTTCCTGCTGCCCAGAATTTACAAAGTATTTTACCAACTTTCTTGTTGAAAATATCTCCTCCTTCTGCTTGACTTAAAGCATCAATTCTCTTCTTAATGAATGAACCATCTTTAGATATATTATCATAATCATTAATAGGAATTCTCAAACGCATAGAACCTAAACGTTTCATTACTTTCTTTTCGGTCATTTCTAATGAAATATACAATACATTGTAACCCATATCAGCTGCTTTAACTGCAAAGTTTTGCATCCATAAACTTTTACCTGCATTTGTAGCTGCCATAATTAAGTTTAATGATGCTTGGTCCCAACCACCACCTAACATATGGTCAATAGTCTCAAACCCACTTTTTACTTTTAATGCAGATGTATTTTGATTGTGAGATTCAGGATCATCAAAATCAGAACCCATATCTTCATCATCAACAAAATTAGTACTTGACATTTCATCTACAATAGCTTTAATTCTATTTGCAGCATCAATAGCTTTATCAAAATCATTTATTGAATCAAGTCCTCTGGTTTCATCAATAATATCAATAGTTCCTGTTTTAAGACGATTCTGTAATACCCAACCATTAAACTTAGGTTCAATGAATTTCTTTTCATCATACTCTTTAAGGTCTACCTGTAAAATTGATTTTAATATTTCTTTAGTAATAATACCTTCTTTGTCTTCTAATGTTACCATATCAAGAATTTGTCTTGGAGAAGGTATGGCAGTATCAGAAGTTTTTAACATATAATCTCTGACAACATTATACACAAATTGTATCTCAGCATTTCTATAAAAGAATGGTTTAACCACATCAAAGAATTTTTTATTCTTTAATATGTAGCTGAAAAAAATCTTTTCTAATTGTGGTGTCATTTATTTGGTTATTTACTTATTTATTATTATATAAAAAGTAATACCTAAGTTTGCAAATAAATTATTGTTCGTTAATCATTTCACCATCTTTTGGTTCAATTCCAAAATTTGCAATCTTTTTAATATTAGTGGTATCTAGTTCATCAACAATTTCTTTCACATCCTTATTACTGATATGAAGTCTTCTTTTTAGTTTTTTTACTAATTCAACAATACCATGTTTGGTAGCAATTGTTGCAATTCCCATTGATAAACCTAAAAAGTTTGTTAAAAATGTAGTTAAGTTCATGTCATATTTACCAATAATATATGAAATGCCATTTAACACAGGAATTAAAATTGTTGTATATGCAAACATATCAATAAAACCACCTACAACAGTGCCTATATGTTTAGCAATTAATTGAAAAATACCTTTGATTGACTGAAATGCTTTCATAACATTTTTAACTATTCCTTCACCAATTCCCATCATTTTCAATTCCTCTAACATAGATTTAGAGTCTTTTGTTAATAAATCTTCCTCTTCTGAATCTTTAAACTTTTTTTCTTCTATATAAATTATAGAAAATGCACAAATAGTTAGAAGTACAACTTTACTTGCATCCATTTCAACTGAACCCATATTTTTCATTAAATTATCAACTATAGGATAAAATGCAGTCATACCAGTACCAAATGTAGAAATTAAACGAGTATTTAATCTCAAATCTTTCATAGTCTTACTTTGAATTCTCTTATATGATGTTTTTCTTACACCACCACTTGATTCTTTTATAGGCATATCAAATGAATTTAAGAAATCTTGTGCCATTTTGTCATAAAGAGCATACTCTTCTAATCTTTGTATCTTCATAGACTTATATATTAAAATTATTTTTCATTTTTATATAAAAAGTATAAAAACCATAAAAAAACATTAATATATATACTAAAATAAAATAGCAGAAAACCATGAAACACTTAAAAAAATTTGAAAACTTTGACTTTGGAAGATTCACTGATGAGGAAGAAGTAAAAGATCCAAACTTTGAAGAACAAGACTTTACTGATTCTGACTCAGAAGAGGAAGAATTTGCTAATGAAGTAGAAGATGAGGAAGAAGAAAGATATGAAGATGAAGAGCAAGATGAACAAGAAGAAGAAGAACATAAAATCAGAAGATGGGGTGATGAAGAATTAGTGGAAAAGAAAAAAGTTAATGCAGGTTTTCAAGCTTATTTAGATAAACAAAAAGGTAAAAAGGCAGATAAAGGTGATGATAAAAAAGGTGGTAAAAAAGGTAAACCAGATTTCTTAGATATTGATAAAGATGGTGATAAAAAAGAAACTATGAAGAAAGCAGCTAAAGATGCGAAAGAAGATGATAAAGGTACTACTAAAAAGGGACTTTCTAAGGCACAATTAAAATTACCAAAGGCAATGCAAGATGCGATACTTAAAAAACAGAAATAATTATTAAGGTTAGAAAATTAATAAAAAACCACCATTTGGTGGTTTTTTTATTTAGTGAATAATTCATTCAACCAACCATTTTTTATAGATGAACTATATGCACTTCCATAATTTTTGTGAAACTCTTTTTTGTTTTTACATTTTAATGCACATTCATAACATCTTTCTTTTGTCCAATAATTTTTAGGTTTATTAATTTTTATCATATGTGAACAAACATCATCTAACCATTTATTTCTTTTTGTAAATGAGTATAATTTACTAGATTTTTTTGAGAACTCATATCTTGATTTATATTTTAATGCCTCTTCATGGCACATATCTTTTTTATTATCTATAATATGATGACATATCTCATCTAACCATTTGCTATTCTTTGCTTTTATATATGCTCTATTAGAATTTTTTCGAAATTCATATTTTGAATTATATTTCAATGCTTCTTCATGACATCTTTCTTTAGTCCATTTAATTTTATTACTACCTATTCCACCTGGTTTACACTTATTTAAAATTATCCAACCATTTTCTCTATATTTATTAATATATTCACCTTCTAAAATTGATGCTTTATCAACAGGTAAATAGTCTGTTAATCTAACAGGTAATGTAATTATATTAGTTTTGGTAAAATGTTCAAATACTGAACTGGATGTATCTTTCATATGTCTGTAATGTCTATTATCTAAATCATATGTTAGTCCTATATATGCATGATTATCACTAAATTCATAAACATATATACATCGATTAGTTAAACTATTTTTCTTTATCATATGTTTACAAATTTCATCCAACCATTTATTTCTAATTGATGCATTATAACAACTTTCACTATTATTTTTAAAGTCTATTCTATGAATATATTTTAATGCTTCTTCTTGACATTTTTCTTTTGTCCATATTACTTTCCCATTATATGGTTTTAACATATGTTCACATATTTCATCCAACCATTTATTTCTTCGTGCTGCTTCATATGATGAAGAGTTTATTTTTTTATAATCTAACCTATTACAATATTTTAATGCTTCTTCTTGACATTTTTCTTTAGTCCATTTAAAATTCATAATTATATTATTTTTTATATTCTATATATTAATAATTAAATATGTAAAAAAGAAACACAAAATACTATCTTAAAAAAAAGACCCAAATTGGGTCTTTTTTTATGAAGTAACTTTAATGTTAATTCTCTTTATTGCATTTTGTACCCAATCAGGTAAAAATTGTGAACTATGTTTCATCACATCACCAACTGAGCCATCTATAATAATAGTATCTGCATAATCTTTATTAGATCGTACTGGTCTACCACTCATCTGTATAATTCCAGAAACAGTCTTCCAAGAATACCAATCAGGATTATTGCTTTGTCTCATTTTGTTTTTCTGAGATCCTAAAGTTGGATAAGGGATTTTAGCTATAATTTGAAATCTTGCCAAATCATCATCAAATGAAACACCAGTGTCCATAGATGGTGAAACTATTACTGTAGGTTTATCACTCTCACAATGCATTCTTAACATCTCATCTTTATTAGTTGAGTCATGAAAAATCAACCTTTTATCCTTTATAGACTTTTGAATCCAATTTGATAACTCAAATGAGTTAGTATGAATAACACCTTTTGATGTACTATATTTATCAAGTATTTTCTTTATATAAGGAATATACCTCTCAAATGTTTCTTCTTTCTGTTTAAATGACATCTTACCAACTGGCATATAATAGATTGGTCTGTTCTTAACAGGGAATGGAGATTCAATAGAATAGTAAACTGCTTTTTCAACATCTAATCCATTTAACTGACAAAATAAGTTCTTATCTAAAATAGTACCTGACATTAGGAAAACCATATCATAGTGAGAAAAAACATACTTATCTAAATAATCATATGCCCATATTGGTTCTAATGATAATTCTTTCTGTCTTAACTTTTCATTGTATGATGTTTCTAAAACCCAATTGTTTGGATTGTCTTTGTACTCTTTTAAGAATATCTCAATCTTTAACTGGTATTGTTTAAGATCAGTCATTACTTGCATCAACTTAACATCACTATTTTTAACATTAAGAACTTTTGATAATTTCAAATCTCTTTTGTCAGAAACAACATCCCTTGGTGCTTTATACATTCCTTTCTCCATCTGTTCTTGAGTAGAAACAATTTCAGTATTTAGATACTTTAAATACTCAACATAATGTGCAATTGTTGAGATTTGTTTTAACTCTTTTAATAAAACAGGTTCATTAGAGAATTTAAACTTCTTAATAATTGTTTCAGTAATCTTTATAGATACAAATCCAGTCATTACATCATCAAACTCATGTGCCTCATCTACAATTAAAACTCTTGCAGCTCTTGCTTCCATCAATTTAGGATTATACATAGCATATAAAATATAAAGATAGAAATTAGTAAGTGAAATACCACCATTAATATAAGATTCTCTAGCAGATGAGTATGGACAACTTTCACAAGATGTTTTATTTAATCTTGCAAACTCGGCACCTTGTGCACAAGAACAAGCATATTCTTCACATTCATAGTTTTCTTTACCTTTTAAATCACATATTGAGTCATATGTATCAGCATACTGATCTTGAAGAAGTTTACTATTTGTAATAATATCAACTCTTGCCATTCTATTGGCAGTTTTTCTGTACCAGTCAGCAAGCATAAGTGCTAAGTGACTTTTTCCAGTACCAACTGGAAGGTTTAATAAAAAGAATTTATTAAGTGGATTTCTCTTATATTCTGCGTCTATAAAATCTAAAGTTTCTTGTTGTTCTCTTCTTGGATTATATTTTAAAAGGTCTTTTTTTAATGACATATTTATGTGATGTTTTTGTTACTTTTTATATGATATAAAAGGCAATTGTTTAGAAAATGATTTTTTTTTAATTTTTTTGATTTTTTTAATAGAAAACAAGGTTTTTTATATTTTTTATATGATATATAGATTAAACTACCCTATTTTTATCTATGGAACACATCTTACATCATGACGAATTTTCTATCTACACAACAACAGAAGAAATCTTTGACTTTATTGATGAGTTAGTTGATAGTGGTTTTTCAAATGAACTTGAAATATATGATAAGTGTATTGAGAAATTTGGAGAATACTTTAGCCAACACATTGAGTCATTAAATGAATAAAACCCTCTACTTTAATTTGAGGGTTTTTATTTAATCTAATTCTGATTCTAATTCTTTAATCTCATCCATTACTGCTTTGAGTTCATCTTTCTTTTTCATCATAATACCTTTATTGTATTTTCTATCTGCATAGACATCTTCAAGCATTCTAAGTGTTGGTGATAATCTTTTCTCAAATACTACACCATTTACACAAACAACATGTTTCTCTTTATCAATGGGTCTACCATTATCACAGAAGTCTTTATCTTTTTCATTTTGAACACCAATAAAGTTCTCTGGTGAGATAAAAAATTGTCTTTGTGTTGTTGGATATAGTGAAGCAAAATCATACACCACAACCCACTGGTTCATTCCTACAACTGGATCTTTAACCCATCCACCTGCAATAGTTGAATCTCCATCACCTCTCTCATCTTTAAAAAGTACAATGTTATCCATATCTCTAAATCTGTTTCTTAACACACCCTCAGTAATTGCCAAGGAGGCCAAAGCTCCATTCATTTGAGACACAACATCTACAATTCTAATTTGTGCTAATGATGAGATTGCATAAACAATTGATATGTAATTTCTTGCATCATGTATTTTTTGTACAAGAACTGAATCGACTGCATTATAATACATAAAGGTTTCAAAGTCATCTTCATATAGTTTTTGTAATGAACCTGTATATTTAATCTTATCAACACCAACAAGTTTACTAGAAACAAAGTCTAATGATGATGATTCTTTTACTTTAATAGAAGTATCACAGATTTCATACAACTGCATATAATCAAAAATCATTCTATGTGCAGGAACTTCAAACTCAGTTCCCCACATTTTATTGATTCTTTTTAATGGTGATGAAACAGCTGGATCAATTCTCCATTCTTTACCATTCATCCATTTAGATAATTTTCTACTTCTGTTTACTAAATATAACCAGTCATATTGTAAAAAGTTCCATCCTGTTAAGATTGGCATTTTTGGAATCATCTTATTGAAGAAAGCATACAACATATCAAACTCATCTTCATACTTAACATATTTAAGTTTGTATTCTGTACCAAACTTCTCAAAGTATTTATTTGTGTTTTTACATATTCTTTCCTGCATATCTTCTGGCATATCTTTCAAACCAAGAAGAATAATTTTATCATCATATACAATAGATATAGAAAGAACTTGTGTACAAGCACCTTCTTTAATTACATTACCATCATTGTCTTTAATATCTGCAGCTTCTGGGAAACCATCTACAATTTCAGTCTCAATATCTATAAAGTATATCTTTGGTAAGTTAAATTCAAATATCTCATCTTTTTCAGATTGAGGTAATGAATCTAAAAACTCATAAATTGCATATCTATCAGGGTGGTTTACTTCAATTTGTTTTACTGACTTACCATCCCAAGATTTAAACTTATCATGTTTTAGAGGATCAGTATCTTCACAAGATACATATTTCATAGGGGTGTCCCAATCATAGTACTTTAGTTTAATATCCCCTGATTTATCAACATAACTACAAACCAACTTTTTGGTATTAGTTAAATAACTTGTTTCTACTAACATTAATTTTAATTTAATTTATATTTTATATAGAGATTTTAGAAAAAAGTTATAAAATAATTTTGTAGATTTAATAAATATTGTTATATTTGTATAAATAATAAACAAACTATGAATAGAATATACTTACTAAGATTGGTTGATTGTGAAGCACCTGAATATAATGGGGTACATCCCTTTTATGAAGAACTTACAGAATGTTTAGATGAAAAAGACCAAGAGTATATTGGGTTCACAGATAATGATGATTTATTTATCAGATTAGATGAATATAAAGTTCAAAAGATTGAAAGAGTTTTTAAAAAATATTTCATTTTTAATAAAACTGATGTTACTGATAAAGTAATATCTGGTGAAATACAAAAGTTATATCCTGAGGTTGAGAAGTTTACACCAAAATTATTTGAAAATTTCAGATTGGATAATACTACAGTTGATGATATTTTGGATAAAATAAATGATAAAGGAATTGAATCATTGGATGAAATAGATAAAAAAGTATTATATAAATAAAAACCACTCAAATGAGTGGTTTTTTTTGTTAGTTTAAAGGATTGTTTCTTTTATGAGCAGCAGCATTTGCAATGTTGTCAAAGTCAGATGCACCAGTAACATAGATAATGAATGTTCCACCACTTCTAGAATCTCTTTCTTCTAAATGTCCTTTGTAGTTATTTTCTTTAGCTTGTTGTATTAGTTTTTCTTTATTAAAGACAATATCTTCATTCCCAGCAGCCATTTTTTCAAACTTGTCTAAATCAGCTAAGAAAGTTTTCATACTTCCAAACTTTTCTGCTTTATCTGAATGACCAGTAAAGAATTTTCTGAATGAACCTTCTTCTTCATTAACTGAAAAACTTTCAAATTTTCTTAAATGTTTCATATTCTATTTTTATACTTTTTTATAATGTATATATTATATTTAAAAAGTCAAAAAACTTATGTTTTTATATTAATATAATATATATGAAAATAATTATGAATCCAGATGGTACTATATCTTTTGAAGAAGATGAAAAGCCACAATTAGAACCTATTGACTTTAATTATAAAGATTCTGATATTGACCAATCACTAATTGAAGAATGTGAGAGATTATCCAAAGAACATAATAAAACATACTTTATATTTGATGATATGATTTCTAACAGAATTGAAGTTAATAATAATATCACAACTGAGATGGCAAGAAATGAAAAACTTAATCTATTACTAGGTGAAGAAGATTCTTACCACATAGGTACAGAAGATGATTTTAGAGGTTTACCTTCAAGATTTTCATATTATGATACTCAAACTAAACTAATTGGAAGATATACAAGATATGACTTTGTTACTAAATATTTAGGTAAAATTGGTTTTACTCCTTCAATTACAAATGTTGGTCCTGAATATGAACAATCTTACTTAATTGAACTTAATGATGAAAAGTTTATATGTAGATTACAACCTAACTTACATATAAAAGTAATATACCAAAATTCAGATTATATGAAAACTGTTTTTGAAGGATTTTTTAAGAAGAAAGAAATATTTGAGATAATGAAAAGTGTTGCAGGTACATCATTTGCAAGAGACTTAAAGTTATCTCAGATATTAGAATAAAAAAAGAGAGCATTAGCTCTCTTTTTTATTATGTAAGTAAATTGTAATACTCATTAAAATGTTTGATTCTATCATCTAAACCATTAGTTCCACCATTTACTCTCTTTGTCACTGCTGTAATAGTTGCTTTGTCAGCACCTTTATCACATATGCTCCAAAGACTATTTGATTTGAAAAAGAATCCAGCTGATGCAAGTGGATATTTTGTTGCAACAAGATCTGGACTGGTAACACAATCTTCACCAATAAATGTAGTGAAATTTTTATAGTTCTCACGACCAGTTAATTGTATATAACCTCTTCCTCTAAATTTCCAACCATCACCAGATGCTTCATTACCATTACCATTTTGATTAGCATAAACAAAATTTGCTATCTTATCTGGATGTCCAATCAAACTTGCTGCTTTTGCTTTCTCATTAACAGAAATCACTTTATCACGATTAGTATCAAAGTCATGTTTAAATACAGAAACTAAAGGATCTAAACGGTAATTAAGATTTTCAGTTACTACTTTAAATCCACCTGACTCATGACCACATTGTGATAAAAAGTGAGCCAATCTTAAATTAGTAGTAATACCAAATTTTGTAGCAGTAGCAGGTATTTGTGCAATTACAGTATCAGGAACATGTCCTTTAAGTGCAGCTAAATTAAGAGATCCTGATTCAACAACTTTAGCAACAGGTTTAGTAGCAAACAATTTTGTCCAAGTTACATCACCAACAACTCCATCTGTAGTTAACCCATTTGCTGCTTGCCATTTTTTTACTTTTGCTTCTGTTCCAGGTCCAAAATCACCATCAACAGTCAGACCCAACTTTTCTTGAAGAAGTTTTACATCACTTCCTTTTGATCCATTTTTTAATAACATAATTTATCATTTTTCTTTTATATATTAAAAGGAAAAATGTAAAATTATTATTTCTAAGTAATTATCTGTTTGATTTTAAAGTCTCTATACCATATCAAATCATTAAAAATTATAGTGTTTGTAGTCCTTAGAGAAATACTTTCACCATCTAAATCTATAAAATTAGGAGAATGTTCAAAAGAAATAAATTTCTTTTTTATTTTATATTGTTGACTTATTTTATTTATTATTTTTTCTGAGTGAATTAGATATGCAGTTTTTTGTCCTACTTCTAATTTATATCTTTGATATAAAGAAACTTCACCTAATTTATTTCCATTACATAGAATAGGTAGTGTCTGTTCAATCTGTATTTTCTTATGTGATAATCTTTTTACTTTCATAACTACAAAGATAGAAAAATGGTTTTAAAAATTAATATATACTTTATGAAATATTTAAAGAAATATCAAAAGTTTTTTGAAGATGGAGAAGGTGGTGGAGCTGGAGCATCTGGAGGTACTGCTTATGCAACTGCTGCCATTGGTGGAATGGGTGCAGTAGTTAATGCACAACCAGGACAATTTGCTGGTACAACTGGAACAAGTGGTTCAGGTGATGTTAGTTTTGGATTAGGTACAACTAAGAAAGAAAAAAGAAAGAAAGGTAAACCAAGTCAAGTAACAGATTTGAGAGACTTAAAAGAGGAAGAGACTAATACAGTTGATGAATCTACTGGATATAATCAATCTGATTTGGCGACTGAATGTGTAGAATTATATCATTGGTTATGTGAAGATCAAGTTGATAAAGAACAACTTGATAGAGATATTAAAGAAATAACAAATGATGAAGGATGGTATTCATTAGATGATGAAACATTATATAAATTACTTGAACTTTTAAAAAATTACAATAAAGAAAACTTTTCTAAAGGAATAGATAATATAAATACAGCATTCTTAAAAAGTAAAGAATAAAAAAATCCCATCAAATGATGGGATTTTTTTATATACCTAATTTGTCTAATTTACTATTTCGTGTTTCAGTCTTTGTCTTAAACTTAGGATAATTCATTAAATCTCTAAATCCATAAATATTAAACCTTTCTATCAATTTATCACTTCTATACTTTTCATATAATCTATCTGACTTATATACTAACCTACCAAGTACCATATAGTAATATTGACCATCTTCAAGTTCACAGACTATTAATGTTGATAAAGCATTTAACCAACAATCTTTAAACTCCCAAGATATTTCTTCATCACTACCTAAACCCATAAAAAATGCTATAACTAAAAATATAACAGCAATCCAAAATATTACTAATAGAGCACATCTAATATCTGACATTTCTTGATATGTTATAGTGTTATTTATAATTTTTAATGGTTTATTAAACTCTTTAACAGAATAACCATTACCAGAATTAATTACATAATTAGTATGATTTTTACCATCTACAAATTGTGCATAAACTCTATTTGTAGTTGTTATTTCACTTTCAACATTATAAGAAAAGTATAGTGTTGTTAAAGCAATAGCCAAAAATATAGTTTTGGTTATATTTTTACTAATTAACTCATAGATTAACATAAATGGAAATAAAAGAAGTCTTGTCATTTTTAATAATTTTTACAAATATAAATAATTTTAATTAGAATAAAAAATTAATATATAGATTTATGAATAAATATAATGACTTCTTATTAGATAGAGAATTTGAATCTATAACTAACCAAATATTTAGATTAGTTGAAAATGGTGGTAGATTTACCAGTGATAATACTTATGTTTGGGATATGCCAAAACAAGATGAAAAACCTGTTACCTTTGAGTGGGACTTTACTAAAACAAATGATAGTATAGTTGATAAATTAGAAAATTTATTAAAGAAACTACCTAAAGAAAAAATACAAGAATACTTCTTTAAGTTTATTAATAAGATAAAATTACTCCCTGAAAAATTTAGAAGAAAGATATTAGTAAACTATGCTGCAGCATTCTTATCGGTTGCCTCGGTATCATTTTTAGTATCTGGATTGAATAATTATCATGGAGATGATAAAGTTGTTAAAGAGTTTGTAAATGTGACTAAAAAGGCTTCATTTGAAGTCTCTCATAAAAAAGTAGCTGCGGTAGAAGGTGGTTATTCTGATGATAGAAAAGATATAGGTAATTATGTAGAGTTTGAACTAAATGGTAAAAAAGTTAAAAGATTTGTTGGAACTAAATATGGTATTTCTGCACCAGTTTTAATGAAATATTTAGGTCACTTACCTAAGAAAGAAGATATGATGAATCTATCATATGAAACTGCATTAGAAATCTATAAAGATAAATATTGGGATAATCAAGGAATGGAAAAATTCTGTAATCAGTCTGTGGCAACTATTATATATGATGGTTGTGTTAATCAAGGTATTGGTGGTATGAAGGAAATTTTGAGAAAAGTTTTAAATGATAATGGTGTTCAAATTAGTGAAGATACCACACCATTTCAAACTGATTATATTAAAGTAATTAACTCATTGGACCAAGCACAAGTATTTGATACAATTAAGAAGTATAGAAAAGATAGGTATCATACTACTGCAACTGCAAAAGAACATGAAGGTGGTTGGATTAACAGATTAGAAAAATTAGAATATGTAGATTAATGAAATATATTAAGAAATTTAATGAAGATATTAAAATACCTATTGAAGTAGGAGATACTATTTTAGGAGGAAAATTTAAAAATCGTAAATTAGTTGTTAAGAAAATTGGTAAAAACAAGAAAGGTGATATTACAGTAAATGATAAACCTTTACTTAAATTCAGATTAGTTAAAGAATCTATTACTCAAGAAGATGTAGATAATGGATTGGCTTATCTAAAAGATGATGGATTCAATGTTGAAAAAGTAAACTTTGGTTATAGAGATATGATTCAAATATTCAAACCAAAGAAAGCTGATTCATAAGAGACAATATATGGTACTATGGCTATAAATAATATGACTGAGGTAAACTGGTCAGATATTGAAAATGATTTACTACCTTTTGTAGAGTTAAATAAAGATATTATAAAAGAAATCATTGTAACATTTCCAACACATTCTGTATCAGAATATGATAGAAAATCTGTCTCACCTGATGAAATACTTGAAGGTGAAGATTTTGGTAAAATACTTAAAGCAACTATTGTATTAAAAAAGTAATTACTTATCTCCTTCTTTTTTATCTAATAAGTGTCTATTGTCTTTAGGTAGAATATCAATATTATACTTTTTACCCAATGCTAATAACAGAGGTGTAATAGGAACAGGGATAGGAATACCTGATATTAATACAAGTGGAATTAATTTAGCCATTTCTATAGAATGTTCTTTAAGAAACTCTTTTTCACCATAAGTTACTTCTTTTCCTTTTAACATCTTTCTAATGATAATTATTGCTATTTTAGTTTCTTGACCTTCTCTTTTTGTTGCAGTCCAAAATCCTTCTGCAAAATCTGTACCTCTTTTAACCAACTCTTTTATCTCGAACCAAGATGGTTCTTTCTTTCCACTCATTTGGATATATTACTTTTTTATATATGCAAATATATATATTAATTAATTGATTTCAATATTTTGTTTAGCTTAAATCTACTAATATTTAATTCAATTAATAATTCTTTAATTTTTTTGTCTTTGTTATTTTTAACATATTCTACTAACTCATCATTCTCAATTAAACTACTAACAATTTGTTTATATTTTTCATATTTTCTTCTTAATCCAATATTATCATCTTCTATAGTTGAATAAACAAAATTGCCAATTTTTCTAATATCATTTTTATTAGTAACTCTTACAAATGAAGATGTGTTTTTATTATTAACTCTTACTAACTTATATCTTATATCTATTATGTTAAATATAAGTTCAAATTGTGACCAGTCTTGTTCAAATGTTCCTGATAAATAAAATTGACTTGATTGATTTTTTTTAAAGTAAAAACAACCATCACCATCTACCATACCAAGTAAAAAATAACTAATTAACTCTTTTGGTATTTTAGATAATATTTTAGTTGGTGATTTCATACTTTTCTCTAAATAATCATTTTCTTCTAAAAATTTATGTAATAATTCATCACATATATATGCATTAGCTAATGGTTTACATATAACACTATATCTTTCTCTATTCCTGTAATGATAAGACCATTTACCAAAGTAATCTAACACTTTTTTAAATTCTAACATATCATCTGCATTACATTCTATATTTACCATATTGTCACTTTTTGAAACATGTCCATCTGCCCATAATAATCCTAAAAAATAAACTATTTCTTTCTTTTGTATATTGTAAAAATCAGAAATATTTATTCTTCTATTTTTTAGAAGTTTGAAGTTATTGTCATCAACAATTTTTTTAATTGTTGTCTGTCTAATTCTTAACATTTTTGCTATATCAGTTGTTCCAAAATCTGGATAAAGTACTTTTACTTGTTCTATTAATTCCATTATATTTTTTAATTTTTTGTGTATATATACTATATATTAAAATCTTATTTGGTCCTTTCAAACTAATTATGTATATTTGTATATAAATTAATTAAAAATAGATTAGAACTAATGAGAATAATGTATCTTGGAGATTTGCATGGGAACTTTAACTTAATCAATCAGTATTTGAAAAGATTTGATATTAAGGATGCTTACATTATACAAGTAGGTGACTTTGGTGTGGGATTTAATGGAATGTTGAAAGAGAAAAGAACATTAGAATATACACATACAGAACTTGTAAAAAGAAATGTAATTGTGTATGCAATAAGAGGAAACCATGATTACAAACCTTGGTTTGATAGTGATCCTTTTGGATTTACTAATATAAAATTAGTGAAAGATTATACTGTCTTGAACTTAGAAGGTCAGAATATACTATGCATTGGTGGAGCAGTCAGTGTGGATCGTATGATGCGCAAGACTAAAAACCAAAGAGCTGGTAATTTTGATATAAGAACTGGAAATGAAAGCTGGTGGCCAGATGAAATCTTCAATTGGGAAGATGATAAGTTGGTTGATTTAAGAGACATTAATGTTGTAGTTACTCATACAGCACCAGATTACTGTGTCCCAGACAATGGGAATGGTTTTGGACCATTTGTAAATGGTTTGGCTGCTAATGACCCTGACCTTAAATTAGACTTGTTAGACGAAAGAAGACTAATGACACTAGCCTTTCAGACAGTTAAGATGTATAATGATGTTAAATTGCATCTGTATGGTCACTTCCACAGAAGTGATATGATTACTATTGATGGTACTGAACATAGAGTATTAGGAGTTGGTGAACTTTGGGAAGAAAAAAATTATAAAAATATTTTTTAAAAAAATCACTTTTTTGTCCCTTTTCATATTTTATAATTAATATATAGAATATGAAATGGACAGAAGAACAAATAGAATACTTAGAAAGTAATTATCCAAAAATTGGACCTAAACAATTATCAATAAATCTAAAAAGATCAGTTGATTCAATAAATCTAAAACTGAAATCTTTAAATTTAAGAGGTAAGATAAATAAAAAATATAGTAATTTTGAATTTAAGTTAGACAACTCAAAACATATATATCTAATGGGTATATTATGGGCAGATGGATATTTACATGATACTTTAAATAGATTTGAATTATCAATAGTAACAGAAGATTTTAATGATATTAGTAATCTTTTTGATGTAAACTATTGGGCAGTTTATCATAGAAATAGAAAAGAAAGAAAACCTCAAACTACAATTGGTTTATATAGAGAAGAAGTTTGTGGTATATTTAGAAATGAATATAACTACACTGAGAAAAGTAATGAATGTCCTAATTTTATTGATAAGATACCTGTAGAATTATTATATTATTTTATAAGAGGATTTTTTGATGGAGATGGATGTTTTTATGTAAGTAAAGACAATAAACAAAAACAATGTTATTTAGCAGGTACTTATAACCAAGATTGGTCTTGGATTGAAACTATTTTTAAAGAATTGGACATCAAATATAGTATTAAACAAAAAGTACAAAAAGAAAATCAAAAGTATTCAGTTATTTATATTAATAAGAATAGTATAGAAACTTTTGGAAATTATATCTATCATAATTATGATAGTATTGGTATAAAAAGAAAATATGAAAAATTCTTAAAAATAATATATGAGAAGTAATACAATTATATGTGTAATCTGGAAGTTAACAGGTAGAATAGAACATTTTGTTAACTTAGGTAAGTTATATACTCACTATGGTAATGATGAACTTGGTATATCCAGGTCTTCACTTAACAAAAAAGATTTATTTGAAGGTTATGACACAGAAACTATTAAGATATTGAAATGTTATGTTAAATAAAAAAGAGAACTTAAAGTTCTCTTTTTTTATTGCATAAATTTTTGTTTTGGTATAGTTGTTATATAATCTGCAACATCTTTAAGTTCAAATCCATAATCAACTGACATTCCATTTTCAATACAAATACAAGCTTCTATATTTTCATATTCATTTTCAAAATCAGTTGAACTACTTGGATAGTTAAAACTTTTATCAGAGAATAATTTAATCAAAGTTTCTTTTAATTTATGAGCTGCATTAGGTGTTAGTTCAATAGCAACTTCATCTTCTGCCCATATATTAAACTCTTTAAATTTAACCTCATCATTTTCAATGTTCATATCAATATTCAAGTAAAATGCTTGGAACATACCATTACCAAAGTAATCACTTGGTATAGTTTCTAAACATTTATCTACTTGTTCTTTAGTAGTTGGTGCTAACCAAAGCATTAAGTAAATTGATGAATCAAAGTTATCAGGATTTTTACTTTTTTCATCTTCAAAAGTATCACTAAATGCAAGACTATCAAAAGTAATGTTATAATAGAAGTTGATTGTTTCATCTTTTACATAACCGGTGATTTTCCCATATTTTGCATACTTTTCAACATTATCCTGCCATTTCTCAAGTGATTCTCTTAACTCAGCTTTTCCTGCCCAGTCATGTAATTCCTCAGCACTTTTTAGTGTATTTTCTTTATTTCTACCTGTAAGTCCTTCTGCACTTTTTTTACGTCTGTATGATGCTCTTAGGTAAGTTTGAGAGTTCAACTCTTCATTAAATCTTTTTAAGTATTTCATTATATTACTATGTATGTTTTTTCTTCCGTAGGATATATATTTATGTTTTTTTGACCTATTGACATTTCAAATGGTCTATCTAAATCACCATCTTCTTCCATCTGAGTTTTTTCATCATTAAACATTTGTGAAAATTGATTGTATATTTCAGTATCTATTTTATCAAGATATATAGTAATTGATGATTGTTCTGAAATTTCATTCCAGTCAGTATCATCTACTTTAATTACTTTGATACCATTCTTATTAAAGAACCTTGTAATTTCAGTTATATTTATTTTTATCTCTCTCCAATCTTGTCCTATTATAAACTTATAGTTATCATCACCAGTTTCTTTAGGAGTTACTCTTAATTTTAATTCAGTTCCAACTATTGCCATATCAATAGTATAATCTTCTAATTTATCTGCAGTTGTTAATACATCATCAATATCTTCTACAATATCTCTTAATTTTGTAATCATTGCATCTGCATCATTAAACTCATTGAAATCCATTTTAATATCCCATCTTACATTCCAGACATTAGAATTTCCATATTTTGTTGGATAGATAGTAGGTTGTCCAAACTTGTCATTTATATAAACCAAACAATCTAGTAAATCTTTATAAACAGGATCATCTTTTTCATCCCAATTCTCAAATATCTTTTTTAGGTATTTCATAATACTATATATAAAAATTTTATAAACAAAAAAAATAGTTTACTCTAATAAAAGAATAAACTATTTCTTAAATCCCTTCTAGAGAGATTATTGAATTGATACTACTTCAATATCAAATACAAGTTCTTTACCTGCTAATGGGTGGTTACCATCAATTGTTACAGAATCTTCATTAACTGCAGTTACAACAACATGTGCAACTTGACCATTATCACCATTTGCTTCTAATGTTTGTCCAACTTCAACTTCTCCAGGCATTTTGTCTAAAGGAACACTTACTACTAAATCTTCTCTAACTAAACCATAAGCATTTTCAGGAGCTATATTTGTAGTGATTTTATCACCTACTGATTTTCCTAAGATTGCACTTTCAAATCCAGCAATTAATTGTCCAGATCCTACTTGAAATTGAAGAGGTTCTCTTCCTTCTGAGCTGTCAAATACTTCACCATCAGGAAATTTCCCAACATAATGTACACTAACAACATTACCATTTTCTATCATAATATATTTGTTTTTTTAATTATAGAAATAAATAAAAATAAGTTTATAAACTTTTACATTTTTGATAATAAAAAATAAATGATTATAGATTTAAGTTCAATTAATAATTCTGATTATAAGTTAGAGTATCAGGAAAAAAGTAAAATGATAATGGATAATCTTAAAGGATATGATAATGGTTATTCAATAATTGTTTCTATAAGTATATTTAATATACTTGAAACAGATAGTAGATTTACTCCTATTGTATTTGAGAGTGTTTCAAGTGATGGTATTTTTAAAATAGGTAATATCTGTGGTTTTGAGTGTTATGTTGATAAATATATGAAGTCTAATGAAATTTTAATAACTTATAATAAAGTAAAAATGAGAGATAATAAAATAGATTATTTATTAAACAATCAGAATTTAATAAAAGAAAAAAGAGTTAAGATTATATCTTAACTCTTTTTTATTATTTGCACTCACAAGGCTTGCAGTTACACTTAGGACAACATTCATCCTCATTACACTCCATACAATCTTCTTCTTTCTCTTCATTACACTTACAAGGAGAACATTTACACTCCATACACTCTTCTTCATTATTTTCATTATGAACATCAACATCATCAAAGCTATACTCATCTTCCTCTCTATCCATTTTATCACCAAGAGTATCAAAGATTAACATTCCATCAAATCCTTCTTCTCTTAAATCAGCATAGAATTCATACTTATCTTGCATAGTTGGCTCTTTATCAGCAAATGTTTTTTCCCATCTTGCTATAATCTCATCTTTACCAAATTGTGAATCTTCCACACCATATGGGTATTTATTATCTGCATCCATCTCTGAATAGGTTTGGTCATTTTCTATTTCACCTGCTTCTAAGTCAGCTGCAATTCCTGAATTCATAGAATCCATAAAATTTTCATATATTTTTAAATATTTCATATTTTTCATTTATTTTTTGTAGTTAAATTTTTCAAACTTTGCAATGACTTTTTTATTTTCACTATCAATAGTCATTGTATTAGGTATCATAGCTTTATCTAAACCTGCTTTAACAAAATCTTCTTTTGTTACAACTTTAGTATTACCAGTATTATCAAGTAAATTATATTCATAGTTTTCTTGTTGTATAATATTACCTTGTTTATCTAATTTAGTAACATCTTCAATTCCAATAACTTTATTATTCATTTCTGGTTCTTTTGAATTAAACTCTACTGGTTCACTCCATTTTAAGTTTAAGTTAAAAGGAACACCAGATAAATCAGTTATAATTTTATTCTTGAACATATCAACATATCTTTGTCCTACATAAGGTTCAACCTTACACTCTCCAAATACATTTGATATAGAACCAATTCCACCATGTCCACCTGATACAGTAATCTCATCTTGACCAATAGTTGTATCTGCTGAGTAATATCCTAAGTGTTTTTGGAAGTTTCCTAATAATTCAGTCATATATTTTCCTAAGTCATTAACTTCTTGACCATTTTTAAGTACAGGTAATTGACCACCCATTTCTTCCATCTTTTTGTAAGAACACACTTGTAATGTTCCACCATATTGTAATAATATAAATTTAGGTTCAGAATCAATTTTACCATCTCTGAAATCTCTTTCAACAATAGTTCTTGCTCTTAAAGCATTTGCCCAAGTTCCAGTTGGAACAAAAACTAAATCACCAATTTTTTGATAACCATCAACTCTTATAAGATTTCCTCTTTTAAATGCTTGAAGAAACTCTCCTTGAGATGTGAAAGTTTTTTTATCTGTATTTAATCCTCTTGTTCTCTTTTGCATTTCACCTAATCTCCATTTAGAATCTTCAATGAAATCTTTCTTTTGTCCTTTTTTCCAACCAGACATAACTTGATTATGTTCTGGGTAAACTTTTTTCATTACATTGAAAATAGAATAAATAGATGCATCAGGACAATTCTCTATAACAGAAATAATTGTTTTTGAATCAGATCTTTTTAAGAATTGATTAAATGCTGCACCAAACTCTAATCTTATATTTTCAGACTTTTTAATATCAGATAAGTTAAAGTCTAATAGTCTTTGCCAATCTACTTTATAATCTTGATATTTAGCAGAATCAATCATATCAATAACATCTAATGTTAATGAATCTTGTGGAACTCCTAAAGACTGACAGATTGCTTCATATGCAGAACCTGTTTTCTTTTTCTGAACAGGGGATGATTTGTATTTCTCTAATTCTTCTGGAGTAAAAATACCATGATGATCTAAATAATAATCAACCATATCATCTCTTTCATCACCTG
>Ga0116183_1001570_pt1 | contig 25743 bp, 21 predicted proteins | sample AD_UKC078_MetaG_FD_89753 | JGI IMG/M metagenome (GOLD analysis project Ga0116183, IMG submission 89753) | Active sludge microbial communities of municipal wastewater-treating anaerobic digesters from USA - AD_UKC078_MetaG | ecosystem: Engineered > Bioreactor > Anaerobic > Digestate | place: USA...
CCGTGACGTCGGTGGCGCCGGAGGTGGCGCCAGCGTCGGCGGCCCCGGTTGCGCCGTTCGTGGCGACGCGCGCTCAGCGGGCTGCGGCGCGGGCTGCGGTGTTCGCGTTGAGTGCGCATACGGTGACCGGGGTTGATGGTCTGCCGGGTTCGGGTTCGGGTGGCAGCCCGGTGCAGGCGGCGCTGGCGTTCTCGGTGCTGGCTGCCGCGCGTCGGGACTTCGAGCAACTCGACGCCGGCCGGGCGACCGCGTCCGCGGTCGGCACCAGCCTGACGATGGGACCCAACCTGCTGGTGAACCCGGGCGCCGAACTCGGCGACCCGTCGCTGTCGGGCTTCAGCGCCGTGACGATGCCCGGCTGGGAGATCATCGACGGAACTCCGACGGTGATCAAGTACGGGACGCCGCGCAACTTCTGGCCGATCGGCACCGGCTTCAAGATGCCCGATCTGCCGTCCTTCCTGTCCTTCCCGAAGGCGTCCACCGGGCCGGCCGACGGTGGCGAGCAGTTCTTCGGCGGCGGCGATGTGGCCACCGGTAACCTGCGCCAACTCGTCGATCTCAGTGCCGCGGCCGCCGATATCGACCTCGGCTCCGTCAGCTATGACCTGAGCGGGTGGTTCGGCGGCTTCCTGTGGGACTTCTCGGCGGCCTCGGTCCAGGTGAATTTCCTCGATGAGCAGAAGCTGTATCTGGGCAGCGCTCAGATCGGTCCGGTCACCGCACTGGATCGGTGGCTGATGACCGGATTCAAGGAGCGGGAGACCAGCGGGTACATCCCCGAGGGCACCCGCACCGCCGAAGTGGTGCTGACCCTGGCGGACCACAACCCGCGGATAATCGGCTTCCGGGCCGACTACAACAACGCCTACGCCGACAACCTGTCGTTCACGATCAGCTCCGACGCGGTGTCGCCCGCGCCATTGGAGCCGCCGGCATCCCAGGTCGGGGAACTCGACCACGTGATCATGGTCTACATGGAGAACAAGGGCTACGACGATATCGTCGGCAGCCCCTACGCGCCCTACCTCAACAGCCTGATCAACGCCTACGGGTTCGCCAACGACTACCACGGTCTGACCCACCCGAGCCTGCCGAACTACTACCCGATCGTCGGCGGCACGGACTTCGGCCTGACGTACAACTGCGGAACACCCTGCATCGACGCGGAAACCACCCTGGTCTCCAATATCGAGGACGCGGGCAAGACCTGGTCGGGCTACGCCCAGAGCATGCCCGCCCCGGGCACCCTGGAACCCGTTGGCGACTACTCGCCCGAGGAACTGCCGTTCTACGCGTTCAGCAGCATCGCCAACGATCCGGCCCGCGCCGCGCTGGTGAAGCCGCTGGAGCAGATGGCCATCGACTTCGCCTCCCCGGAGACCGCGCCGAACTTCGCCTGGTTCGCCGCCAACGAGGACTTCAACGGTGAGGGTCCGGTCGACTTCCCCTGGGGCATGCTGAAGTTCGCCATCGGCCAGTTGGAGCCCACGCACCCGTACAACGTCCCGGCGCTGGACCAGTTCCTCTCCGAGACGGTTCCGGTGGTGATCAACTCCGCCACCTGGAATGACCCCACCCGGAAGTCCGCGTTGTTCGTCACCTTCGACGAGGACAACAACAACACTTCGCTCGGCATCGGCAACGACGACAATCACATCGTCATGGTGGTCATCCCGTCCCCGGGTGCGGTGGCTGCCGGGATGCGCGGCGGACCGTTCGTCGTCAGCACCTACTACAACCACTACAGCCTGCTGCGGACCATCGAGGACTCGCTCGGCTTGCCGCGGCTGACGAACAACGACACCTACGCCAACCCGATGAGCGAGTTCTGGGTCGCCGGAGCCGTCTAGGTGCCGGATCGGTTCTCCCGCCGCGCGGCGGAGCCAGTTCTGCAGCCCTCCGCTCCATACTGATCGGGTGGGGACCTATGCAGTGACCGGTTCACGCTCCGGCATGGGTGCCGCGGTTGTCGCCAAACTGCGCGATCAGGGCCACCGAGTGATCGGCGTCGATCTCCGTGACGCGGAGGTCGACACCGATCTCTCGACGGCTGGTGGACGCCGGGACGCCGCGGGTGCGGTGCTTGAAGCCTGTGCCGGACGTCTCGACGGTGCGGTGCTGGCGGCCGGACTGGGGCCGACCCCGGGGGCGGAGCGGTCGATCACCGAGGTGAACTACTTCGGGGTGGTGGACCTGCTGACGGCGTGGCGCCCCGCCCTGGCCGCAGCGGACCGCGCGAAGGTGGTGGTGTTCTCGAGCAACTCGACCACCACCGTGCCGGCGGTACCGGGCCGCGCGATTCGGGCTCTGCTGGCCGGGGACGCCGACAAGGCACTACGCGCTTACCGGATCTACGGCCGGATGGCCCCGCCGATCGCGTATGCGGCATCCAAGATCGCAGTCAGCCGGTGGGTCCGCCGGCAGGCCACCGAGCCGGGCTGGGCCGGTTGCGGCATTCGGCTCAACGCGCTGGCCCCGGGCGCGATCATGACGCCGATGCTTGAGCGCCAACTCGCCACGCCCGCGGAGGCCAAGAACATCCGCCGCTTCCCAGTCCCGATCGGCGGCTTCGGCGATCCCGACCAGCTTGCCGACTGGGTAGTGTTCATGCTCTCGGATTCTGCCGACTTCCTCTGCGGCAGCATTGTTTTCGTCGATGGCGGTTCGGATGCCTTCTTCCGCCCCGACGACTGGCCCCGGGCCGTGCCGGCTCGGCGACTGGTGTCCTACCTGCGGCGCAACCAGCAGTTCACGAAAAGGAGTCGTTCATGAAGCGTCATGTAGCTGTGCTGTCCGCGGTGGCGATCGCCGCCGCCGCGCTGACCGGGTGCACCGGTAAGGCTGACGAGTCCAAAGCCGGTGACGCCAAGACCAGCCAGACCAAGGCCGGCGAACCGACCACCATGACGATCGAGATCTCCTACGACGACCTGCTCAAGCAACAGCAGATCAGCCGCAGCGTCCGACTGGCGGTCGGTGACTTCCTTCAGGTGAGCCTGGGTTCGAACGCCTCCACCGGGTATCAGTGGGCCGACAAGATGTTGCTGTCCGACCCGAAGGTGATGACCCAGACCGGGCACGAGACCATCGCCCCGGCCGGCGACCAGCCGGGCGCCTCCGGCCGGGAGGTGTGGATGCTGCAGGCCATGGCCCCGGGCACCACCACGGCGTCCACCACCTACGGCCAGCCCTGGCCGGGCGGCGAGAAGGAGTCCTGGGTGTTCTCCGTCAACGTCGAGGTGGACTGACGCACCCGCGAGTCACATGCGTAACTCTCGTCACTGAGTGCGTACGCTGGGTCGGGTGCGGATGTCTCCCCGGCTGAAGTCGGGCGTGAGGGTGGCCGTTGCGGTGACGTGGCTGGTGGCCGCCGGCGGCGCGGCGGCGTGTACCAGCACCGTCGCCGGCGTCGCGACGTGCCCGGGTTGCGGGATCGACAGCGAACCGGAGTTCCCCACCACCCGTCCGACGTCACCCACCTCGACGGCGCCCACCATGACCACGCCGGCCGATGGGCCCGGCACGCTGCGCCCCAACTCTGCGGGATACGTGTACATCGAGACCCGCAGTGGGGTGACCCGTTGCCAGATCTCCGCCGACACCGTGGGGTGTGAATCGGACTTCACCGATTCGCCCACCATCGACGGCGAGTCGGCCAACGGGGTCGAGGTGTCCGCCAGCGGAGCCAACCGCTGGGTTCTGGGCAACCTCGGGGCGATGCCCACCGTCACCATCGACTACGACACCTACCACGCGGTCGGCTGGACCATCGAGGCCTCCAGTGATGGCACCGTATTCACCAATGACGGCACCGGCCACGGCATGTTCCTCAGCACCGAGAAGGTCGAATTCTTCTGAGCCTATCCCTGGTTCTGAGCCTATCCCTGGTTCTGGGCCTGTCCCTAGGCTGAGTGGATGGACCGCCTGGACTTTCGTGTGTTTCTGGAGCCTCAGCAGGGCGCCACCTACGATCAGCAACTCGGTGTCGCGAAAGCGGCAGAGGCGCTGGGCTTTTCGGCACTGTTCCGCTCCGACCACTATCTGGCGATGAGCGGCGACGGGCTGCCCGGACCCACCGACGCGTGGATCACGCTGGCCGGACTGGCCCGGGAGACGACGACGATCCGCCTCGGCACGCTGGTCACCTCGGCAACTTTCCGGCACCCCGGGCCACTGGCGATCTCGGTCGCCGAAGTCGACGCGATGAGCCGCGGGCGGGTGGAGTTCGGACTGGGCGCAGGCTGGTTCGAGGCCGAGCACCGCGCCTACGCCATCCCGTTCCCCGCCCTGGGTGAACGCTTCGACCGGCTGACCGAGCAGCTGGAGATCATCACCGGACTGTGGGACACCCCGGTCGGCGACACCTTCGACTACGCCGGCGACCACTACACGGTCACGGGATCTCCGGCCCTGCCGAAACCCCTACAGAACCCCCATCCGCCGATCGTCATCGGCGGCGGCGGGGCCCGCCGCACCCCGGCACTGGCGGCCCGGTTCGCCTCCGAGTTCAACCTCGCCTTCCCCGCTCTGGACTTCGTCGGAACCCAGTACGGTCGCGTGCGGGCGGCGTGCGACGCGGCCGGCCGCGACCCTGCCGATCTGGTGTACTCGGCGGCGTTCGTGGTGTGCGCCGGCCGGAACGACGCCGAGGTGGCTCGCCGCGCCGGGGCCATCGGGCGCGCCGTGGACGAACTGACCGAGAACAGCCCACTCGTCGGCACCCCGTCGCGCATCATCGACCAGCTGGGGGTGTTCCGGGACGCCGGCGTTGAGCGCGTCTATCTGCAACTGCTCGACCTCGAGGATGTCGACCATCTGGAACTGTTCGCCGAGACGGTGATCGGCGAACTGTGACGGCGGTCAGCGGGCGCTGTACTGGACCACCAGCGCCTCTGCGCTGCGTACCGCGGCGCGGCAGGCCCGAGCGGTGAACGGATCGTTGAGCGGGTGGTCGGCGCGCCGACGCCAGCGTTGCGCGGCGGCGAAGGCCGCGCGGGGTCCGTCGCTCTGATCGCTCGGCGTCAAGCCCAGCCGCGCGGCCGCGTCGATGCCCGAACCGCCCAGGATCCGGCGCAGGGAGGCCATCTCGTCGTCGGTGAAGGTCGTTGGACGCGAACGTAATTGACTCAGCAGTCGGAGTTCCTCGAACGCGTGGGTGTCGGCCAGCAGCGGGTCGATATCGGCCAGGATGCGCGGCCCGGCCGGGATGGGGTGGCTCTCGACGAATCGGCGCAATCCCAGCAGTGCGCTGTGCGCCTTCAGCAGATCGGCGCGCTGAGCGACATGCTGGTCGATCACCTCCCGCAATGTCACCAGGCCGCTGCGGCGCAGCAGATCCTCGGCCAGCGTCACCGAATCCGTCACCCCCGAGCGCAGCAGCGCCATCGAGATCCGCAAGCCGAACATGCCGAACCGGTCCAACAACCGGGCCCGGCTGTCCGGGTCCAGCGGAAGGCCGTCGCCCCGGACGAACCGGTCGGCGGACAGCATCGCGGTGTTGAGTTCCCCGGCGTCGACGTCGGCCAGTGCACGCAGCGAGGCGAACTCGTCCTGACGCAGGGTGCGCGCGGTCAGCGCCAGCAGGCCGGAAACCGGGACGACGGCCTGGCACACGCCGGTCCGTTCGAGTTCAGTGGTGTAGCGCTTGGCGACGTCGCCGGCCGACAGCATGGCGTCGATCCGGCCGGCGCCGATCTCGTCCGCGCGGGACGCGACGCCGATCACCCCCAGCGCGCCGGCGGACCCACCCACCAGTTCGCCGATCCGGGTGAGCAGTGCGATGTCGGCGGCGTTGAGGGTGCGCAGCAGGAACACCACCGCATCGACACGCGGCACCCCGTCGTCCGGGACCAGCAGTCGCAGTGTCCGTTCCGAGACGCCCGGGGTGAGCGATGACGTTCCCGGGGTGTCGACGATGGTGGCGTCGGCCAATTCGGCGGCGGGCCACTCGACGTCGAGATCGACGACGGCGGCGGGGTCCGGACTCGTCGCGTCATGCGGGTCCAGCCCGCCCAGATCGAAGCTCAAGGCACCCGCCCGACCGGGGTCGCGCACGATGGGCACGTTGGTCCGCACACCGCCGGGCCGCCTGGCGCTCACCCGGGGCACCGGCCCGTGCCGGAACCAGGTGACGAGGCGGGTTGCCTCGGTGGCGTCGGTGGGCGCGATGGCCTCGCCGAGCAGTGCGTTCACGAGGGTGGACTTTCCGGACTTCAGGGTGCCCGCGAGCGCGATGCGGATCGGTGCGTGCAGGCGCGCGCCGATCCGGTGCAGGTCCGCGAGCTCATCGGGCCGGTTCCGGTAGCCCGGATCGGCGTGATAAGCCCGCAGGACTCCGTCGAGGATCACCCCGACCCGGTCGCTCACCCTCACCGCAGCGCGCCGGCGTTGTCGAGGACCTGGCGCAGGATGTCGCGCTGCCGTTCGAGTTCCCGGGTCCGGCCGGCGTGTTCGGATTGACGCACCTGAGCGGCGGCAACCGCCGACTGCAGCGACTCGTTGAGCGATCGGGTGGCCTGGGCGGCGATCCCGCGGTAGTGGTCCCGCAGTCGGCGCTGGATGATCTTCAGACGGTCCCGGGACTCCTTGCTCACCGCGAACAGGACGTCGTCGACGAACCGGCGCAGGGTGGTCTTGGCCTCGCTGCGCACCCGCAGCATCCGATTGTCCATGTCCTCCCGGTAGGCCTTGCGGCCCAGCAGCAGGCCGGCCCCCAGCGAGATCGGGTTGAACATGCCGAGTCCGGCCATCGAGGTCAGCATGCCGAACATCAGCACGCCCCCGTAGGAGCCACGCAGGCTGGTGATGGCTTTGTGTCCCCTCCCGATCGGCGTGGACTCGAGTCGGGCCAGCGATTTCAGCCGGCCCAGGTCAGCCCCCATCGCACGGGCACTCAGCTCGGGAATCTCGACGGCGGCCAGTCCGGCTTCGACGAAGGTGCGGGCCACCTGCGCGGCGAGGGCGTCGGCGCGGCAGTGGGCCCAGACGAAGTTGTCGCCGACCGCGGCGGCGACGTCCGCCTCCACTTGGGCCGCGATCTCGGTCCACAACAGGGTTGGGTCAACGGAATCGATGGTTGCCTCGGCCTGCTCGGTGATGGCGCGTAATCGGGCGCGCAGGTCGTACTCGACGTCTGCGGTCAGATCGGCGACCCCGTCGGCGAGCACCTGCTGCCACAGCGCGGTGTGCGCCAATGCCTCTTCGGCCTCGCGCTTGCGCCGTTCGAGGTCCGCGGCGAGGTCGCGGGCCTGCTCCGGATCCTGTAAGGCCGCAAGTTCCGTACCGATCGCGAGTTTCAGGTGCTCGGCGGCCGCGGCGATCTCGTCGAGGACGTGTCCCCTGGTGCGGTTGGCTTCCGGGGCGAGCACCTTGGTGGCGAGGAACTCGATGATCGCCGGGAAATTGGATTCTTCATTCAGTGCGCTATTGAGACCGGCACCGAGACCGGCACCGAGACCGGCGCCGACGCCCGCCCCGGGACCGGGTTCGGCCCCGGCGAGCGCGTGGCTGCGCAGCAGGGCCGACACCCCGATCACCGGAATCTCGAGTCCGGCGCGCTCCAGGTGAGCGGTGTCGGCCGCGACGACCTGCCGCCAGAACGGGTACAGGTCGGTCTTGGTGGCGACGACCGCCGCTACCGGGCATAGTTCGACGGCCTGGCGCAGGAATCGCATCTCCGGTTCGGTGAACTCCTGGCTGGTGTCGCTGACGAAGAGGACGGCGTCGGCGTCGGGCAGCAGACCCAGCGTCGCCGACAGGTGCCGATGACCACCGTGAGGATCGTGGCCTCCGGCCCCCGGGGTGTCGATGAGGGTCAGTCCGCCGGCCAGCAAGGGACTGGGAACGCCGACCTCGACCCGCAACAAGGCGCGTCCGGCCGCGGCCGGCGCCCGGCGCAGGTCGCTGCGAAGGTCGGCGAGCGAGATCTCCACCTCCAGTTCGGCGCCCCCGGCCCCGGTTCCCCTGTCGATTCCGGTGGCCCCGTCGACGACGATCCGTGCCGCCGGCCGCTGGGCGTGACCGACCACCGTCACCGCCACCGTGCTCTCGTCATCGCCCACCCTGGCCACCGGGATGTTCAGCAGCGAATTGAGTAGCTGGCTCTTGCCCTGTTTGAGCTGCCCGGCGATCACCACCCGGACGGTCGGGTCGGTGATCCGCCGCCGTGCCTCTGCCAGCCGATCGATCAGGTCCGTGCGGTCGTGGGCCTCGGCGACGGCCGTGGTGTGATCGATCAGATCGACGATCGCTGCGGCCTGGCGTCCGGCCTGCGGTGTTGTCACCCGTCCCTCCCGTTGTTCCCTCTCACGGTAGGCGGCGGATGCGGAGTAACCTGCCCGCCATGCGGACTGTCGAGGTATTCGCTGATGTGCTGTGCCCGTTCACGCACGCCGGACTGCACACGCTCATCGACCGGCGCACCGAGCGTGGTCTCACCGAACCGCTGCTGCGGATTCGGGCATGGCCCCTGGAACTCGTCAACGGCGCACCGCTGGATCCGCATCACATCGGAGCCGAGATCGAGGCGTTGCGGGCCTCGGTACGGCCGGACCTGTTCGAGGGCTTCTCCGAGAAGGCCTTCCCGGGCACCTCGATGGCGGCTTTCGCGCTGACCGCGGCCGCCGACCGGACCGGGGATCCGGTGCTGATCGAAAGCGTCGGGATGGCGCTGCGCGATGCGGTGTTCGAACAGGGGCTTGATATCGGCGTGGCCGATCAGGTGGCGCCCATCGCCGCCCGGTTCGGGCTGGAACCACTGGACGCCGAGGAGACCACCGCCGCGGTCCGCGCGGACTGGGACGAGGGTAAGGCCCGCGGGGTGATTGGCTCGCCGCACTTCTTCACCGGGGACGGCGGCAGCTGGTTCTGCCCCGGCCTCGACATCAGCCGCGACAATCTGGGTCACTTCGTGGTCGGCTGGAAGCAGGGCACGGAAACGTTCGTCGACAGCGTGTTCGGCTGAGCGGGCGGTGCCGCTGTCCGGGTTCCTCGCCGGGTTAGGGTCGCACTGGTCGGTGTTCGCCGTCCTGGCCGCGGTCGCGGCGGTCATCGTCGCCGTCGCCGTCGCGCGCCGCGGGCGTACCGGCCCAGACGACGGTGTCTCGGTCGTGACGGTGATCGGCTGGGCCACGGTGCTTGTGGTGCCGCCACTGGTGTACGTGCTGGCTCTCGCGTCGGGGTTGAGTGTCGCCGCCGCATTGTTCGCGTCCTTCCTGGCCGCGACGGTCCTGTTCTGGGTGTTCGGACTGGTCGACGAGTTCGTCCCCGCTCTGCTGGCGGTCGTCGCCGCGCTATTGGTCGGGCTGGCCCCACCGGAGGTCGCGCTCGCCGGATTCTCCTCGCCCAGCCTGCTTCTGCTGCTGGGGGTATTCGCCCTGTCTGCGGTGATCAGCTCATCGGGACTGAGCTACCGGGTGATGATGTGGCTGCTGGTGCGATTGCCCGACACCCCGTTCTGGCACCAGCTGATCCTGCTGCTCTCCGGGTACGCGCTGTCACCGATGGTGCCCTCCAGTAACGCCCGGCAGTCGCTGCTCACCCCGGTCTACGTCGAGATGGCCCGCGGATTGCGACTCCGCGCCCGGGGGCCGGGGATCACCGCCCTGCTGGCGGCGATGTTCGGCGGGTCGATCCTGTTCTCGCCGATGATGGCGACCAGCAAATCCTCGAACATCGCCGCGCTGGGCCTGCTGCCGGCGCAGGTGCAGGCGGAGTTCAGCGGCTTCTTCTGGCTCGTCGCAGCGGCGGTGGCTGCGCTGGGCGTGACGGCGATCCACCTGCTGCTGCTGCCGCGGCTGTTCCCCGCCGGCGACCGGACCCCGCTGCCGCGGGATCAGATCCGGCGTCAACTCCGCGAGCAGGGGCCGCTGCGCCCCGCCGAGTGGGTTGCCGCCGGGGGGTTCCTGTTCTTTCTGATCGGGACCGCCACGGTTTCCTGGCACCACGTCCGGCCGGCCTACCTGGCGGGGTGCGTGCTGCTGGCGTTGCTGCTGACCGGAACTCTGCTGCGCAAGGACTTTCAGCGCCAGATCGACTGGCCGATGATCGTCTTCCTGCTGGGCGTGGACTCGCTGATGAAGATCATGACCCACCTCGGGCTGGCCGAGAAGTTGGCCGGGGCGGTCGGCCGGGTCTTCGACTTCGTGGGCAGCAGCGTCGGGCTGTTCATCCTGGCGGCGCTGATCACCACGATGCTGGTTCGGTTGGTCCTACCGGTGACCGCCGGGATGCTGACCGCGGCGATCATCCTGCTTCCGGTCGCCGCCGCCCACGGCATCCATCCGTGGATCTGCGTTTTCTGCGCGGCGATGTTCAGCGATATCTCAGTGTTCCGGCATCAGGGCACCAACGGGATCATTCAAATGCGGTCGGCCGGGCTGTTCGACGACGTCGACGAGGCCGGGTTCCTGCGCTACAACATGTGGATGAACGTTGCCCGGATCGCCGTGGTGTTCGCGTCGATTCCGTGGTGGCAGTGGCTGGGGCTGCTGTGAAACGGCGGCTGTGGTGAAACGGCGGGTGTGGGTGAAACGGCGGGTGTGGGTGAAACGGCGGGTGTGGGTGAAACGGCGGGTGTGGTGAAAAGACTGAGCCGCAATCTGCTGATCGCCGGATTCCTGACGACGTTCGTCATTCTGCTCGGCCACTTCAACGCCACCAAACCCAGGATCCTGGTGCTGCACTCGGCGACGCAGGAGTCGCCGTGGGTCGCCCGCATGGATGCCGGTATGCGCAATGCTTTGCAACGCAATCGCAGGCCCATCAGCGTGGAATGGATGTACATGGGCGTCAACGCGCCCGACGCCCGCGACGCGCGGGAGGCGAGGGCCGAGGCGCAGCGGGCGATCAGCCGCGTCGATCCGGATGTGGTGATCGCCGTCGACGACGAGGCCAACGCACTGGTCGGCCGTGATTACGTTTCCCGGGACGGCGTTGCCGGTGATGCCACGGGACGGGACCGGCCTCGCGTCCTGTACGTCTCGATCGACCGGCCGCCCGCGGCGTACGGCTACCCGGGCGCGCCGAACGTGACCGGGATATCCGACGCGCTGCCGTGGGCCGCGGTGCGCGATGTGCTCACCGGAGTCTTCGGTGACCGCGCCAGTATCGCCGTGCTGGGCGTGGACAACGAGTCCGGCCGGGCCGAACTGGACCAGCTGCGGACGTTCGACTGGGGCCCGGTCACCGTGGGGGCGACCGACCTGGTGGCGACGGCACCCGCGTGGCGCGAGGCGGTGACCCGGTCGGCGGGCGCCGACGCACTGGTGGTGCTGAGCGTCCAGAGTCTGCCCGACGGGGAGGGCGGGCAGGTTCCCGCGGCCGAACTGAGCCGGTGGACCCAGGAGAGCGCCGGCCCACTGCCCATCGGTACGTCGGTGAATTTCGTGGCCGACGGCGGTGCGCTGAGCTTCTCGCCGCCGCCGGACAGTTACGGCGAACAGGCGATCGAACTGGCACTGGACTGGCTCGACACGCGCCGTACCCCGGGCCCGCCGCCGCCGGTCACGTCGTCGCATTTCGAGGTGGCGATGCGGCCGGATCTGCTGGCCCGGCGCGGTGTCACGCTGCCCCCGATCTACGCCGAGGCGGCCCGCGAGAACGGCACGCTGTTCTGACACCGCGCACCCCGGCGGGGATGATGGGCCGGTGAGCAATCCCAGTCCGGCCGACCTGCGCCGCTGGCGGCGTCATCTCGCCAACGAACGCGCCGAGGCCGCGGTGTACCGGGATCTGGCGCAACGCTACGACGGCGAGGAACGCGAGATCCTGGCCGCCATCGCCGCGGCGGAGGAGCGACACGAACAGCACTGGCTGAACCTGCTCGGGGATCAGGTCGGCGCTCCGATGCGCGCCGACCTGGGCACCCGGACGCTGGCCGTGCTGGCCCGGCACTTCGGGTCGGTGTTCGTGCTGGCACTGGTCCAGCGGTTCGAGGCCCGCGCGGCCTACGACGACGACCGCGACGCGACCCCGACCATGGTCGCCGACGAGCAGATTCATGAGGAGGTCATCCGGGCGCTGGCCGGGCGCGGTCGGGATCGCCTCTCGGGCAGCTTCCGTGCCGCGGTGTTCGGCGCCAACGACGGCCTGGTCAGCAATCTGGCGCTGATCCTCGGTGTCAGCGCCAGCGGGGTGTCCAGTCACGCTGTGCTGGTGACCGGTTTGGCCGGTCTGCTGGCCGGCGCGTTGTCGATGGGCGCCGGGGAGTACGTCTCGGTCAGCTCCCAGCGGGAACTGCTCGAAGCATCGGCGCCGAGCCCGAACGTCGGCTCGGCACTGGCCCAGCTCGACGTCGACGCCAACGAACTCGAACTGGTGTATCGCGCACGCGGGATGAGCGCCGAGGAAGCGTCGGCGCACGCGACGAAGGTGCTGCGCAACCCGTCCGGCAGCCATCACCGGACCGGTTCACCGGGGCTGATCGATCCGGATCGCCATGAGGCGGTGGGCACCGGAATGAAGGCGGCGGTGTCGAGCTTCTTGTTCTTCGCGACGGGCGCGCTCATCCCGGTGCTGCCGTATCTGTTCGGGCTGAGCGGGCTGACGGCGGTTCTGGTCGCCGCCGGTCTGGTCGGGCTGGCGTTGGTGGTGACCGGTGTCATCGTCGGCCTGCTGTCCGGGGCTCCACCGCTGCGACGGGCGCTACGGCAGTTGATGATCGGCTACGGTGCGGCCGCCGTCACCTACCTGCTGGGCCTGCTGGTCGGTGGGGGAGTGGGGTAACCGTGCGGCAGGTCAGGGCCGGCCGAGCTTGAAGGTGGTCCAGACGCGGTGCCAGGCTGCGTCGTTGGCGGGATCCAACTCGAGAATGCGATAGCCGACGTCGAAGAACTCTGGCTGTACGATCGCGCTCCTCAGGGTATTCGGGATGAATCCGCTCGCCACCAGCACGTCCGGGTCGATCGAGACCTGTGGGGGCTGGAAGCCGGTCGCTTCGAAGTTCGACTTGGCGACCTCCGGGTCGAGCATGTGGTTGATGAAAAGATGCGCCAGAACCGGGTTCCTGCCACCACGTGGCATCACCATCAGATCGTTCTCCACCAGTCCCTTGCCGTCCGCGGGGAACCAGTAGCGCAGGATGTCCGGACTGACGCCTTCCGGCAGATAGTTCTTGGCGTTGATGATGTCGCCGGACCACATCTGCGACAGGCTGAACAGCCCGGCGGGCAGGTCGCTGAACATGGTGACGGTGACCGCCGGCGCGGTGTTCGCCTTCATCTGCGCGAGTGCCTCGCCGACCCTGTTCAGATCCTCGGCCGAGGAGGTGTTGACGTCGGTGATGCCGAGTTTCAGCAGCACCATGGCCATCACGGTGTGCCAGTCGTCGAGGACGGCGGTCTGGTTCTTGTAGGCCGGATCCCAGAGCGAGTCGTAGGGGTTTCTCAGCGCGCCCAGGTCGGCCCGGACCTGATCGGCCCGCCACGCGATCCCGGTGGTGTACACGCTGTACGGGACGCTGTAGCGGCTCTCACGGTCGTACCAGGGGTTGGTGAAGACGGGCCAGAGATTCTTCAGGTTCGGGAGGTAACTGTGGTTGATCGGACGCAGCAGGTGTCCGGTCGCCATCCGGCCGATCTGGTCGTAGCTGGGGGTGTAGATGTCGACGTCGACCAAGCCGTCCCGGATGTTGGCGAGCGCGTCGTCGGTGTTGTTGAAGGTGGACACCTCGACCCGCGCGCCGTACCTGTCCTGAAACGACTCGACCGCCTCGGGCGAGATGTAGCCCGCGTAGCTGTACAGCGTCAGCGCCGCGTCCTTCTCCGGGCCGAGGCCGTCCGGGATCGGCATGTTGTCGGCGGTGATGTCCCATGTCACCGGACTATCCGGGGTGGCGATCCTGAGGTTGGGCGGCCAGTCGGGTTGCTCGTTCTCGGAGCAGGCGTCGAGAAGGACCGCGAGTGCCGGCGCCCCGGCTGCCAGTAGTGCCGTGCGTTGGAGAAACTGCCGGCGGTTCAGACGGGAGCGACCGGGCACAGGCATCCGAACCTCCGTGGTCGGGGAGTTTGGTCGCCCCCCGGGTCGGGAGTCTGGCCGTTCCTTGGACTCTGGCACAGAACGCCGGTCCGGAAGGCGGTATGAAACCATGGGAACGCATGCGCAGAACTCCGGTTCGGAGAGGATGCCCGCTGTGACACCGCCGGCTTCGCGCCGTCGTCCGACGCGACCGGCGGTCCTGATCGCGGCTGTCCTGCTGGCCGTGGGTGCCGTGGTCACCGCGTCGGTGCCGTCCATGGTGCCTGCGGCCCGCAGCGGTGCCGTCATCACCGGCCCCTACGCCTCGTTGCTGGCGGCCTCGACGAACCTCGGCCCGTCGACGGCTACGGATGTCCAGTTGACAGTCGAACTCGCGGCGCCGACCCGCCCGGAGGTGCTCAGCGGATGGGCTGAGTCCCGCCGGCTCGCGGTGCGCTGGCAACCCGGTGACGATTTTGCGATCGTCTCCGGTCCGGCCGGTGATATTTCCCAGGGCTTCGACGTCCCCGTCGACGACTACATCGGCCGCCGAGGTCAGCGCTACTACGCATCACCGATGCAACCCGGTGTGCCGGCTGCGTTACGCGGTGAAGTCACCGCCGTCGGCCGGATCCTGGGTTACCTCCCGCACCGGATGGCGCTCCCCGTGCTACCGCTCGATGTTCCCAGGCCAGGTTTGGCGCCGCAGCATCTGCTCACCGCCTACAACGCGACACCGCTGGTCGAGGCCGGTTACACGGGCAAGGGACAAACCGTCGTGGTGTTCGGCTTCGACGGGTTCGACCAGGCCGACCTCGACATGTTTGCCGATACCTCCGGGCTGCCGCGTTTCACGCCGGAGGTGGTCAACGGACCGCTCGGTCCGGTGCATGGGGAGACCGTGATGGATCTGGAGGTAATTCATGCGATCGCGCCGGATGCCCGGCTGGTCGTCGTCAACGCCCTCCCCACGGTCCAGAGCGGCGGCGGCTTCGAGAAGATCGCGCAGATGTTCGACACCGCCGCCGAGAAGTATCCGAACTCGGTGTGGAGTCTGTCCATCGGGTGGGGGTGTGAGGCCCTTTACACCGTCACCGATATCGCGCCGGTCCGTGCGGCGCTGGCGAGGGCGCACCGCCGTGGAGTGACGGCGTTCGACGCGAGTGGCGACCTTGCCGGCCTTGAGTGCAGGGGCGGGGAGGACTGGTCCGCCCCGCCAGGCCCCGACCAGGTCGGGGTAGACGTCATTGCATCGTTGCCGGAGATGACGTCGGTCGGCGGGACGACCCTGTCGACCGATATGCAGGGCCGGTGGCTGGAGGAGTGGGGGTGGATCGACCCGCCGCTGTCCCAGGGGTCCAGTGGCGGAGCCTCCCAACTGTTCGCCCGTCCCGACTATCAGCGGTGGCTGACCGGCCACCGGAATCCGGAGAGCCGACTGGTCCCCGATGTGGCCGCGGTGGCGGATTCATTCACCGGGGTGCGCATCGTGGTCAATCAGGAGGAACGGCTCGGCGGTGGCACCTCCCAGGCTGCGCCGATCTGGGCTGGGATGACCGCACTGATGAACCAGTACATCGTCGACCATGGTGGCCGGCCGCTGGGCCACATCAACCCGCTGCTGTATCGGACCGCACAGGGATCGGAACTGCCGGGGTTCCGGGACATTACGGCCGGCGGCAACGCCGTCGACACTCCCGTCCAGGGGTACGACCTGGTCTCCGGGCTGGGAAGTCCCAATGTCTTCAACCTCGCCCGCAATCTCCTCGCCGCGCAGAAAGCCCAGGCTGCAGCCGCCGACTACCTGTCCGACGGCGGCTAGGTGGTGTCGAGTACCTCCTGCCCCGCATGCGAGAGAGACGTTCCTGACGGGAAGTTCTGCCCTTCCTGTGGTGCCCGCCGGTCCGCCGGCCGCGCGAGCGGCAGGCTCCGCCTCAGTGCGTACGCGGTCGCACCGCGGGAGCGCGTCCTTCGCCCCTGGGTGATCACCTCGCTTTTTCCGCAACTGCCGCGGCGCTCCCGCCCGATGTTCCGGGTCGGGCTGGTCGTTGTGGTGTCGGCGGCGGTGGCATTCGCCATGCTGGGCTGGCAGGTACCGGTCATCGCGATCTCCGTATTCGGGCTGCCCCTGCTGTTCGCCGTCTACCTGCGTGAGATCGACGTCGGTCGATCTCTCGCGGGGCGGTACCTCGTTCTCGGTGCGGTCATCGCACTGGGGCTGGGTATCGGTTGGGCGCTTGTCGCGGGGCCGATCGTCGCCGATGCATACCATGCCGCCCTGGGCGGGCAGTTGGACCTCACCCAATTTTTGGTGTGCGGAGTCGTCATCCCGATCACCTACGGGTTCGCCCTGGTTACGCCCACCGCCGTGGTACGGGTGCTGGATCGGTCAGGCCGGGAAGCTCTCGACGGCTTCACCATCGGCGCAGTGGGTGCGACGGTCGTCAATGCCGCCGCCACCGCCACCCTGATGGCACCGCAGTTGGTGATGACGACGACGGACGGGAACCAACCGGTGGCCGCCCTGCTGTCCGAGGCGCTGGTCGAAGGTGTGGCATGGCCGCTGGGTTCGGTGGCGACCGGCGGTGTGTTCGGCCTGGCGCTGTGGTTCATCCCGAGAGCCGACGTTTCCCGGAGGTACCGCAGGACCACCATCGTCGCGGCGGCCGTGATCGGTGTCCTGGTGTTCTCGGTCGCGATGGGTGTGGTCGACGTCGCGCCGATACCGCTGAGCCCGTACCTGGGCATGCAACTCCTGATCGCGCTGGGGGCGGTGCTGGCTGTGCGGACCGTCATCACCGATGCGCTGCTGTACGAGGCGACCGATGACACCGATGATGGGCAACTGCGCTGCGCGGAATGCGATCACGTGGTCGCACGGATGCCGTTCTGCAGTGAGTGCGGGGCGTCGATCCGGGGGCGATCGAGAACTTCACGGGCAGCGCAGCAGCGGTCGGTCACCTATCTGAACGTGCTGGGCCCGGTCACGGCCGGCGTCGCGATCGCGGTGGCGGCGGCTATGACAATGGGGGCGCTGGCCAAACCAGCTCCCGCGGCCTACGTGTGCCCGCCCGACTGCGGCCGTCCGCCCCTGGGCAAGCCGGTCGAAACCAATCCCCGCTACAGCGGGGACGGTGGCGCGTTCTCAGTCGCCTATCCCGGCGAGGGCAGCGCCTATGAGGTGACGTTCGACCCCCCGGGGATGAAGGGTGTTCAGGCGAAGTACGTCGGCGGGGACACCGGGCTGCTCAACCTTTTCGGCGAACCGGCCCGCGGCAGAACAGCGAAGCAGGTGACGCAGGACATTCTGACGTCCAAGTTCCCGGGCGCCGTGATCCACTACGAGATCCCCAACGCGTCAGTCGGTTACGAACCGGGCTACGGAGTCATCGCCGACCTGTACCCGCGGGACACCTCCAGTATCTTTCGCAGGCTCCGGGTAATCGTGATCGCCGCGGTCAAGCATGACTACGCACTGATCGCCACCGCGGCCGGCCCGTATCACGAGTTCAGCCCGGACTACGGAACCGGGCACCCGTCGGGGGCCAACCTCGAAGTGGCCATGGACATGGGGAAGTACGTCAACAGCTTCCGGTGGTTCGGGGACCGCTATGGTCGACCGTCCTGAAGATTCGTCACCCGCCGTCACTGCCGACGTCAGCCGGTCATACCGTGATGACGGTATTCCGTCCCGATTCTTTCGCCTGGTACATTGCCGCGTCTGCCCGAGCTGTCATCTCCGACACGGATTCACCGGAACGTGCCAGGGTGGCCCCGATGCTCAAGGTCGCGTCGATGACGCGCCCGAGGTGATCGATCGGTTCGGCGGCGCGGCGCCGAATATTCTCGGCAATGGCGACCACCTCATCGAGGTGATGGATGTTGAGCAACAGCACCAGTATCTCGTCCCCGCCGATCCGGCCCACCGTGTCACTGATGCGAACACAGTCGCGAATACGCGCCGCGATCGTAGTGAGCACCACGTCGCCGACCGTGTGCCCCAAGGTGTCGTTGATGGTCTTGAACTGGTCGATGTCGCAGAACAGCACGCCCAGGTGGTGCGATCCAGCCAGGCGCCGGTCCTGCAGGGCGGCCTCGAGTCGGGTGATCGTCTCGCCGTGGTTGACCAATCCGGTCAGGGTGTCGATGCGAGCCAAGCGCTCCAACTCCTGATGCGCGACCATCAACCGCTGCTCGTTCTCGCGACGGTCGGTGACATCGCGAATCGCCGCCGACACGTACAGGGTGTTCTCGATATGTAGCGGACTCAAGCTGATGTCGACCGGAAATTCGGTTCCGTCGTGACGTAACCCCCACAACTCCAAGCCGGCCCCCATCGGCCGCAGCGACGGATCGGCAAGAAAACCCGAGCGATGGCTCAGATGGGCCTGCCGAAATCGTTGCGGGAGAAGCACTTCGACGGGGCTGCCGATCAACACGTCACGCGGGTGCCCGAACAGTCGGTCGGTTTGGGCGTTGGCAAGCGTGATACGCCCGTCGGGGCTGATGATGACCATCGCATCGGGGGCTGCTTCCAGCAGGGTGTAGAACATCGGGTGGGCGTGCCGCTGGTCGGCGACCAGATCACGCATCACTTCGATGAAACCCGTCACGGATCCGTGCTGGTCGCGGACCGTACTCAGAGCTATACCTGCCCGGAACCGGTGTCCGTCTTTGCGGACCCGCCACCCCTCAAACTCGATCCGACCCGATTCCCTTGCGGCGGCGAGGGCGGCTTCGAAGGCTCCGGTGGCCAGGTCATCCTCGGCGAGAAACGTGGAGAAGGGTGCGCCTAATGCCTCGTCTTCCGAGTACCCGAGCAGTGCTTGTGCACCGGCACTCCAGCGCAGCACGCGACCGGTGACGTCAAATTTGACGATCCCGCGATCGGCGACCGCGTCGAGCATCACCTCGATCTCGTTAACTGTCACGCCGCCCGTCCTGATTCACAACCCCCCGGGGGTGCCCTTATTCAGCATGCAGGCTCGGCCCCACTTTCGGCAATCGGCGCCGGGGGCGGCCCGGCATCCGGGAGGGCGCGACGCCCGGCAGTGCCGCTGACGGGATCGGGAACAAATCTCGCACTGCCCAGGTTGACGATACTGACACTTGAGCGGACTCGACTCAACCCTTGCTTGACACATCGGTTGGCCGGAGAGCAATCTTGAGTCTGGTTCGCTCACACCAGGATCGTCTCTATTCAGGAGGAAACACACATGGCTCGTGCGGTCGGTATCGACCTCGGGACCACCAACTCGTGCGTCGCAGTTCTCGAAGGTGGCGACCCTGTCGTCGTCGCCAACTCGGAGGGCTCCCGCACCACGCCGTCGGTGGTCGCTTTCGCTCGCAACGGCGAGGTGCTGGTGGGCCAGCCCGCCAAGAACCAGGCGGTCACCAACGTGGACCGCACCATTCGGTCGGTCAAGCGCCACATGGGCACCGACTGGTCCGTCGACATCGACGGCAAGAGCTACACCGCCCAGGAGATCAGCGCACGCACGCTGCAGAAGTTGAAGCGGGACGCCGAGAGTTACCTCGGTGAGGATGTCACCGACGCGGTGATCACCGTGCCCGCGTACTTCAACGACGCACAGCGTCAGGCCACCAAGGAAGCCGGCCAGATCGCCGGCCTCAACGTGCTGCGGATCGTCAACGAGCCCACCGCCGCGGCCCTGGCCTACGGACTGGACAAGGGCAGCAAGGAACAGACCATCCTGGTCTTCGACCTTGGTGGCGGCACCTTCGACGTGTCGTTGCTGGAGATCGGCGACGGTGTGGTCGAGGTCCGGGCCACCTCGGGTGACAACCACCTCGGCGGCGACGACTGGGACGACCGGATCGTCGAATGGCTCGTGGACAAGTTCAAGGCTTCGGCTGGCATCGACCTGACCAAGGACAAGATGGCGATGCAGCGGCTGCGCGAAGCGGCCGAGAAGGCCAAGATCGAACTGAGCTCCAGCCAGAGCACCTCGATCAACCTGCCCTACATCACCGTCGACGCCGACAAGAACCCGCTGTTCCTCGACGAGCAGCTGACCCGCTCGGAGTTCCAGAAGATCACGCAGGATCTGCTCGACCGCACCCGTGCGCCGTTCCAGCAGGTGATCAAGGACGCCGGTATCTCGGTGGCCGATATCGACCATGTGGTGCTGGTGGGCGGTTCCACCCGTATGCCCGCGGTCACCGATCTGGTCAAGGAACTCACCGGCGGCAAGGAGCCCAACAAGGGCGTCAACCCTGACGAGGTCGTCGCCGTCGGCGCCGCCCTGCAGGCCGGCGTGCTCAAGGGTGAGGTGAAAGATGTTCTGCTGCTTGACGTCACACCGCTGAGTCTCGGCATCGAGACCAAGGGTGGGGTGATGACCAAGCTGATCGAACGCAACACCACCATCCCGACCAAGCGGTCGGAGACCTTCACCACCGCGGACGACAACCAGCCGTCGGTGCAGATCCAGGTCTATCAGGGTGAGCGGGAGATCGCCGCGCACAACAAGCTGCTCGGCAGTTTCGAGCTGACCGGCATCCCGCCGGCGCCGCGCGGTGTGCCCCAGATCGAGGTGATCTTCGATATCGACGCCAACGGCATCGTGCACGTCACCGCGAAGGACAAGGGCACCGGCAAGGAGAACACGATCAAGATCCAGGAGGGCTCCGGCCTGTCCAAGGATGAGATCGACCGGATGATCAAGGACGCCGAGGCGCACGCCGAGGAGGACCGCAAGCGGCGTGAGGAGGCCGACGTCCGCAACCAGGCCGAGTCGCTGGTCTACCAGACCGAGAAGTTCGTGGCCGAGCAGCGCGGCGCCGAGGGCGGATCCAAACTCCCCGAGGAGGGGTTGGCAAAGATCGACGCGGCCATCGCCGACGCGAAGACGGCGCTGGCGGGCACCGATATCGGTGCGATCAAGTCCGCGATGGAGAAACTGGGCGTCGAGTCCCAGGCTCTCGGCGAGGCGATCTACGCCGCTGCCCAGGCTGAGCAGTCCGCCGGTGGTGCGCCGAGCGGCCCCGGTGCTGACGATGTCGTCGACGCCGAAGTGGTTGAGGACGATCAGGAGAAGAAGTGACGCATCCGTTCGACGAGGGCCGCGAGGCCCGGGAGCCGGTGACGGTTACCGACAAGCGTCGGATCGACCCGGAGACCGGTCAGGTGCGTGAAGCCGGCGGGCCGGAGCGAAGCGACTCGGGATTCGGATCCGGCGGGCAGGAGCGAAGCGACTCGGGATTCGGATCCGGCGGGCAGGAGCGAAGCGACTCGGGATTCGGATCAGCCTCCGGTGCCGCCCCCCAAGGGGCGGCACCGGAGGCGGCCTCCGCCGGTCACGACGACAAGATCGCCGAGCTGACCGCGGATCTGCAGCGGGCGCATGCCGACTTCGCCAACTACCGCAAGCGCGCCCTGCGCGACCAGGAGGCGGCTGCCGAGCGCGCGAAAGCAGTTGTGCTGGGCCAACTTCTGGGCGTGTTGGACGACCTCGGGCGGGCCCGGAGTCACGGTGACCTGGAAACCGGCCCGCTGAAGTCCGTAGCGGACAAGCTGGCGTCGGCACTGTCCGGGCTGGGACTCGTCGAGTTCGGTGTGGAGGGTGAGGATTTCGACCCGTCCCTACACGAGGCGGTCCAGCACGAAGGGGACGGATCAAACCCCGTCATCGGGAATGTGATGCGCAAGGGCTACAAGCTGGGTGATCAGGTGTTGCGCCACGCCATGGTCGGCGTGGTCGACGCCGTTCCGGCAGACCAGAACGCAGAATCAGACCGGAATGCAGAGTCAGATCAGTAGCAGGGCGGGAAAGGTGAGGAGGTGACGCGCCATGGTGCAACGCGAGTGGGTTGAGAAGGACTTCTACAAGGTGCTCGGCGTCTCCTCCGACGCCGGCGATGACGAGATCAAGCGGGTGGCCAAGAGGCTGCTTGCCGAGAACCATCCCGACCGCAATCCGAACAATCCGGCGGCCGAGGAGCGGTACAAGGAGGTCGGTGAGGCCCGGGATGTCTTGACCGACAAGGCAAAACGGGCTGAATACGATGAGACCCGCCGGCTGTTCGCATCCGGTGGCTTCGGACGTCGTTTCGGTGGTGGCGGTGGCGGTGGGGGTGGTGGCACCTACACCGGGTACGACGGCGGTGGCGGCTTCAACCTCAACGACCTGTTCGGCCAGGCCGGGCAGGACGGCGGAGCCAATATCGGCGACCTTTTCGGCGGGCTGTTCGGCCGCGGCGCACAACCGCGGACCAGTCGGCCGCGCCGCGGCAAGGATCTCGAGACCGAGACCCAACTCGATTTCCTGGAGGCCACCAAGGGGGTGGCGATGCCGCTTCGGCTGACCAGCCCCGCCCCGTGCACCAACTGCCACGGCAGCGGCGCCCGGCCGGGGACCAGCCCGAAGGTGTGCGCCAGTTGCAACGGCTCCGGGGTGGTCAACCGCAACCAGGGTGCGTTCGGCTTCTCCGAGCCGTGCACCGACTGCCGCGGTAGCGGTTCGATGATCGAGCATCCCTGCGACGAGTGCCGCGGCACCGGGGTCACCACCCGCAGTCGCACCATCAACGTCCGGATCCCACCGGGTGTTGAGGACGGTCAGCGCATCAGGCTGGCCGGTCAAGGCGAGGCCGGTTTGCGCGGTGCGCCTTCGGGTGACCTGTATGTCACCGTGCACGTCCGCCCGGACAAGGTGTTCGGCCGTGACGGCGACGACCTGACGGTGGCGGTTCCGGTGAGCTTCACCGAACTGGCACTGGGAACGACGCTCTCGATCCCGACCCTCGACGGCAAGGTCGGGGTGAAGGTGCCCAAGGGCACCGCCGACGGCCGGATTCTTCGGGTTCGCGGTCGTGGTGTGCCCAAGCGCAGCGGCGGGGCGGGCGATCTGCTGGTCACCGTGAAGGTGGCGGTGCCTCCCCAGTTGGAAGGCGCGGCTCTGGAGGCACTGGAGGCCTACGCGGCTGCCGAGAAGGCCGGTGGTTTCGACCCGCGGGCCGGCTGGGCGGGTAACCGGCCATGAGCGCCGTCCGAGACACCGGCGATCCGCCCGACCCGCGGACGTTCCTGATCTCGGTGGCGGCTGAACTGGCCGGGATGCACGCTCAGACCCTGCGCACCTACGACCGGCTCGGACTGGTCAGCCCGCAGCGCACCGTCGGCGGTGGTCGGCGCTACTCCGAACGTGACGTGGAGTTGCTTCGGGAGATTCAGCGGTTGTCCCAGGACGAGGGCGTCAACCTCGCCGGGATCAAGCGCATCATCGAATTGTCCAATCAGGTGGAGGCATTGCAGTCCAGGGTCGCCGAGTTAGCCGTCGAACTGTCCCGGTCCCGGCCGCGCCGCGATGTCGCGGTGGTGCCCAAGAACCGGGCAGTGGTGGTCTGGAAACCCCGCTGACGGGTGTGTCACACCAGCCGTGACGGGTGTCAGCGCACCCGGATGGTGAAGCTGGCCGACGCCGGCCGGCCCGGCACGGCAGTGCTGTACCCACCCTTGCGCAGCGCATTGGTGGGGGCGGTCATCGGCTCGATGCCGACCACGTCGTCATTGCCGGGGGCGAAGATCTGTACCGCTGGGAAGCCGCGGTTGAACACCACCTCGATGCGGCGGTCGCCACCGGCCAGCGCGAAGACCGCACCCTGCGGCACCTCGTCGAAGCCGTCATCGAACACACGGTCGCCCAGTGACTCCGACTTCGCCGGGCATTCCTCGGACGCGCCGGTCGGGATACCCCAGTGGTCCACCGGCAGGTGGCGCAGCGGCGGGGTCTCCAACCGCCATTCCGAGCGCGGTACGCCTGGAATGGTCAGGTAGGGGTGAAAACCGAAGCACAGCGGCACCGAAGCCGCGGTGGTCGGCGTGACGGTCGTCTCGATCGTCAGCGCCCGATCAGCCACCGTGATGTCGAGGGTCACGACGTGCGGGAACGGGAAGCTGGTCAGCAGCCGCGGCTGACCGCCGTAGTCCAGGTCGGCGGTCAGGCGGTTGTCGGCGGGTTGTTTGACCAGCCAACCGGGGTAGGCCGCCAGCACACCGTGGATCACCAGGCCGTGCTCGTCGGAGCGCACGCCGCCAACCCCGGGGGTCAGCGTCACCGCGCCGCCGTCGACCGCGTAGCCGTTCGCGCTGAGCCGGTTGGCGAACGGGTAGAGGATCGGGATGCCCATCGTCTTGCCGGTGGTGAGATAGGCGTTCAGACCGCGGCGCTGACCGAGCAGTTCGACGCCATCGTCCGACAGCGATGTGCACACCATGCCGGCTGACGGGACGAAGGTCGCGGTCAGGGCTGAGCACGGGTCTTTCAGCACGATGGAGGGCAACTGGGCCATCGTCGGATTGTGCCACGAACGACTGTGGCGTGACCAAGCGCCCGCTGTCACCTCTGCTGGTCGATGACCCACCGTTACCGGCGTTGATCGATAAACGCGGTGAGGTCGTCGATCGTGCGCAGTGACGCGTACTGCGACTCCGGGATGTCGACCTCGAATCGCTTGTGTAACCGGACCAGGAAATTGAGCCAGTCCATCGAGTCGAGATCCACCTGATCGCGGAGCAGTTCGGTGTCGCTGAGGTCCGCCTCCTCGATCTCCGGCGCGATGTCCAGCAGTTCGGCCACCACCCCGGCCCGGGTATCAGAGTCCGTGCCCTCGCTCATTGCCATCTCCTTACAGGTCCTGCGGCTGCTGGAGCAGCCGGTTGATCTCGGCGAGGAACAGGGCACCCCGCGCGCCGTCGCTTGCCCGGTGGTCGGCGGCCAGGCTCGCCTGCACCGTGGTGGCGACCCGGATTCCACCGTCGACGACGACAACACGCTGGGCGGGCCGTCCAAAGCCGACGATGGCCACCTGTTGGGGGTAGATGACCCCGAACACCGAATCGACCCCCTTCTCGCCGAGGTTCGTCACTGTGATCGTCGGGTCGGACATCTCTGAACTCCGCAGTGAGCCGGACCGGGCCCGGGCCACCAGATCGGTCAGGTCCTCCATCAGTTCGGGCAGCGGCTTCTCGGCCACGTCATGAATGGCCGGTGCCACCAGACCGCCTCCGCGCAGTGAGATCGCCACGCCCACGTGGCTTCCCGCCGCGGGCTCGAAGTGGTCATCCCGCCAGAATCCGTTGAACTCGCCGAACCGCGTGGTGGCGAGCGCGACGGCCTTGAGTTGCAGCACCGCGAGCAGGAGTCGCTCGGTGATGGGGCGGCTGGCGTTCTGCTCGGTGAGCCACCCGGTCGCGGCGTCGAGGATGATCTCGTCGGCGAGGTAGTAGTGCGGGATCTCCCGTTTGGAGCGGGCCATCGCCGCGGCGATCGACGCGCGCATCGCCGCACCTCGTTCGCGGGCCTTCTGGGCGGCGGACTTCGGTGCGGCCCCAGCGGCCGGTGGTGGCGATGGCGATGGCGATGGCGATGGGGATGGCGATGGGGATGGCGGTGGGGACGGCGGGGGCGTCTCGTGGTGCGCGGTGGCGGCGGCGTGCTCGACATCGTGCAGGGTGATCGCGCCCTGCGGACCGGTGCCGGTGATCGTCGTCAGGTCCACACCGAGTGCCGCGGCCGTCCGTCGCGCGACCGGGGACACCCAGAGCCGGTGTCCGACCGCCGGCTTTTCGCCGGCTGGGGCGGTGCCCCCGACCGACGCTCCCGTCGGGGCGGCTTCCCGGGCAGGCGACGGCTGGTCCGATAGGGGAGCCGTTCCGGCGGTGTGGTCGGGCGCGCCCGGCTGCTCGCCCGGTCCGAGCAGGGTGGCCAGCGGTGTGCCGACCGCGACGGTCTGCCCGATCGGGACCAGCAGTTCGCCGATCAC
>Ga0116183_1001572_pt1 | contig 25700 bp, 21 predicted proteins | sample AD_UKC078_MetaG_FD_89753 | JGI IMG/M metagenome (GOLD analysis project Ga0116183, IMG submission 89753) | Active sludge microbial communities of municipal wastewater-treating anaerobic digesters from USA - AD_UKC078_MetaG | ecosystem: Engineered > Bioreactor > Anaerobic > Digestate | place: USA...
CCGGGCATGCTCGGCAGACCCGGCATCATTGTACCGTCATTTCCCCACCGAACTGTTCAAGAAGGATTACAAGGATTCGGAGTATTACGGCTGCTCCCAAAGCCTGATCTTTATCACCAAAAGCAACTACGATTTTTCTATTGAACGCGGGACTGACCGGCAAACGCTCCTCAACCGTAAAACCAAACAGAAACTGGCCGATTTCTATGCCTTTGAGGACGGCGAGTGGGTGATAATCACCCCTGACGGTTATTACAATGCATCTGCCAACGGCGAAAAGCATCTCAACGTAAGGGTCGGCACCAACGTTTACGGCATTGAAAATTACCGGGAATCCTTTTTCCGTCCAGACCTGGTCAAGCTCACAATTTCCGGCGGCCCATTGCAGGGTTACCGCACCCTGGCCGATGTCAGGCAGCCCCCCAAAGTCAGTATCGTTCAGACAGCGGCAGCTTCGTCCTCAGAAACATTCAAGCTGACCTTGAAACTGGAAGAACAGGGTGGAGGCATCGGCGATGTACGTCTGTTTCTGAACGGTACAGCTGTTTTGCTGGAAAATGCCCGTTCGCTCAAAACAGTTGAAAAAGGCACCCATGCCCCTGTTTATCGCAGCTACAACCTGAAACTGGCGCCCGGCAGCAACACGATCAAGGCCGTAGCCTTTAATGCCGACAATACCATGCAGAGCAATGCTGTCTCACATCAGGTGCAGGCAAGCTTTGCAGGCGGAAAACCATCCCTGCACGCCCTTGTCATTGGCATCCAGGAATTCCGTAATCCCAGGCTGCAGCTGAATTACGCGATTGCTGACGCCCGACTGTTTAGCGACACACTGCGTACAGGCGCTGCCGGCATGTTTGAGCAGGTCAAGGTAACAACACTAACCAGCAGGGACCATACCAGCCGGACAAATATCGTCAAGACCCTGCAGGGATATCAGGCCATCAAGCCTGAGGATGTTTTCATTCTGTACATGGCCAGCCACGGCACCGTTGATGAGGGCGAATACTTTCTGGTCACCTCCAATGTCGGTGCACTCAGCACCCAGAAACTGAAAAGCGACGCCTTGTCCCAGCAGCAGCTCAAAGAGCTTGTCGCCAACATCCCCTCCACCAAAAAGCTGATTGTGATCGATACCTGCAATGCGGGACAACTGGGCCAGGCCATGCAGAGCGCGCTTTTGACCCGCGGCATGAGCGAGGACACCGCCATGAAAGTGCTGTCCCGTGCTGTCGGCTCCACCATCCTGTCCGCGTCCACCTCGCAACAGGAAGCACTGGAAGGGTATCAGGGGCATGGGCTGTTTACCTGGTCCCTGGTACAGGGCATGAAAGGCAGAGCAGACAAAGGGGGAACCGGATATATCAGAACCACAGACCTGGCGGCCTATGTGGAGGATGAGGTGCCGAACCTGGCGGAAAAGATATTCAAACGCGCACAGTTTCCGACTGTCTCCATCAGCGGCCAGGGTTTTCCCCTGGGCAGAATACAATGAGCTGAAAAACAGGATATCATCAACCCAGGCAACAGAGCTGCATCAGTAACATCCTGCAAAAGGTCACAAGGAAACCGGAATGCACGGCGCAAGCAACAAAATTTTGGGGGCACCACCCGGCTCCTGTTGCGTTTCTAACAATATTTACAGATTCATATTATTCAATTTGCAGACCAAACCACTATCACATCGCTCAACAGCCTGCTAGCAGGCAATCTCCAAGATCCGCCCCCCTGTACTGCACCCACGTTTTAACTCATCGAATCCCTGCCCATGCGAATATCATACTAAGCGGCATTCCGATTGCATTAATGTCTGAAACATATTCAGCAACACAATCCAAAACACCGCAAGACAAGGGGGTCTTAATGCTGCAGAACCTGTTGATTTCACGCTTCAGCATCACCAAGCAGGTTGTTCTACTGGCATCATTGTTTCTGATCGGTTTCATCATGCTGGCCGTCATGGCTGCTTATACAATCAGCAAGGCATCGGTCAATGGCCCAATTTATGGGCAGATCATCCAGGGCAAGGACCTTGTGGCTGACATCCTGCCGCCACCCGAATATATTATTGAATCCTACCTTACAACCTTTCAGGCCTTTGACTCAAAAGACCCGACTACCATCCGGCTTCACTTCGATACATTCAAACGCCTGCGTACCGAATACGAAGAGCGTCAGGTTTACTGGAACAAAGAACTGGCCGAAGGCGAGGTCAAACAACTGATGACCGTAGATGCCGCAAAGGCCGCCAGAGACTTCTTCAGCAGTGCGGAAAAGGAATTTTTTCCGGCGCTTGGACGCAGTGACCATGCCGCTGCCTCCCTGATATTGCACAACAGTCTTACTCCGAGTTACAACGCACACCGCCTTGCTATCGATCGCATAGTCAAAATCACCAACGCCCGTAATGAGCAGATCGAACGGGAAACCAACCGGATGCTGTCACACTATAACTGGATCATGATTACACTGGTCACTGTTGTATTAGCCGTGGCAAGTCTGTTTTCCTACCTGGTGATCAATTCGATCCACAGCACAATTTCAAACTGTGCCGGAATAACAGATCGCATCGCCAAAGGCGATCTGTCAGTCGATATAACGGTCTCAGGGCATGGGGCGATCAGAAGGCTGTTTGAGAGCATTGCCACCATGACTTTACAGTTGAGAGACATTGTCGGCCAGGTTGCTCTAACCACCTCCAGTCTTGCTATTGAGGCAAACAGCCTGCAAACCGCATCACACCAGATAGCACTTTCATCTTCCAGTATAGCCTCCAGAACTGGCGGAGTAACCAGCTCCGTAGAGGAACTCGCAAGCACTTCCAACGAAATATCATCCAACTGCCGCTCGGTAGCCGCCTGTTCCGTAAATGCATCAAATCTGGCCAGCTCCAGCACCGTCATTGTGCAGGACACCATCAGCGGCATGAACTCAATTGCCGGCAACGTGAAAGCAACATCGGAAATTATCGATTCGCTGGGCACACGTTCGGAGCAGATCGGACAAATCATCGAAACTATCAGTGACATTGCAGACCAGACGAACCTGCTGGCATTGAATGCAGCTATTGAAGCAGCGCGGGCTGGCGAACAGGGTCGGGGCTTCGCAGTTGTTGCGGACGAAGTCCGGGCACTTGCTGAACGCACCACCCGGGCCACCCGGGAAATCACAGGCTGATCGAGAACATACAGAAGGAGACCGCCCAAGCAGTATCATGTATGGAACAGGGGGTCAGGGAGGTTGAAAACGGCAGCGACGCATCCATGCGCTCAGGTCAGGCACTGGATGGTATCCGCAACGAGGTCGACCAGGTGACCAGCCAGATAGATCAGATTGCCACCGCCGCAGAGCAACAGACCGCAGCAACCAACGGCATCAGCAACGATATAGGGCATATAGCAGTTGCCATCCAGGCAACTGCCGAAGAGGCCAATAAGGTTGAACAAAGCGCAACACAGCTTTCCGGTCTGACCACCCAGCTAGAAAAACTTGTGGCCAGATTCAGTATGTAGTCCAGAAATTGAAAAGGCGGCCAAAAGCCGCCTTTTCAAAATCATGTTGCAGGGTTCCAGCCTCTGCCTGGAGCGGCACTATAAGCTGTTTCCTTACCCGGAACCATCCTCCGGCAGCAACTCGTTCAACAACTGTTCAAAAATGTTCTTCAGTCTTGACCTGACATCAATGAACGACACCGGCAAACCGCACTCCAGCTCCATCGTGCTGATCGGGCAGCCCGGCAGACCGCAGGGGTTGATCCGTTCGTAAGCGCTCAGATCCGGCCTCACATTCAGGGCAAAACCATGCATGCTTACCCAGCGCCGCACCCCGACGCCGATAAAGGCGATTTTGCCATGCTCACCCCACACACCGGTGCTGCCATGATAGCGTCTGCCCTCCACGCCAAAGCCGGCCATCGTCAGCATCATTACATCCTCAAGAAAACGCAGCCAGCGATGCAGGTCGCGCCCCCTGCGGGCAAGGTTGATCAAAGGGTATCCCACCAACTGCCCCGGCCCGTGCCAGGTCACATCACCGCCACGGTTGATGCGTTCGACATTGATGTCCGGATCGAGGATATTGGAATAATCTCCACCGCGGCCAATCGTGTAAACCGGCGGATGCTCCAGCAGCAGCAGAATTTCTTCTTCATTTCCGGCGGCCACATCTGCAGCCAGGCGCTCCTGCATGGCGTACGCCTGACGGTATTCGACCAAACCACATTCAATGATTTTCATTTTCAGACACCCCTGGCAGGTGAAACAGACCAGATACAGCCAATCTTACGGGCAATTGACCTTGGCAAGTCACAATTTGCCGGTTACTTCTTCATCACCACTGATTATTGCCAGCAATGTACCCACAGGTACGGTCTGGCCTTCCATAACCAATGGTTCACCCATCCTTCCGTCCTCTGACACTTCAACCTCGAAAAGCCCCTTCTGTGTCTCCACGGCAGCAACAATATCCCCCCGCCTGACCTGTTCACCGGGCCTTACAAGCCACTCCACCAAACGGCCTGTTTCCATTTCAGCGCCCAGACTGGGCATGCGAAATTCACCCATGAGAGATTACGCTCCTTGAGGCAGTGACGTTCATACTGAAGTCGCCCGTTTAACCACCCCCGTCCACCATCACTGGAGAAATCAATGCATATTTGCAGACGCAGATGCTCAAGCGAACCTGACAATGAAGATGAGATAGTGGAGAATGTAATTGAAAACATTGTAAAGCTTAATACCCGATTGCTTTTTGTCAAGACGGCCCGGTAGGGCCGGACTGGTTGCCAAGTATGTCCGCCAGCCTTGCCACTGCCGAGGCATGCACGACCGCCAGCACCTCATCCCCTGCCTCCAGCACCAGACTGCCATTGGGTATCATCAGCCGCCCCTGCCGGATGACGGCCGCAACCACACTCTCTTCCGGCAACCCCAGCCTGGCCAGCATGCAGCCGGCTGCGCGGGACTGGGGATGCACCTTCTCCTCCACCAGCGAATATTCTCCCCTGCGCAGTTTCAGCAGCGTCGACATCTCGCCCAGCGACATCTCTTCCAAGATCATGTGCGCCAGCAGATCAGCCTGGTTGAGGGCCACATCCACCCCCATCTTCGGGGTAAACAGCCAGGCATTATGGGGGTCGTTGATACGGGCAATAACACGCCCCACATTAAACTCCGAACGGGCCAGCCCGGCTGCAACCAGGTTGGTTTCATCGGCATCGGTCACGGCAGCCAGCACATCGGCCTGTCTGATACCTGCTGCCTCGAGTACATAAGGATCAGCGCCGCTGCCATGCACAACCGCCTCTGCCGGGAGATCCCGCAGCAAGGCCGCACGCCGGTCTTGCAGTTCCTCGACAACCCTGACCTTCTTTCCGCTGTTAAGCAACAAGGAGGCCAGGTAGCCGCCCATTTTTCCGCCGCCGACAATGATTACAAACATATGACCTCCCGACACACGGATAGACTATTACATTCCCAGCATCAGCTTCAGCCTGCCCGCCGAAGAGACCAGCAGGGACAGATGCAGCAGGTCCTGTGCCTGAAACTCGGTGCCCAGGGTGGGAAGAAATGTCTTTCCCTGTCTGGTGATTGCAACAACATGGATTTCTCCCAGCACAGTCATGTCATTCACCTTGCGCCCTACAAGCAGATGCGGCACCTCCACCTCGACCACGTCAACATCTCCGCTCCCCAGGCTTTTGATCGCAGCCAGGCTGGAATAGCAAAGCAATTCCATGATGCGGTTTACCCCCCAGGTCACATGGGAAATAGTAGCCAGCCCCAGACGCCGGTACACGTCGGCCTTGCGCGGGTCATACAGTCTTGCGACCACCCGTGGAACCCGAAACACCTGACGGGCCAGCCTGGCGGCCACGATATTGACCTCGTCGCTGCTGGTGACGGCAGCCAGGCCGTCGGCCTTCTCGATGCCGGCAGCAAGCAAAGCCTCGTGTCCGATGGCACTGCCCGCCACCTGCTGACCCTGAAAAATGTGTGCCAAACGTTCAAAAGAGTGCGGATTGCGGTCGATCACCGAGATCTGATGCCCCTGCCTGCTCAGGCCTTCACAAAGGGCAGCCCCCAGACGGCCACAGCCGATTACGATCAGTTTCATGAAACACCTCCACGGGAAACATGACAAGTTCACGCCAAAGGCAGCATCAGTCTTTCGTGCTTATCCGACGCAGATACAGTTTGCGTCCCTCCTCCGCCATCAGCATCACCAGAGGATAGACAAACAGCAAAAACCAGAACTCCAGCGGCAGCGTGCCCAGTTCAAATATACCCTGGAACGGCGGCAGATAGATCAGCACCGCCACAAGGGTCAGCTCAACGGCAAATCCGGCCAGCAGCATACGGTTGCTGAGCAAACCGACTGAAAACACCGATGCGCGTTCGGTCCGGCAGGCATAGGCATTGCCGATCTGGGTTGTTACCACGCCAGCCAGAAAAATCGAGGTAGCCAGCACATACACCCGGCCGTCAGCGGTCAGCATCCGCTCGGCATAGGGCAACAGGTCCGGACGCGGCAGATTGAGCAGATCGGAATAGCCATAACTCCAATAAAGCAGGAAAAAACCGGCAAAGCAGAGGGCCGTCTGGATGCTGCCCAGCCAGACAAAGGCCCGCAGCATCAGAGGCATATCGATCAGCCTTTCACTGCGCGGACGGGGCGGCTTGTCCATGATCCCCGGCTCAGGCTTTTCAGTGCCCAGGGCCAGGGCCGGCACCAGATCGGTTCCCAGATCGATGGCCAGAATCTGCATTACAGTAAGGGCCAGCGGCACGTTGAACATGATCTGGAAGATGAAGGGCCAGGCCTCCGGCATGTTGCTGGTAAAGATATAGGTGGCGAACTTGCGGATATTGGAGTAGATCCCGCGCCCCTCCTCGATGGCATTGACGATCGAGGCAAAGTTGTCGTCGGTCAGGATCATGTCCGCCGCCTCCTTGGCCACGTCGGTGCCGGAAACACCCATGGCGATGCCGATGTCGGCCTGTTTCAGCGCCGGCGCATCGTTGACCCCGTCACCGGTCACCGCCACCACATGGCCCAACCCACGCAGGGCATTGACCACCCTCAGCTTGTGCTGAGGGGTCGCACGGGCAAAGAGGACATCACCACTGAGCGCCTCTTTCAGCGTTGCATCACCCAGGCCGTCCAGCTCCGTGCCGCTGATGATGGTCGGCCGCCCCTCGCCGATAATGCCGATGCGCCTGGCAATGCTCTCGGCAGTCAGGCCGTAATCCCCGGTAATCATCATGATGCGGATACCAGCCCTGCGGCACTGATCCACCGCAGCACTCACCTCCGGTCGCGGCGGATCCATCATGGCCACCAGCCCCAGCAGGGTCAGCTCTATCTCAACCGCCTCCGGCCTGAAATCAGTAAAATCTGCCGATATGCTACGCCCGGCGATTGCCAGCACCCGCAGTCCCCTGCGGGCGTAATCGTCATTGGCAGACATGACATCAGCACGCAGGCTTTCATCTAGAGGCAGCTCCCGACCATCCCGTAAAATATGGCTGCACCTGGCAAGCACCTCCCCCGGCGCCCCCTTGACAAACACTATGTTGTCCGTTGACCGTTGACCGTTGACCGCACCGTCTTTTGCATTTGCCAGACCCGGCTCCCAGTTTTCCCAGTCCTCGGTCCCTGTTCCCCGATGTATGGTGCTCATCATCTTGCGTCGCGACTCGAAGGGTATTTCGCGCAGGCGCGGCAGGCGCAGCTCCTCCTGTTCAGGATCAAGCCCGCCCTTGACCGCGACAACCCGCAATGCTGCCTCGGTCGGATCGCCCAGCACTGTCCAGCCGGGCCGGTCCTCATCTGGCGTAACGATGCGCGCATCGTTGCACAGGCCGGCAGCCAGTAGCAAAACATACAGGCCGCCGCCCTTCACCACAGAAGCAGGCACAGCACCATCCAGAATCGTGCCCTGCGGGGCATAGCCGCCGCCCGTCACATTGAGGCAACTGCCGCCCAGCCAGATATTGGTAACAGTCATCTCATTCTCGGTCAGTGTGCCGGTCTTGTCGGTACAGATAACCGTAGTACAGCCCAGGGTTTCCACGGCCGACAAACGCTTGACCAGCGCATTGCGTCTGGCCATGCGCTGCACCCCCATGGCCAGCGCCAGCGTCACCGTGGGCAGCAGTCCTTCCGGCACAAATGCAATGATCATCCCCATGCCGAAGATAAAACTCTTTTCAACCGTAATGCCGGTCACAAAGGTCGCCAGCAGGAAAAACAGCATGCCGATACCAACCGCCATGGCACTGACGATCTTGGTGATACGCGCCACCTCGCGCTGCATCGGGCTCAATTCATCGGAAATGGACTGGGTCAGGTGGGCGATATTGCCGAACTGCGTCTGCATGCCCGTAGCATACACCACCGCCCTGCCGGCGCCGGATACCACAGACGTAGCGGCAAAGACCAGATTGGGCAACTCTGTGCTGCCCAGGCCGTTGCCATGGACTGCCTCGGCTGTTTTGCGCAGGGGATGGGACTCGCCGGACAGGGTGGAATGGTCAATTCTCAGTTCAGATTCCCACACCAGGCGCGCGTCGGCGGAGATGTGGTCGCCTTCCGACAGCAGCATCAGATCACCCGGCACCAGTTCTTCAGCCGGAATACGCATCTCCGTGCCCGCACGCATAACAAGAGCGTGAAGCGGCAGCATCAGCAGCAGGGCCTCGGTGGCCTTGTCAGCCCGGTATTCCTGCCAGAAACTGAACAGGCCGTTGATGACATTGACGGTCCAGATAGCAATCGCCAGCTCCGGCAGCCGGGCAACCATGGCGATTACCCCCCCGGCCCACAACAAAAGCGCCATCAGATGGGTGAAGTTTGAGAGGAATTTTCTGTAAAGCGGAGTGAGACTGGATCTGCTGATGGTATTGTGTCCGCAGCGTGACAAACGGGCAGCAGCCTCGCTTAAGTCCAGCCCCGCCGAAGAGGTACCCAGCAATGCGTAAACCTTTGACGCAGGCTGGCTGTGCATCGCTTCAGCCGAAAAAACCGAAGCGGATATGGGGCAAGATGCATTATCCACGTCTGCACAGCTTTCCGTTTCAGACAGAGATCATGAACGGTTAAAGTCTATCAGACATTGGTGGATATGAAAGCCGGGCGGAATAATCAGCCTGGATCAAACACCAGCATGTGCCTGCTGCTGTGCAGGGGCAAAGCGCACTGAAGCGTCATCCCGAATGATGACAGGCATACTATTGAATTGGCAGTCCACGAAAAGCACGAACAGAGATCGCTTTGCGGAAATACATTATGCTCTTGTAATAATTCGTTTTTCCCTGTAAATCATCAAATATGTAAATTTCCGGAAAAAGCATGTCTACGAAGCTATCTAATTCATTTTATTACATTATTATTACTGTAGGAATTATATGAAAATTTTCCCAAGATATACAAAAGATGAAGTTATGGAAGTGGTTTATGTGATTATCTTATGCGCGTTGGCATATGGAGTTTATACCTTATTCATACAATTGGACTATTCCGTTGAAGATAGTGAAAATTTTATGTACGCCTTTATTTATATTGCGTGGCTAGTCTGTTTAGTTACATGCCTTCTACTCTGGCACAAAAAAGTCAGAAAACAACGAAATTAGTAGTTGTAAGCCTAACAAAACCTACAAAGGAGTCATCCAGATGAAAAAAACGATCATCACCATGCTGCTGCTGGCAGCAACATCCACCGCTTTTGCCAATCAAACGGCCAACGGCAAGCAGCAGCCTTCACCGGAGGAGATGAAGCAGATTATGGAAATGTCCATGGGGGCCATGGTGCCGATGATGGGCAAGATGACCGAAGTGATGATTGAGGCGCAGCTGATCATCGCGGAAAAACCGGAGACCGCACGCAGGATGGCTGCATTCAAGAAAAACCTGTATACGGAACTGCTCAAGCAGGGCTTTTCCAAAAAAGAGGCCTTCGAGATCATGCTAAACACCTCATCACCGGCGGCCATGCCGGGCATGAAGTAGCTTCACCTGAATCCGTGACGCCAGAATGTCGTAGTGGTCGAAAGATCCGGGGCCCACACGTCGCCGTGTCATGACAGAACAATCCCCATGTGGGTCCTCCGTCGAAAAGGCACTATCTGCATGCAACGCAAAGGCAGAGGGCTTTCGGACCAACGTAGACATGCAGGCATCACGGATTCAGGTCTCATCCAGAGACCACCGGGAAAACAATATGAGCGATAACGAAGCCGCACGCCTGTTGAAGATGATGCCGAATTTCCTGAACCCGCGCAAAGCGGCCGGCGTCAGTAAAACCTATGCCTTCCGACTGTCCGGCGCTGGCGGCGGCGAGTACTCGCTGATCATCAGCGACGGGCAGTGCCGCTTTGCAGAGCAGTTGATGCCCGATGCGGATGTCCTGATCGAGTGTTCAGCCCAAACCTGGATGGATATCTCGCTCAAACGCATAAAGCCATGGCAGGCCGCCATGCACAAGGAGTTCCGCTTCAGCGGCAGTCTGCTGGACATGCTGCGCTTCAGTCGCCTGTTTTCAGGAGACAGTGAAGCCACTTCCGTTCCGGAAGGTTTGTACGCAGAAACAGAAAATGAACGCAATTTTAGTCAGGGGAAATGGCACAAAGCAGAGAGGGTGCTGATCCTGCAGGGGTCGCCACAGGGCAAAAACGGCACTACAGAGATCATGGTGCAGCATTTCCGTAACGGGCTTGCCAGGGCAGGCGTCACAGCCGATGTGCTCTATCTGCGTGAGCTGGACATAAAACCCTGCGCCGGCTGTTTTGCATGCTGGAAAAATGAGGCGACCGGCGAGTGCGTCATAAACGACGATATGCGTGACCTGCTGGCGCGTATTCCTTCCTACGACCTGCTGGTGCTGGCCACGCCGCTTTATGTCGACATCATACCCGGGCCGCTGAAAAAACTGCTGGACCGGACTATCCCCCTGGCCCATCCATTCATCTTCAACAAACAGGGCCGCTGCCGCCACCCCTCGCGCCACAGCAGGATGCCCGACCTGGCGCTGCTGGCGGTCTGCGGTTTTTACGAAGTGGATAATTTCGACATACTGGTCAAGTGGCTTAAAGCCGCCGGCCAGAATGCCCACATGCCGCTAAGGGCCGCACTGTTGAGACCTCACGCCCATGCCCTGAAGGGTAAATCCAGGTTTGCGGCCATTGACCAATCCTTGCAGGCAGTGGAGGAGGCGGCCAGCCAACTGGTTACCAGCGGCAAGGTTTCAAAAAAACTGCTCAAGGCCGTATCAGAACCGGTAATGCCCAAACCGATGTTCCTGGCCGCCGCAAGAAACTGGTGGAAAGAAGAGTATTGAACTGATGCAGACGTCGCCTTTGGCCTTTTATTTCACCCCTGAATAGCACGACAGCAAACGGCAATATAAAATATATAAATATCTCAATTTTTCCTAACCGTTTTAGATTTGACATAATATGGATCGGTTATGTATACAGTGTTATCCGTTTTATCACAGTGTGGCAACTGCCGTTGATGCTGATACAAACGCCAGTTGGCATGCCCATTGAAAGACAGGAACAACACAACCGATGCCCAAATCAAAAGAGGCCGCCCAGGCCACTCTGGGAAACATTCATCGCATCTTTACCATACCGGAAGCGCCAGATTCCACATTGGGACGCATCGACCAGGCCATATCCAAAGACCTGATGGGATTTTTGCACGAACATATCATTTCCGTGGAGCGAGATCAGGACGAAATCGAAAAGGATTTTTCCTCATCCATTATCCCGGAAGACCCAACCTTTGTTTCCGAGTATACCGAGTTCCTCAAAAACAATCTGGTTTCCCAATCTGTGCATACCGCATCACCCGGCTTCATCGGTCATATGACTTCGGCCCTGCCCTATTTCATGATACCGCTGGCACGGGTGCTGACCGCACTCAACCAGAATCTGGTCAAGGTGGAAACATCCCGGGCCTTCACCCCCATGGAACGCCAGGTGCTGGCCATGCTGCACCGTTTGATCTACAACAACACTGAAGATTTCTATGCCAAGTGGATTCAGAACTGCAGGTTCTCACTGGGCGCCTTCTGTTCCGGCGGCACGATTGCTAACACCACCGCCCTCTGGGCCGCCCGCAACAGGCTTTGCAAGCCATCGGGAGATTTCAAGGGCATCTCGCGGGAGGGACTGTTCAAGGCCCTTCAGCACCTGAACTGCAACGGTCTGGCCATACTGGTATCCCGACGGGGCCATTACTCTTTGGGCAAGGCAACCGACGTGCTGGGTATCGGCAGGGACAATCTGATCGCCGTTGATACGGATATCAATAACCGCATCGACCTGAAAAAACTGCGCGAACATCACAACCGGTTAAAGAACGAAGGCATTCGCCCACTGGCGATTATCGGCATCGCCGGCACAACCGAAACCGGCAATGTGGATCCGCTGGAGGAACTGGCCGATCTGGCCCAGGAACTGGGGTGCCACTACCATGTGGATGCAGCCTGGGGCGGACCGACCCTGTTTTCCGAAAAATACCGCCACCTGCTGCGCGGCATCGAACGGGCCGACTCGGTCACCATCGACGCCCACAAGCAGCTCTACACCCCGATGGGGGCCGGCATGGTGCTGTTCAAAGATCCGACCACGCTGTCATCCATTGAACATCATGCCGCCTATATCATCCGCCGCGGTTCCAGGGATCTGGGCAGCCGCACGCTGGAAGGCTCACGTCCCGGCATGGCCATGCTGGTACACGCAGGACTGTCGATCATTGGCCGCAAAGGCTACGAAATCCTGATCGACCGGGGCATCAGCCTGGCCCGCAGCTTTGCCGACCGCATCAAGGCAGACCCGGATTTTGAACTGATCTCCGAGCCGGAACTGAATATCCTGACCTACCGCTATGTGCCGGCCTGGCTACAGGAAACCCTGAACTCCGCCCCGCTTGAAAAGATCACCCGCATAAACGAAGTCATGGACAAGATCATCGAAAGCATGCAGAAACGGCAACGGGAAGCCGGCAAGACCTTTGTCTCGCGCACCCGGCTTACCCCCGGTCGCTACCATGGCGAGGCTGTCACAGTATTCCGGGTAGTCACAGCCAATCCTCTGACCACTGAGGACATCTTCACGTCTGTGCTGGAGGAACAGCGTAAAATCGCTGCATGCAAGGATATTCAAAAATTGTTCAGCCAGATTCGGGAAATCATCTAGGGTAGCTTGCAGCCTGTTATCAGGCCGTCGGGGTGCACGACTCAACCTTGAGGCGGCTGTAAAGCTTCAGGTGCAGAGCAGCTTCGGTCTGTGGAGAAAAGTTCTCCGTCACATACCGGCGGGCGCTGCTGCCCAGTCTCCGGCGCATCTCAGGATCCACATACAGAGCCTCTGCCTTGCGACAGAAATCCTCTTTTCCACAATACAAGAGTCCCGTCTTTTCCGGACGCACCAGCACATGGTTGCCGGTTATGTCGGCTGCCAGCACAGCCCTGCCCAGCGCCATTGCCTCCAACAGACCATTGGGCATCGTCTCATAAACCGAACAGTTCAAAACCACATCCGCCCGCACATACAGATCTCCCATCTGTTCGCGAGGCACTTCCCCCAACCATTCGGCAAAAGGTGCCGTTTTCAGCAGACATCTGATCTGTTCGGCATATTCCTGGTCAATGACACCACCCGCAATAATCAGACGCAATTGATCATGGTTCCGAGCCATATCCGCCAAAGCGGCAATGGGGAACTCAACCTGCTTGACCGGCCTGAGCGCTGCCGGCAGGAATAGCACAAAGGCATCCCTGGCAATACCGAAATCGCATGCCCCCAAGACCGGCAACTGCTCCACTGCCTGGGGAATAATCTCCGTTCGCGCCTTTGCCTGCGGGAATCGGGTAGCCACCTTTTCAGCCACGGTCCGGTCGAAACAGACGATAGCCGAAGCCGACTGCATGGCCTGTAAGGTATTCGGATGTGCGGATAACTGTGGGTCGTTGATGTCGCTGCCGGTAATGGTAACAACCGAGGGGATGCCTGTTTCAGCGGCCAACTGGCACGCTGTTGCGCCACAATAGGTGGCGTGGAAGCCGTGGATGATGTCTGGCCGGAAACTGCGCAGCTTTTGCCGCATTTGCAAATGACTGCAGGTATCGGCGGGCAATTCGAGCACCTCTGCGCCAAGCGCACAGAGATGCCGGGTTATGCGGCGCACGGTAGTGATATTGCCCCGCGCCGGGCCGGTTGAGTATGGCGAAACAATGGCAATCTTCATTGAGGTTGTGACCAGACTACCGCTTCTCATCCAACCGCCTGCAGCACAAAACACTTTAGGTACTCCGATTCCGGGAAGGAAAGCAGCACCGGATGGTCGGCGGCCTGGGCACAGTTAGCCACCAGCCGCATCTCGCGCCTGGCCTGCCGTGAGGCCTGCACCAGCATATCGCGGAAGGCTTCACGCCCCATGTGATATGAACAGGAGCAGGTAATCAGATATCCGCCCGGCTCCAGCAGTTCCATGGCCCGACGGTTGACGGTCAGATAGCCTTTGGTGGCCTCGGCGATATTCTTCCTGTTCTTGACAAAAGCAGGCGGGTCCATGACCACCACCCCAAAACTGCGCCCCTCGAAACGCAGCGAACGCAAGCGGTCAAAGGCGTCGCATTCCTCGAAGGCCACCCGCTCCGCAAGTCCGTTGATTTGAGCATTTCTGACAGCCTGTTCCACGGCACGGGCCGAAATGTCCAGTCCCAGCACGGAACGCGCGCCGTAATGCGCGGCATGCACGGCCCAACTGCCGGCATAGCAGAAACAGTCCAGCACATCTCTGCCCTTGCTGATGGTACGCAACTGTTGGTGGTTCTCCTTCTGATCCAGAAAACCGCCGGTCTTCTGGCCCTCGGCCAGATCAACCATGAAGCGCAGGCCGTTTTCCTCCATTTCCACCACATCCGGGATTTTTCCAGACAGCAGTTCCACTTTTTCATCCAGCCCTTCCAGTGTACGCACAGACACGTCGTTGCGGGCGATGATGCCGGCCGGGTTGAACACATTAACCAGCGCCTCAAGCAGCAGCGCTCGCCGCCGCTCCATGCCGGCTGAAAGTAACTGCACAGACAGATAGTCGCCGTATTTGTCCACCACCAGGCCGGGCAGAAAGTCGCTCTCGCCATAAACAGCCCGGAATGTGGTCAGGGCGGGATAGACCTGCTGCCGATGCGCCAATGCCGACCTGATGCGCTGTTCATAGAAAGCAGCGCTGTCAATATCCTCTCGCTGGCGGCTCAGCATGCGGAAGGCAATCAACGACTTGGGATTATAATAACCGCGCCCCATGAAACCGCCGCCGGCATCGTAAAGCTCTGCGGCTATACCCGTCTCACGCGGCCCGTCAATGTCAGCGATCTCGTTACTGAACACCCAGGGGTGCCCGGCCTTGATGCGGCGGTCTTCGTTCTTTTTCAGCTTGATTTTTATCATGCATTCCTTCCTTGGACTGAAAACAGATTTGATTTCACGCGACGGACAACGGTCAACGGACACGAGTCCCGAGTATTGCTTCCCCAATCCCGACACGTTCTGCAGAGACCGGTTTCTTACATTGCTGCAGATAATGGGCATTCACCGTCACCAACAGCTGATTGAGATTGTCCAGGTTGATCACCGCCGTACCGGGCAGTGTTTCCAGTCCTTGCAGATTGAGCGGACAGGAGTCTACCCGGCGTTGACCATTATCCGTGAACATGATCGGCAAACCGTGGGTACGGCAGATAATCGGTCGCCCCCCATAGAGCAGACAGCGTCCATCCTTGAGTAGCGGGCAGACCTCGCCGTCCGCCGTTAAAACATGTCGACGGATGGCCTCGATCTGATCTCCGGGCAGTTCGGCCAGCACGCTTTGCAAGGCCGCTGCCTCCACCGGAAACAGGGAAATCCGCTTGCAGCAACTGCCGCATCCGGCATGGCAGGTAATGAACCCGCCCAATTGGTGTTCGATCCCACTGCACAGGGCATCAACTTTTGCAATCAGTTTGCGGTAATTGTCCAATTGTCCATTCATGATACTTATCGCTACCATAAATCCATTCGAAGATAAAGCAACAGCACGGGAAACACCGGTCATTTTGCAGATTTTTGCTTGACAGAACCTGGCGGTCAAGAGATAACCATGGATATATAAAAGCCTTTTAGGCGTTCACGCAAGCCGGACAGCACATGCTTGCCACCGCAATTTATCCAAACAGATTGAAAGTGCCGAAACAATGAAATTTCAACCCATCAAACCCAAAAAGGTATCTGTGCAGATAGCCGACCAGATCAGATCATCTATCCTGGTTGGTGATTTTTCACCGGGCGACAAGCTGCCGCCAGAACGCGAGCTGGCTGAGATGTTCGGGGTTTCCCGGCCTTCAGTGCGCGAAGCACTCAATCTGCTGGCTTCGGCAGGCATGGTCATGTCCTACCAGGGAGGCGGCACCGTGGTGCAGTCGCTGGTGGGTGATACGGTTGGCAACTACCTGTTTGAACTGATCCGGGCCGAACAGGAACGCGCACTGGACGTAATTGAAGTGCGCAAGGGAATTGAGTCGTGGACCGCCTACTATGCCGCCAAAAGGGCAACCGAAGAAGATCTGCAGAGGATGAAAGCGATCGTTGACGGCATGGAAAGTCACCTGGGCGACACAAAAACATCCCAGGAACTGGACGCCAATCTGCACATCGTCATCGCCCGTTCCACCCATAACATTGTCTGGCTGCACCTGATACAGAGCCTGTTTGACGCCATGAAGGAATTCCAGAAAAGCGTCTGGCGGGCAGTTTACATCACCAATGAGGACTACCAGATCCTCTTCAACGATCACCGCCAGATCTATGAAGCAATCCGCGACAGGGACTGCAATGCGGCCAGACAGGCCATGCTGGAACACCTCACCTTTGCCGAAAAGCGCAGCACCGCCTTTATCAACATGCACAACCCACAGTACAGGGACTAACCCCGCCCAGCGGGGTTCAGCAGTCCACACCCTTGCGTGCGTCAATACCACTGCTGTAATAGTGCTTGATCTCATGCATGTCTGTCACCAGATCGGCCTTTCTGATCAACTCAGCCGGTGCACCTCGCCCGGTCAGCACCAGTTCCACATGAGCCGGCCTGCTGTCGATAATTGCCTCGACCTCTGTCCATTTCACCAGACCAAAAAACAGCGCCACATTGATCTCATCCAGCACCACCAGGTCATAAGTTCCAGAGACGACGGCCTGCCTGGCCCGTTCAAGGCCGGCGCTGATCATGGCCTGGTAATCGGCGGGTGGATTGCCGGCCGGAAACACCACCACATCATCGCCCCATTCCTTCAGCTGTTCCGGCGACAGACTACCCTCAACCGCTATGAAATATGGTTTGCCGATTGTTTCCAATGTCAGGTCGGGCGAAATACCGGGCAGGATATTGTGCTCGCTGTAGACCTTTGATTTCATGAACTGCAGAAAACAGACCTTCATCCCCGCCCCCAGGGCCCTGATGGACAAACCGATCGCAGCCGTGGTCTTGCCCTTGCCGTTGCCCGTATATACCTGAACATATCCCTTGAATGACATCCCAGACCTCCCATCATGAATCTGTTTTGAATACACTGATCAGATAATATCCCAAACCGGGCGACAGGTACAGCCGACTGTCCAAATAAGCTGTTGCCGTCCCTGTCAGGAAGTGATATATAACCGCTGCTGTCACAGCCACCGGACATCGTTCCTGTGGTTTTTTATTTCAACGAAACCACGACTCAGGTCGTGTTGCATGATTTCAAAAGGAGTTCCCCCCTGAAGCCGCACCGCACTATCAAACCGGCACGGGCAGCCGCCTGCCTGCTGGCCGCCTTAGTTTTATCCGTTTCACTTTTCGGTTGCTGGGAAGAAAAAATTGCCAGCCTGTCCGCCGCCAGAACTGCCGCCAAACAAAATGTCAAGCCAGTGCAGCCCGCCAGCAGCAGCGCCAAGGTCGCACCGTTCACCAACAGCACCACCTCCCTGCGTGCCAACAAACCATCACTTACGGCAACCAAGGTAAAATACAGTGCCGGAGAAGACCCGGAATTCGCCCGTAAAATGGGATGGCCGGTAAAAATGCCCGCTGCGCTGCCAGGCGCCATACTGCCACAGAAGCGCATTGTGGCCTATTACGGCAACCCGCTCTCCAAGCGGATGGGCGCCCTGGGAGAATTTCCCAAGGACGAGATGCTGGCCCGTCTGAAAAAGGAAACAGCAAAATGGCAAGCCGCCGACCCGTCCATGCCGGTTCAGCCGGCACTGCACCTGATTGCTGTCGTGGCCCAGGGAGAACCGGGCAAGGCGGGCAAGTACCGCATGATCATCCCGGACAAGATCATCAATCAGGTATATGAATGGGCCAAAGAGATCAACGCCATCATGTTCATCGATATCCAGACCGGCCACGATGATATTCGCAACATCCTGCCCCGCTTCGAATGGATACTGAAGCAGCCGAACGTGCATCTGGGTATCGACCCGGAGTTCAACCTGATCAAAAGCGGCGTCAAACCGGGCAAGAAAATCGGCACATATGATGCCGCCGACGTCAACTATGCCTCCGACTATCTCAAGGAGCTGGTTAAAAAGCACAAGCTGCCGCCCAAGGTCTTTGTAGTGCATCGTTTCACCCGCAACGGCGTTACCAACGCCGGCAAGATCACCCTGCGGCCGGAAGTGCAGATTGTCATGCACATGGACGGCTGGGGCGCGCCCTGGCTGAAGCGCGACTCCTACAAGGACTACATTGTAGCCGAGCCAGTCCAGTATACGGGTTTCAAGCTCTTCTACCACAACGACACAAAGAAGGGTGATCCGCTGATGGCCCCCAAGGATCTGCTCAAGCTCAACCCCAGACCGGTCTATATCCAGTACCAGTAGTTCATCCACCACAAGCCCTCCACCAACGGAGGGCTTTTTGCTTTCCTTGATCTTCGATATTCCCACCACAGGATGCCATCCCCAGCTTATCTGCTATAATTCCTGCACCAGTTCCAAAAACTGACCCTAAAGGCGCGTCAAATGAAAAACGAAAAACTGTTTTGGGGCGGCCTGCTGTTTGTGTCGCTCCTGTTCATAACGGTTTTCAGCTATTTCTTCATGCAGATGATCTTTCCTTTCCATGTGGATCAGATGAAGAAACGCGCCACCGAAACGGTCGACCACATGCAATCGGTAATGCCTCACCTGGAACCGGCAGCCAGGCAGGCATATCTGGAGCGCATCGCCGCTAAAACCGAAGACCTGAGCTACCTGTTGTTGATGGACATGAACGGCAAGGCCCTGGCACACAGCAATCCCGTCCGGATCGGCATGGTGTTCGACGAGCCTGGCATCCGTGAAAGCATCCGCACAAACCGGCGCATCGTGCAGACATACGTCCGCGACGCAGACAATCCCTCCTCCCCCTATCACAATGAAAAGACCATCGACATTATCGGGCCTTATTACTCTGCCGATGGACAGATTGCAGGTGCAGTCAATGTCGGCATCTCGCTGAATGCGGTCGAACGGATCAAGAGCCGCTACATCACCATGTCAGCAGCAACAACCGCGCTCTGGCTGTTATTCGTATCAGGCCTTGCCGTTTCCCATATCCGCACCATGTCTCTGAAACGCAAGGCAGACAAAGCCCTGAGCGCGAGCGAACGTCGCCTGTTCCGTGCCATTTCAGCCACGTCCGATGCCATATGGGAATGGGACCTGTCAAGCAAAGACAGCTATTACAGTCCAAGATGGTATCAGATGTTGGGTTATGAAGATCAGGCATTCAAGATGGACGGCGAGCAGTGGCAAGAGCTCTGCCATCCCGACGACCTGACCAGACGCAACGAGAACGTGCGTCTGGCCATATCCAGTAAGGGCGAAAAAGCCTACAGCTGCGAATTCCGCATGCACCACAAGGATGGTCACTGGCTGTGGATCCTTGGGCGCGGCAATGTGGTGGAGTTTGACGACAACAGCAATCCGCTGCTTATGAGCGGCACAAACACCGACATTTCGGGGCGCAAGGCCGGTGAAGAACGGCTAAGGGAAAGTGAAGCGCGTTACCGCAGCATTATAGAAAATATCCAGGATGTTTATTACCGCACGGACAAGGATGGAAAACTGATCATTGTCAGCCCATCCGGCGTTACCCTTTTGGGATATGAGTCACCTGAAGAATTGCTGGGGCGTCACAACGCAGCTTTCTGGCTCTATCCTTCCGAGCGTTCTGCCATGCTCGATATACTGCATAAGCAAGGGGCTGTACGCGACTATGAAGTCGTGTTGAAAAAAAAGGATGGCTCACCTGTTAACGTTTCCACCAGCAGCACCTTCTGGCGTGATCATAACGGAGAAATCCAGGGGGTGGAGGGTATCTTCCGCGACACAACCGAGCGCAAGCACGCAGAAAAAGCAGCCCTGGAGTTACAGGAAGAACTGATGCAGGCGCGCAAGCTTGAAGCGGTCGGTCGTCTGGCCGGCGGTGTGGCCCATGACTTCAACAATATGCTGGTGGTCATCATGGGCAGAACCGAACTGGCCATGATGAAACTTCCGAACGAACATCCGATACAATCCGATCTGAAGGAAATCCTGGGTGCGGCAGAACGATCGGCAGAACTAACCAGACACCTGCTCGCCTTCGCCCGCAAACAGGCGATCGAACCGAGGCAGCTGGATTTGAACGAAGCGGTGGCCGCCACACTGCAGATGCACCGCAGACTGATCGGCGAGGAAATTGAGCTGGAGTGGCGCCCTGAGCCGTCGCCCCTGTTGGTCATAATGGATCCAGGACAACTGGACCAGATCCTGATGAACCTGTGCGTAAATGCGCGCGATGCCATTGCAGGCACTGGAAAGATTGTCATCAGCACCTCCTGTCGTCATCTCGATAACACCATTGGCACCATGCATACCGATTGTCAGCCGGGAGAGTATGCCACCCTTTCGATAAGCGATAACGGCTGCGGCATGGACAAGCAAGTGCTTGATCACATCTTTGAGCCATTCTATACCACCAAAGAAATCGGCAAGGGAACCGGTCTCGGTCTGGCGACCGTATTCGGCACCGTCAAGCAGAATAATGGCGTCATTGATGTAACCAGTGCCGTTGGAGCAGGCACCACGTTCACCATCTACCTGCCGCTCAGCAGCGAAAACGCTGAACACCCACAAGATTCGGCGGATAATCATTTGCTGCAAGGCAAGGGAGAAACCATTCTGCTGGTGGAAGATGAAATCGCCATTCTGGAACTGGGACGGCTGATCCTGACGGAACTGAATTATAATGTGCTGGCCGCCAATACGCCTGAAGAAGCAATCACCATGGCCACCAACCATCAGGGCAAAATTGATCTGCTAATTACGGATGTAATCATGCCAAAGATGAACGGCAAGGAGCTGGCCCGGCAGATCAGCCAACTCTGCCCAGGCACCAGATGCATCTACATGTCAGGCTACACGGCAGATATAATCGACCGACACGGCATCCTGGATGACGGTTTGGACTTCATCCACAAACCCTTCAACATTCAACAACTGGCACACAAGGTTTACGAGGTGCTGCACAGCAGCTGAACAAACTCCTGACAGCAAAAAAGCCGCCCCATAACAGGGCGGCTTTTTTTGTTACATCCATGAGTAACCGTTACCGGCGCGTTGCGGCCATGCGCTGGACAGTGGCGCGCTCACGGGCGATCTCCTGGCTGATGCGCTGGCATTCGGGCAGGGTCAGGCCACCACGGGACAGGTTCTGCTTGATGGCGTTGAGACGCTGTTCCATGGCGCGGAACTGCTGCTGCTCGGCGGGGCTGATGTTGCCGCGGTTGCGAGCCTGGATGAACATCTGCCATACCTGGGCGTGGGACGCGTTGTTGTTCTGTACGCACTGGCGCAGTTGCGGGCTGGGCGCGGCAAATGCAATTACCGAACACATGACCACGATCAGGGCTGACATTGCTGCAACTAATCTTGACATTGCAAACCTCCTTGTTATTTTGCTGATTTCTGTTCTGCCTGGGATCAGGGGCGGATTTTGGAATTGTTGATTGGCAATGACTATAAATGTAACCGAAAGGCCGCGCCTGTCAATGCAGACACGTTTTTTTAAACACTGTTATATTGTACATCAATCACCACAGGCAACTCAAACACAATTATGAGATATGATTCCTGATTAACAAATCATTGATTGTCTGATATCTTACCGGGACAACTCCGCTGACACACAAGGAAAGGCTCGCAACATGGCCAGATGTTCAAACTGCAACGCCCCGCTGCCCGATGGCAAGCTTGTCTGTGAATACTGCAAAAACCGTACGGATATCGATCTGAAAGGTATCCACTACTACACCACCCACGAAAACGATTCGCCGCGCATCTGCCCCCGCTGTGACAAACGACTGAAGACCATTGACCTGAAACTGAACGGAAGGTTCCTGATCGACAGATGCGATGATTGCCTGGGGCTGTTCTTCGATCCGGGAGAGCTGGAGGCGCTGCTGGAAGCCACTGTCAAAAACGTGTATCTGATCGACAAAAGGGGACTGGATAGCATCAATCTGCACCGCGACCCCTGCCCACACCCGATCGCCTACATCAAGTGTCCGGTCTGTTCTCAACTGATGCACCGGGTCAATTTCGGTACCCGCAGCGGGGTGATTGTGGATCACTGCAAGAAACACGGCATCTGGCTGGACGGCGGCGAACTACGCCACCTTTTCGAATGGATGAAGCTGGGAGGGCAACTGCTGGACAAGGAACGCAAGGAACAGGCCAAACTGGAGGATATAAAGAAGGAACAGGATAGGCGGGCAAAACTGGCCGCCACAAAGGGAAATGGCTCAGGTTCTGACAATTTCTTCGACCCGCTGCGCCAGTCCGACCCGGATCTGTTTGATGTTATCTACAAGGCGATCCGCTTCTTTCTAAAGTAAGCCTTTTGCAAAACTACTGCGGAGCTGTCAAAGCTGGTTGACAATCTCACGCAGCAGTCTGATCACCTCATACTGCCCCTTCAGATAATACCGGGCGGCGCTTCCCGCCCTCTTTTCCACACAAATACCAAGCACATCAGGATTATCAAGCCGGAATACATCCTCGTCAGTCACATCATCTCCGACAAAGATGGCGCGGCGGCACGACAGGTGCGACATCAGGGACAGCAAGGCGCTACCCTTGTTATGCGCCCCCTGCGGCACCAGATTTTCTACAAATTTGCCCCCCACCCGGCGCGGAATCGGATTCAGGGACGATATGGCCTCCAGCAGCAGCCCGTCCGCCTTTTCCGGATCAGCAGCGTGGCGGTAATGCAGGGTGACAGAAGCCCCTTTATCCTCAATAACGATACCCATTTCCCGCATGCCAGGCACCAGTTGATGCAGTTGATCGATCCAGCCTTGGACGAGGGCAACATGGTTGCCGCAATCCCCCCGCACCCCTGGCAGACCTTCGGCACCATGATTGCCGACCAGAAAACGTGGAGTAAAGCCAAGATGCCCCCTGGCATCGGCACTGGAACGGCCGGTGATAATCGCCACCGGCGCCAGCCTGTCCAGCTCGGTCAGGCAGTGATTCACCTCGGCATGGATCATGATACCGCCCGGATCACTGACAATCGGTGTCAGGGTGCCATCCAGATCAAAGGCAAACAGGGTTGAACCGGCAATAAAACGATGCAATTCCGACAGGGCGGCCGGACTGAACAGATACCTCATCAATTGTCTCCAGCATCATTGGTCATGGCAATGCGCACGGCCAGTTTTTCACGCTGCCGCACCCGGGCGGCATCCAGCAGCATCCTGCCCGCCCAGCGGAAAACATTGAAGTCCCGCACCATGGCCCGCATGCTGCGCAGACGCTCCTGCTGCTCGTATTCCGGCATGGTCAGCGCCTGATAAAGCGCCTCGGCGGTCTGTTCCACGTGGTATGGGTTGATGATCAGCGCCTCATGCAGCTCATGGGCCGCACCGGTGAACTGGCTCAAGATCAGCACGCCGCGCTCGTCGTCCCGCGCCGCGACAAACTCCTTGGCCACCAGGTTCATACCGTCATGCAGGCTGGTCACCATGCAGAGTTGGGCCGCACGGTAATAGCGAAAGATATCCTCCGGTTCGTGGTGCTCAACCTTGAGAATAATGGCCGGACGGCCGCTACCGCCGAAACGGGTATTGATCCGTTCCTCCAGCGCATAGACCCGGGATTCAAATGCCTGATATTCCTCCAGGGCCGAACGGCTGGGCGCCGCTATCTGCACAAAGGTAAAACGTCCCACCAGTTCCGGATGCAGCTCCAGCATCCGTTCAACCGCGGAAAAACGTTCCAGAATGCCCTTGGTGTAATCCAGACGTTCCACACCAACCCCCAGCAGATGATCCTCCGGCAGCCCCAGATGTTCAAGGATTTCCACCCTGATCCGGGCAATTGCATCACTGTCAGAGGGAAAAGGCGGAGGCCACTGGATCGAAATCGGATAGCTCTCCACCATGGTCAGCTTGCCACGCCGTGAAATGGTCGAGGACTCATGTTCGATGCGTGTCTCCAGGTAACGGTCTACCGTCTCGAGGAAGTTCTTGCAGTGGTAAGGCGTATGGAACCCCAAAATGGTGCTGCCCAGCATCCCCTTCAGCAGTTCTTCCCGCCAGGGACAGATACCAAACGACTCCGGGTTGGGCCAGGGGATATGCCAGAAGGTAATGATGGTTGCCTTGGGCAATGCCTGACGGATCATGCGCGGCAAGAGGGCAAAATGATAATCCTGCACCAACACGACCGGATCGTCGCTGTCCGCCTCCTTGACCACCGCGTCGGCAAAGCGCTGGTTGATCTCAACATAGTATTCCCAGTCACTGCTGCGGAAAACCGGCCTGACATGGGCGATATGGCAGAGCGGCCAGAGCCCCTCGTTGGCAAAACCGTAATAGTATCCGGCCTCCTCCTCCTTGCTCATCCAGATGCGGCGCAGGTTATATTCCGGTTTTTGCGGCGGCACCATTACACGATCATTGAGATCGACAGTCTCCCGGTCGGCATTGCCACCACCGTGGGCGATCCATGTCCCGGAACAGGCCCGCATGACCGGCTCAACCGCAGACACCAGCCCGCTGGCCGGACGATGCACCACAATCTCGCCGTTTTCACGGCTGTGAATATAGGGCTCACGATTGGAGACCACAATAACGCGTTCACCGGCAAGCTGCTTGTGCAGCAGCTTGCGCAGGGTTTCCGGGCTCCAGGTGATGGTCGTATCATCGGCAAAGCGTCGCTCCGTATCCAGCGAACGGAGCAGCGTGCGCAGGTCGCCAACCAGCGGCTGCATCTCCGAGGCAACCACCGGCTGGGAAAACGGCTTCAAAACACCCTCGCCGCGCAGCATGGCGCGCACCCCGTCCATCCAGCCACGCCAGCTCAGATGGGCAACAAACACGGTGATAATCGATATCACCACCGCCAGCAATGCAAAGGTAATAATCACATATTTGCGGGTATCGGCACTGCGGCGCTCCACAAAACTCATGTCATGCACCAGCACCAGAGAACCGGTTTTGACACCCTCCAATTCCATCGGGTAGGTGGCCACATGCACAGACCCCTTGGGCAGCTGATGCAGGGTTCCCCCGCTCTTGTCACTGTTACTGGTTGTGGCACAGCCAATGGATTTGGGGAAGGCAGGGGTCCGGTAGAGCATCTGCC
>Ga0116183_1001602_pt1 | contig 25405 bp, 35 predicted proteins | sample AD_UKC078_MetaG_FD_89753 | JGI IMG/M metagenome (GOLD analysis project Ga0116183, IMG submission 89753) | Active sludge microbial communities of municipal wastewater-treating anaerobic digesters from USA - AD_UKC078_MetaG | ecosystem: Engineered > Bioreactor > Anaerobic > Digestate | place: USA...
TCGGCCGGGAAACGTGATTCTCTGCAGGGTCTGAAGGAAAACGTCATTATGGGGCATCTCGTACCTGCGGGGACGGGTTTTAAAATGCACCATAATATTGAAATGGAAAAAGATCTGACGGACGTGTTGCCGGATCCGGAAAAACCCAAGGCAAAGGCGACGGAAGAGGTTTCGTCGAAAGACGCACTCCGTTGAAGAGCTGGAGGGTAGGCTCGCGGGTTAAGTAAAGTTGCGAATAAAACATTAAACAGAACAGATTGGTCAAGAACCTTTTTAAACGGGATAAAAGATAATGGCACCCACAATAAATCAGTTGATCAAGTACGGTAGAAAAAAATTTGAGACGAAGTCGAAATCTCCGGCTTTGCATAACGCGCCGTTTCGAAAAGGTGTTTGTCTTATGGTTCGAACACAAACTCCCAAGAAGCCAAACTCGGCGCTACGAAAGATCGCGAGGGTGAGGCTTACTAATGGAGAGGAAGTCACGGCCTATATCCCGGGGGTGGGACATAATCTTCAGGAGCACTCGATTGTACTTGTGCGCGGAGGACGCGTTAAGGATCTCCCCGGCGTACGCTATCATATTGTTCGCGGAAAACTCGACACCAGCGGTGTCGCGGATCGCACTAAATCACGCTCCAAATACGGAGCCAAAACACCCAAGAAGGATGCAAAAGCAGCATGAGAAGGCGTCGAGCACAAAAAAGAAGAATTGACCCCGACCCGCGGTTTAATGATTTATTGGTCGCGAAGCTGATCAATATCGTCATGGAGCGCGGGAAAAAATCAATCGCCGAAAAAATTGTTTACCAGGCGTTTGATATTATCAAAGAAAAAACTTCAAAAGAACCTCTTGAAGTTTTTCATCATTCCGTGGATAATATCCGGCCTCTTTTGGAAACGAAGTCTCGCCGGGTTGGCGGGGCGACCTACCAGGTGCCGGTCAGTGTCCCGGAAGAGCGTGGCCAATCTCTTGCGCTTCGATGGATCCGTGCCTATTCCCGTGAACGAAAGGGAAAGCCCATGCACGAAAAACTCGCGCAGGAACTGATCGATGGCTTTAATAAAACAGGTGCGGCCGTTAAAAAGAGAGAAGATGTTCACAAGATGGCTGAGTCCAACAGGGCGTTCGCGCATTATCGTTGGTAATAGACGGCCGGAAACGATTGGCGGCTCCAAAATTTACGCGGTAACACAATTGAATAGAAAAGAAATATCATGGCAGACGATAAAAAAATACATTATCCGCTAGAAAAAATTCGCAACATCGGTATTGCGGCGCATATCGACGCGGGAAAAACCACTACGTCTGAGCGCATTCTTTTTTACACCGGGCGCACCTATAAGATTGGTGAGGTGCATGAAGGGACGGCGGTGATGGACTGGATGGAACAAGAGCAGGAGCGCGGTATTACCATCACATCCGCGGCGACGACCTGCTTTTGGAAGGATTGCCGGATTAATCTTATTGATACCCCCGGACACGTCGATTTTACCATTGAGGTCGAAAGGTCTTTGCGCGTGCTGGACGGTTGTGTCGCGGTTTTTGGCGCTGTGGAAGGTGTCGAACCACAGTCCGAAACGGTTTGGCGTCAGGCGGATCGGTATCATGTTCCCCGGATTGCCTACATCAACAAGATGGATCGTACCGGCGCGGAATTCGAAAAAAATATCCAGCAAATGCGTGATCAGCTCGGGGCGAACGCCATTCCGATACAGTATCCGATCGGTCGAGAAGAAAACTTCAAAGGGGTGATTGATCTTATTGAAATGAAGGCTTTTGTTTTTGAGGGTGACAGCCTTGAAGCTAAATTTCAAACCATCGATATTCCCGAAGAGTATCTTGACGTTTGCAAAAAAGCCCGCGAATTTATGATAGAGAAGGTCTCTGAATGTGATGACCATTTGATGCAAAAATTTATTGAAGGTCAGGAGCCGACAGCCGCGGAAATAAAGGCCGCGATTCGCAAAGGAACGATCTCACTCAAGATGACGCCGGTAATTGTGGGCTCTTCATTAAAGAACAAAGGCATACAACAAATGCTTGATGCGATCGTGGACTATTTGCCTTCACCGAAGGATGTGCCGCCGGTCAAAGGTACAGATCCCGAAACCGGAAATGAAATTGTCCGTGAGACGGATGATAAAGCGCCGCTCAGTTGTTACGCGTTCAAGATCGCAAGCGATAAGTTTGTGGGTACTCTGACCTTTATTCGAATTTATTCTGGCACGCTCTCGTCGGCATCCTATATCACCAACACTCGGACCGGAAAAACTGAGCGTTTGGGACGACTTTTGATTATGCATTCGAACAAACGTGAAGAAATTGATGAGGCTGGCGCTGGAAACATCGTTGCGGCGGTCGGGCTTAAGGATGTAAAAACCGGTGATACTTTTTGCGATGGCAAGCATCCTATACTTCTTGAGGCGATGTTTGTCCCGGAGCCTGTCATCTGGATGGCGATTGAGCCGAAGACCAAAGCGGATCGTGATAAGCTCGCGGACGCGATTGGAAAGCTCGTTGCTGAAGATCCGACGTTCCGCGTCAAGACAGACCAGGAAACGGTGCAAACCCTTATCGGGGGCATGGGTGAACTTCATCTGGATATCAAGGTCGATATTTTAAGGCGCGAATATGGGGTTCAGGTCAATGTCGGGAAACCCCAGGTGGCGTACAAAGAGACTATCTTGGGGATGGCGGAAGCGGAAGGAAAATTTATTAAACAGACCGGCGGTCGAGGTCAGTACGGACATTGCTATCTCAAGGTTGAGTCGCTTGAGCGGGGCAAGGGTATTGAATTTGAAAATAAGATCGTGGGCGGCGCCATCCCAAGGGAATATATTCCCGCTGTGGAGGATGGCGTTATGGACGCTTGCAACAACGGTGTATTGGCGGGTTATCCTGTCACGGACGTGAAGGCGACGGTTTTTGACGGGAGTTATCACGAAGTTGACTCCTCCGAAATTGCTTTTAAAATGGCCGGAATCTTCGCTTTCAAAGAGGCGTTCAAGAAGGCGAAGCCAATTCTCCTTGAGCCGATTATGCTGGTTGAGGTTCTTGTGCCTGAGGAATACATGGGGGATGTTATCGGAGATCTTAATTCGCGGCGGTGTGTTATTCAGGAACTGAGTAATCGGGGACATTTAAAATCCATTCGAGGGCTGGTGCCTCTTTCTGAAATGTTTGGTTATGCGACGGCGGTGCGCTCTCTCTCTCAGGGACGAGCGACCTATACGATGGAGCCAAATACCTATCAGGAAGTCCCGAAAATGATCGCGGAGAAGATTATCGCGGGCTGATGGAATTGTGTTTTGGGATGCAAGGTTCCATCGCGGCGTGATGGTGAACTGCACTCCTTGGCTTTTTCACTGAATAAAAAGCGAGAGGTACACTTTACTTAAATTTTTTGCTCTTTCAAAAAGTGAGCGAGTAAGGTGCGGTGGTCAAAGGGCGTTCATTTTATGGATGTCTGTTTATTAACGGAGCAAACAAAATGGCAGTTAAAGAAAAAATACGTATCAAATTAAAGGCGTACGATCATCGGATCCTGGATCAGTCTGTCCAGGAGATTGTCGCGACGGCTAAAAAAACGGGCGCGAAAGTCATTGGCCCGATACCGCTTCCGACTCATATCTGGAAAACAACCGTGCTTCGGGGACCGACCATCGATAAAAAAGCTCGTGATCAGTTTGAAATTCGCACTCACAAAAGGCTTATTGAGCTTGAAGAGCCCACGTCCCGGACGGTTGATGCTTTGATGAAGCTGGATCTGCCGGCGGGCGTTGATGTCGAGATAAAACTTTAAAGGAAAAAGATATGTTGGGTCTTTTGGGAAAAAAAATTGGAATGTCGCGGATTTTCGATGAGGGTGGCACTCAGGTTCCGGTGACTTTGATTGAAGTGGGCCCTTGTTTCGTGACCGGGATTCGCACAAAGGAAAAAAACGGCTATCAGGCGGTTCAGATTGGTTTTGATGTCGTGAAAGAGCGCAAGCTTACCAAGTCCCGTCTTGGCGCGACTAAAAAGATCGGTGTCCCTCCGGTTAACGTTAATCGCGAAATTCGCACGGAAAATCTTGAAGGTCTTGATCTTGGCAGTGAAATCCGGGTTGATAATTTTGAGGCTGGAGAGTTTGTGGATGTGGTCGGGACTTCGATCGGGAAGGGATTCCAAGGGGTCGTGAAGCGTCTTGGTTATAAGGGAGGCGCTTCAAAAGGCCATGGTTCGATGTTTGGGCGGCAACCTGGAAGTATTGGTTCACAGTCTGGCAGTGCGGGCGCAAGGAAAAAAGTTCGTAAGGGCAAAGGGCTTCCGGGCCATCTCGGTAATGAACGTGTTACGGTTCATAATGTTAAAGTGATGAAGGTTGATCCGGAAAATAATTTATTGGTTGTCAAGGGGAGTGTGCCGGGTTTTGAGGGTGGATATGTTTTTATCAAGACATCACTCAAACGCGGCAGTAAAAACAAATGGAAAGTAAGTCAGCAACCGAAGGAAGCTCCCGTAGCTTCGCCGGATGTTTCAGCTGAGAAAAAAGAACACGATGACGCGAAATAAGGCGTCCGATCTGAAAGGTAGAGCAGAACGATGAAAGTGCCTCTTTACACAAAAGAGGGGAAAAAGAAACAGGAAGTGGTGCTGAATCCCGAAGTTTTCGAGGTTCGCATAAATCGGCGGCTTCTTGAATTAGTGCGCAACGCTTACAGCGCCAACCTTCGAAGAGGAACGGCAAACACCAAGACTCGCGGAGAAGTACGCGGGGGTGGAAAAAAACCGTGGAAACAAAAAGGGACCGGTAATGCCCGGCATGGGTCGACCCGTTCACCGATTTGGAAAGGCGGCGGTGTCGTGTTTGGGCCGAGGCCTCGTGATTATTCGGTGGATTTGTCCAAAACTATCCGGGGCAAAGCGTTGCAGATAGCGGTTGCGATGCGTGGCCGCGAAAAAAACATCATGCTTCTCGAGTCCCTAAAGCTTGCGACGGCGAAAACCAAGGAATGGGCCGATATTGTCAAAACGTTGCCGCTGCAGGGAAAGAAAGCTGTTTATCTGACCAAAGATTTGGACGTGAATTTAAAGCGCGCAAGTCGTAATTTGCAAAAGTGGGTTTGTGTCAAGAGTGTTTCGGATGTTAATGCTTACGACATACTTCAGCACGTGAAAGTCATTATTGACGAATCGGCGCTTGAACCGCTCGAAAAAAGATTGATGGCAGGAGTTTCAAAATCATGAGTCTGACGATGTACGACATTATTGTGGAACCGTGGATCACGGAAAAAGTCACGCGGGCGACTCAAAGTGCGAACCAATATGGATTTAAGGTGCATCCAAGCGCTAATAAAAAAGAAATCAAGTCTGCGGTGGAAAAAATTTTCAATGTTCATGTCACTCGCGTGAATACGGTTAATGTGAGAGGAAAATGGCGACGTGTGCGCTACCAGCCCGGACAGACACCGGATTGGAAAAAAGCGATTGTGACGTTGAAAAAAGGCGACAAAATCGATTGGACGAAATAACCCCCATGCGTGTGGGGCAAGGAGCTAGTTAAACAGTTATGGGACTCATTAAATTCAAACCAGTAACGCCGACCCGACGATACGGAAACGCGTCTGATTTCTCTGATATTACGGTGGATCGTCCTTTTAAGCCGCTTACCGAGATCCGTAAACGGACCGGGGGACGGAATAACATGGGGCACATTACCTCACGTCGAATTGGGGGTGGTCACAAACAGAGAATCCGGTTAGTGGATTTTCGAAGACTGCGGCACGGTATACCCGCGACCGTATTGACGGTTGAGTATGATCCTAACCGGAGCGCGCGTATCGCGCTCGTGGCTTATCAGGATGGAATCAAAAGTTACATCCTTTGCCCGGATGGTTTGAAGGTGGGGGAGCAGGTAGTAAGCGGGCCTGAGGCGGAAGCTTCTTTGGGGAATCATTTGCCGCTACAGAAAATTCCAGAAGGGACCATGATCCATAATATCGAATTAAAACCGGGTCAGGGCGGCAAGCTTGTTCGCTCAGCTGGAGGCGTGGCTCAAATTCTTGCGAAGGAAAATGATTTTGCTCATATCAAATTGCCATCGGGCGAGGTTCGGTTGATCCCTGCCAAAGCCTACGCGACCATTGGGCAGTGTTCGAATATTGACAATGAAAATATTGTTCTCGGGAAGGCGGGACGCAGTCGCTGGCTTGGCAAGCGTCCTATTTCCCGCGGAGTTTGCCGTAACCCTGTGGATCATCCGCTGGGTGGTGGTGAAGGAAAATCGAAAGGCGGAAATCATCCGCAAAGTCCTTGGGGGCAAAAATCCAAAGGATTGAAAACACGTCGGCGGTACAAGGCTTCCAATAAATACATCGTGAAGGATCGCAGAAAATGAGCCGCTCATCTAAAAAAGGCGTTTTTGTAGACGAAAAATTGCTCAAAAAAGTCAGGACAGCCGTTGAGAAAAAAGATCGCCGGCCGATCAAGACATGGTCGCGGCGTTCCACGATCACCCCGGATTTTGTGGGGGTCACTTTAACGGTTCACAACGGGAAGACTTTCGTGAATGTGTTCGTGACCGAAAACATGGTAGGTCATAAAGTGGGAGAATTCGCTCCGACCCGAACTTTCCGAAAGCACAGCGCGTCCGGCGAAAAAGCTGCCGCGATGGCGGCAGGTGCTAAAACCTAATCGATAGAAGAGAGATTTATGGCAAAAGTTGACAGTAAAAAAACGGCTACCCAGGTGGCTCCGGATCCCAGAAAAGTTAGATCCGTTACCAAGCATGTCCGGATCGCGCCGAGAAAATTGCGTCTGGTTATCAATACGATCCGCAAGCGACCGGCGATTGAGGCCGTGGGGATGCTCTCGCTGATGCCCCAAAAAGGCGCGAGGATTGCCATTAAGACTTTAAAAAGCGCCATCGCTAACGCGAAAAACCTTGGATTGAATGAGAGACGGCTCGTTGTTTCTGACATTCGAGCCGATGGAGGCCCAGTCATGAAACGCTTCATAAGTCGATCAATGGGGCGGGCCAACAAAATTTTAAAAAGAACGTCACATCTGACGGTGGTGGTTTCTGAGGGGCGGAAAATTTGGGGTGGCGAATCACCGGAAGATGTCAAGTCTCATAAGAAAAAGGCCGCGAAAGTAGCTTAAAGAGGAGGAAATACTTTGGGTCAAAAAGCTCATCCATATGGTTTAAGGGTCGGATATATCAAACCCTGGAGAGCGCGCTGGTTCGCTAAGGGCGATGCGGTTGCGTATCTGGGCGAGGATCTCAAGATTCGTAAGTATCTTAAATCGAAGCTTGCGACGGCCGGAGTTTCTTCGATCGAAATTGATCGCGCCGCCAGCCGTTTGCGGGTCAGACTCTTTGCCGCGAAACCCGGGATCATTATTGGGCGCCGTGGTCAGGAGATTGATAAGATCAAGGAAGATTTGACAGCGATCACGCAAAACGAAGTCTTTCTGGATATCAAAGAAGTCAAAATGCCCCAGATTGACGCTCAGCTTGTAGCGGAGAATATGGCGTTACAGCTTGAAAAACGCGTCAGTTTTCGTCGTGCCATGAAAAAAGCGGTCCAATTGGCGATGCAAAAAGGAGCGCTTGGAATTAAAGTAAAGTGTAAAGGCCGACTTGGAGGCACCGAAATTGCTCGAGAGGAAGGTTATAAAGAGGGCAAGGTGCCCCTTAGTACATTTCGCGCGGATATCGATTATGGTTTTGCTGAGGCCTTTACGACCTACGGTACGATTGGCTGCAAGGTTTGGATCTATAAGGGTGACATTTTGATCAAGAAAGAACAGGAAGAGAAGAAGCAAGAACTGGAAAAGAAACTCAGTCAGGTTGAAGTTGAAATGAAGAAGGCTGCTACTGAGGCTTCCGAAGAAGTTAAGGAGAATACAGACAATGCCCCTGATGCCTAAACGCGTAAAATTCCGCAAGCAACATCGCGGTTGGATGGGGGGAGTTGCGACCCGGGGAAGTCGCTTGGCTTATGGTGACTACGGACTTAAGGCGCTCGAATGCGCTTGGTTGACCGCGATTCAGATTGAAGCGTCCCGTGTGGCGCTCACGCGGCACGTCAAGAGGGGCGGGAAAATCTGGTTGCGGGTGTTCCCTGACAAGCCATATTCGAAAAAACCGGCGGAAACACGTATGGGGAAGGGAAAGGGGGCGCCAGAATATTACGTGGCGGTGATTAAGCCCGGGAAGATCCTTTTTGAAATGGGAGGCGTCCCTGAACAGCTTGCTAGGTCCGCGATGCGTTTGTGCGCCCATAAACTTCCGTTTCGTACTAAATTTGTAAAACGAGAGGCGTGAGTTTGACATGCTTAAATCATCTGATTTGCGCGGACTAAGTTTGGAAGAACTGAGAGAAAAGGCCGTGAGCCTCAAGAAAAATCTTATGCAGTTGCGTTTTCAGCAAAAAACAGGAAAGCTTGAACAGCAAAACACATTGGGTCAGGCCAGGCGGGATATCGCGAGGATCCTGACAATCATTAACGAGATCCAGAGAACCGGGAAAAAGAAATGAGCGAACAGGAAAAAACAGAGCCGAGCAAGCGCGTTCGGGAAGGCGTTGTCGTAAGCGCAAAAATGAAGAAAACGGTCGTTGTTTCCGTGACACGTCTTTTGCGACACCCCAAGTTTAATAAGACGATCAGACGTCAAATTCGTTACGCGGTGCATGATGAGCGTAGCGAAGCGAAAGAAGGTGACCGGGTTCAAATTATGGAAACCCGACCGCTTTCGAAGACGAAAAATTGGCGGCTTGTGAAGGTGATAAAATGATTCAGGTGCGAACGGTTCTTGAAATAGCCGACAATAGCGGAGCGAAAAAGGTTGCCATGATTGGCGTGTTGGGTCGCCGGGGGAAGCGGACGGCGGAAGTGGGCGATATTATAACGGCCTCGGTGAAAGAGGCGCTTCCCAATGGAGCGATTAAAAAAGGCGAAGTTGTTAAGGCGGTTCTTGTGAGATCCAAGAGTCCGATACAGCGCAAGGATGGGTCTATTGTGCGTTTTTCATCGAACGCGGTTGTTTTGATTGATAACCAGAAAAATCCCCGGGGAACCCGAATATTTGGTCCTGTGGCGCGTGAGCTTCGGGACGCTAATTTTTCGAAAATTATTTCGCTGGCTCCGGAGGTTGTCTAGGCCGGCTCCCTCCGCGGGATTGGACGCGAGAAAAATTTTCAAGTTTGTTTTCTATAACAAAGAAAGGCATGAGTTTCTACCAAGGTAAGTCATGAAGATTAAAAAAGGCGATGAAGTCATTGTCACAAAGGGAAAAGACAAAGGGAAAAAAGGTCGCGTGATGCGGGTCTATCCGGCGGAGAGTAAGCTTCTGGTAGAAAAGATCAACTACCGGACCGTGTATATGAGGAAAAGTCAGGAAAATCCCAAGGGTGGGATCACGAAAATGGAAGGAAAGCTTCCGGTTGCGAATGTAAAGCTTGTTTGTCCTCGGAGCGGAAAGCCGACTCGGGTGGGGTATTCGATCCTTGCTGACGGAACCAAACACCGTCTCGCAAAAAAGTCGGGTGAGGTTTTATAAAAATATGAAACAAAAAATCGCTGTCGAAACACCTCGTTTGCTTGATGTTTATCGTAAGGAAGTCGTTCCTGCGCTTTTGAAGGAGTTTGGTTTGAAAAACCCCATGCAGGCGCCCAGACTTGAAAAGATTGTCATTAATATGGGAGTGAAAGAAGGCCAGGAGGATATCAAGATTCTTGACCAGCTCGCTGTGGAACTTTCAAGAATTACCGGACAAAAACCGGTTGTGACGAGAGCGAAAAAATCGATCTCCTCCTTCAAACTTCGCGAAGGCTCGCCCATCGGCCTTAAGGTTACCATTCGACGCGCTCGAATGTATGAATTTCTGGATCGGTTGATTAATGTCGCAATGCCGCGAATTCGTGACTTTCGAGGTTTTTCGGATAAGAGCTTTGATCAGGCCGGTAATTATTCTCTCGGTTTGACCGAACAGATTATTTTCTCTGAAGTTGAATACGACAAGATTAAAAAAACTCAGGGGATGGATATTACTTTTGTAACGACGGCCAAGAATCGTAAAGAGGGCAAGAAACTTCTTGAGCTTCTTGGCTTCCCGTTCAAGAAAGCATAAAGGAATAACAGATGGCAAAGACCTGTCTAGTTGTTAAACAAAAGCGAACTCCGAAGTTTAAGGTGCGCCGGTACAACCGTTGCCAGCGATGCGGACGGTCCCGCGGATACATTCGTAAATTCGGTATTTGCCGAATCTGTTTTCGTGAGCTTGCTCATCTTGGAATGTTGCCGGGTGTTGTGAAATCAAGTTGGTAGGTTTGTTAAGTTTTATAAGCGGAGTGACGCCTGCGTCCAGTAGATCGCGTCGAGTTGTAAGAGAGAGAACGCTCCCTCGCGGGAGTGAATGGAGAAAAAAATGTCACGTTCCGATTTTATCGGTGATTTTTTAACATGTATTCGTAATGCGGCTCAGGCAAAAAAAGATAAGTTGACGGTGCCGGCGTCCAGCCTGACGGTGCGTCTTGCCGAAATTCTCAAAGAAGAGGGTTTTATTGAGAACGTGAAGCCTTTTGCCGAAGGCGAGAAGCGATTTGCGCGAATTCACATGAAGTATATTGGCGCGGAGAGAAAGTCGGCGATCCAGGGAATCAAGCGTATTTCCAAACCGGGCATTCGTTATTATGTCGGGAGCAATAAAATCCCCAAAGTTCAAGGGGGTCTGGGTGTTGCGATTTTGTCGACGCCTAAAGGTGTCATGACGGATCGTCAGGCCCGTGAAAATAAGGCGGGTGGAGAGATTCTTTGCCACGTCTGGTAAGGTTTGTTGAAAATCGAACTGAGTTATTGTAAATAGAGTTTTTAGCCCGAAAGGATCGCAGGGTGTTTTCGGGCCCATGTTAACGGAGAAATGTATGTCGCGTATCGGGAAGAAACCGGTCACAATACCTGAAAAAGTTAAAGTTACGATCCAGGGGCAGAACATCCAGGTCCAGGGCCCCAAGGGCGTTCTTTCCATGGTGGCGCATCCGCGAGTCAAGGTTGCGATGGAAGGGAATGAAGTAAAAGTAACTCGCGCGACGAATGAAGGCAGTGATCGTGCCCTGCATGGTTTGACGCGTGCCCTGATCCAAAATATGATCGTGGGTGTCACACAGGGTTATTCCAAAGAACTGGATATCGTGGGTGTTGGCGTGAAAGCGGCTGTGAAAGGAAACGTGCTCTCGATGTCTCTCGGTTTTACACATCCAGTCGAATATTCTTTCGGAAAGGATGTTGAGATTAAATGTCCCAAGCCGACCAATATTGTGGTGACGGGACTTGATAAACAGCGCGTGGGGCAGGTCGCGGCGGAGATCCGTAGTTTTTATAAGCCAGAGCCTTACAAAGGCAAGGGTATTCGATACACCGGCGAGTATGTTCGCCGAAAACAAGGTAAAGCGGTCGGCTAATCTAGGGACTTGAAAAAACATGTCAAACCTTAAGGAATTGGGACGAGTAGCAAGACACAAGAGAATTCGCCGGAAAATCACGGGTACCGCGGAGCGCCCCCGGGTTGTGGTGCACCGTTCGCTCACGAGTCTTCAGGCTCAGGCCATTGACGATGTTTCTCACAAAACGGTCGCTGCCTGTTCTTCGCTTAGCAAAGAGTTTCTCAAGCAGGTTACGCAGAAAGGAAAGATCTCCGTGGCAGAGAAGCTCGGAGAATCATTCGCGGCAGACCTCAAGAAAAAGGGGATCAAGCAGATCGCGTTTGACCGTGGCGGTTACCTCTATCATGGAAGGGTAAAGGCTTTTGCGGATTCAATTCGCAAAGGCGGTATCCAGTTTTAGTTCGCTTGTTCTTTCGCGCGCAAGATATGTAAAAATGGTTCAATGGTTTGTGGCGAATTTGTATGATACGAGTAAAAGAGATTTGCTGAAATAACTCAGCGATCGTCTACATTGGTGACGGTTAATTTCAAGAAAGGAACTAATTTAAGCATGCAAAAGGAAGCAACACCCGAAACTCACGAAAAAAAGGAAGGGGCCCCTCATCAAAAGCCCGGCAAGGCGGTCATTGCCTCCACGTCGCGGCAGGGAATGGATTCAACGACTTTTGAAAAAGTCATACAGGTTAACCGTTGCGCCAAGGTTGTTAAGGGGGGGAAGCGGTTTAGTTTCAGCGCTCTTGTGATCGTGGGAAACGGAGCTGGCGAAATTGGTTTTGCCCAGGGAAAGGCTAATGAAGTGGCGGACGCGATCAAGAAGGCCCTCGTCGCCGCGCGTAAAAATAAAATTAAAATTACCCTCAAGGGAAGTACTATCCCGCATGAAGTGATCGGAAGATATGGTGCCGCCAAAGTACTTTTGAAACCGGCGGCTCCGGGGACGGGAGTGATCGCGGGGGGCTCGGTGCGTGCGGCCTGTGAGGCCTGCGGGATCAAGGATATTTTGACGAAAAGTCTTGGCAGTGATAATTCAATCAATGTGTTGAAGGCTTCGGTGGATGGATTGACTTCGCTTGTGGACCGGAAAGTTCGTATGGATGAAGTTGAAGAAGAAAAGAAGGTTGAACATGCGGCATAAAACTCCTCATAAAAAAAGATCAAAACGCCTGGGCCGTGGTATTGGTTCAGGGCATGGGAAAACGTCCACCAGGGGCCACAAGGGGCAACGGTCGCGGTCGGGCTATCGGTTTCGTCCCGGGTTTGAAGGGGGACAGAACCCCTTGTACCGGCGTCTCCCCAAGCGGGGTTTTAATAATAACGAATTTAAGACATCCTATACGGTTGTAAATTTGAAGCAGATAGCGGTGCTTGATGAGAAAGAAATTACGCCGGAAATTCTGCGCGCTCGAGGCGTGGTTAAAAAACTTCAGGATGGTCTTAAGGTTCTCGGTATGGGCGATCTGAAGTCGGCCGTAACGGTCAAGGCTCATAGTTTTAGCGCTTCCGCCAAAAGTAAAATTGAGGCCCAGGGCGGTCAAGCGGTTCTGCTTAAAAAGTAATATAAATTCCCCTCTGCAACTTCACATTGTGAAGCAAAGCTTGAGGTCATTATAAGAACGGAGTTCTGGTGCTACAAGCGTTCGGTAATATCCTTAAAGTCCCCGATCTTCGAAAGAAGATTTTTTTCACGTTCATGATCATCGCGATCTACCGGATCGGCGCCTATGTGCCGACCCCCGGTGTCGACGGTGTGGCGTTGGCAAGATTTTTCCGTCAAAACGCGGGCGGTGGTAACCTGCTCGATTTTATGGGAATGTTCACCGGCGGAGCGCTCCAAAAGGCAACCATTTTTGCGCTTGGAATTATGCCGTATATCTCGGCATCCATTATTTTACAGCTTCTGACCGTGGTAATTCCCGCGCTTGAGAAAATGGCCAAGGAGGGCGAAGAAGGTCGAAAAAAAATCATTCAGTTGACCCGCTACGGCACGATTATTCTGAGTATTTTACAAACTTTTTTTATTTCTCTTTGGCTTGAAAATCCCGCGGCATTCAATGGAACGGTGATTGTTCCGAATCCCGGATGGGGCTTCCGTCTTATGTGTATGCTGACCATGACGACAGGGACCGCTTTTATCATGTGGCTCGGCGAGCAAATCGACGCTCACGGAATTGGCAACGGGATGTCGATTATTATCACGGCGGGTATTATTGAAGCACTTCCCGAAGCTTTGCGTCAGACTTGGATCCTGTTGTCACCTTTGGATCCTTCCCGGCAACAATTACCGTGGTGGAAATTTGGTATCATGTGTTTGCTCTTTGTCGGAGCGGTTCTCTTTTTGATCCTGATTATTCAGGGGCAGAGGAAGATCCCGGTTCAGTACGCGAAACAGATACGAGGCCACAGGGTATACGGGGGGCAAAGTACGTATCTACCGCTGAAGGTTAATCAGGCGGGCGTGATCCCGATCATTTTCGCACAATCGGTCATCCTTTTTCCGGCCACGCTGGCGGGGTTTTTCCCGAACGCGGGAATGTTGACTCAGGTCGCCAAGCTTTTAGCTTACGGAACGGTCACCTATTCTTTAATCTACGCTCTTGGAATCATCTTTTTTACGTTTTTTTACACGGCGATCACCTTTAATCCCGTGGATGTAAGTGACAATCTTCAAAAATATGGTGGTTTTATTCCGGGTATTCGCCCCGGGAAAAATACCGCGGAGTATCTGGACTATTTGATGACACGCATCGCGATGGCGGGGGCTGTTATTTTGGCGTTCATTGCTCTGTGCCCGAGCATTGTCTCATCCCAGTATGTGTTAAATATTCCATTTTTGGTCGCCAGTTTTTTTGGCGGTACCGGTTTGTTGATCATCGTGGGTGTTGTGTTGGATGTGATGCGCTCCATCGTATCCCAGCTCATTATGCGGCATTATGACGGCTTTATTAAGAAAGGCCGGATTAAGGGGCGGAGGTAAGCATGAACCTGATTTTTTTAGGGCCTCCCGGAGCGGGAAAAGGAACGCATGCCGAAGTCCTGAGTAAGACGAAAAATCTTTGCCATCTCGCGGCGGGAGATATCCTTCGTCGGAACATAAAAGAAGGCACGTCGCTTGGCATGGAAGCCAAGGATATTATGGCTAAGGGTGAGCTGGTTCCGGATATGCTTGTAAATAGCATGATGTTTGCGGAAATCAAGATGCTTAAAGTGAAAGGGTGTGAAGGTTTTATCCTTGACGGATATCCAAGGACAATAGGGCAGGCTGAAGAACTCGATAAGTTTCTCGCTTCGGAAAAGATGACGCTGACCGCGGCAATCAATTTTGACGCGTCGGAAGCGGTGGTAGTCGAACGTCTTTCCGGCCGCAGATTATGCGCGGTTGATGGAAAAATATATCACGTGAAAAATATGCCGCCTAAAGTCGAAGGAATTTGTGATTGTCACGGACAACCTCTTGTGACTCGAAAAGATGACCAACCGGAGACTATTCGCAAACGTCTCGCGGTTTACCATGAGTCGACGAAACCGTTAATTGAATATTACGCCCGGAAAGGGATTCTTCGTAATGTTCAGGCGGACGGAGACGCCCCATTGGTTCAAGAGAAAATAGCAAAGCTTTTTGAGAAAGTTGGCTGATGCGGCATGATTGAACTGAAATCATGCCGCGAAATACAGATTATCAAAGAATCGGGGAAGATTTTACAGGAGGTTTTCAAAACCCTTCGCCCGATGATCCGTGAGAAAGTAACAGGGATCGAACTGGATCAGGCCGCGGAAAAAGTGATACGAGAAAGCGGTGCCCAGCCGTCTTTTAAAGGGTATCGGGGGTATCCGGCGTCGATTTGTGTCTCACTTAATGAAGAGGTGGTTCACGGGATACCGGGCACCCAGCCGCTTTTTAATGGAGACATCGTCAGTATTGATGTGGGCGTAAAATGGAACGGTTTTCACACAGACGCGGCAAGAACCTGGGCGGTTGGAGCGGTTGATGATCGACGAAAGAAACTGATTGCTACCGCTAAAGATTCCTTTGATGTCGCTTTGTCCAAGATTAAAGTGGGCTGGCGAATAGGGGATCTTTCAGAGGCGATTCAAAAGTATGTAGAGTCGCAAGGATTCCAGGTCGTCCGGGATTATGCCGGACACGGCATCGGTCGGGAGTTGCATGAAGATCCGCAGGTTCCCAATTACGGGAAGGCGGGGCGTGGCGCGAAGATCGAGCCGGGGCTTGTAATCGCGATCGAACCGATGGTCACGGAAGGCAGTTACGCGGTTGAGACTTTATCGAATGGCTGGACAGTGGTGACTAAAGACCGGAAGTGCGCGAGTCATTACGAAAACACGGTCGCGTTTACGGAAGGTGGTTTTATTAATATTACTAAAGACGAGGCAACCGAATAATGCCGAAGGAAGATGCGATTGAGGTAGAAGGAACTGTGATTGAGCCTCTCCCCAACGCGATGTTTCGAGTTGAACTTGAAAATGGGCACAAAGTGCTGGCTCATATTTCGGGTAAAATGAGGATGCATTATATCCGTATTCTTCCGGGAGACAGGGTGAAGGTGGAGCTTTCGCCTTATGACCTGACGCGTGGCCGAATTACGTTTCGGGTTAAATGACCGTTAAGGAGAAACTATGAAAGTCAGAAGTTCAATAAAAAGAATTTGTGAAAAATGTAAGATCGTACGCCGGAAAGGCTACGTCTACGTGATATGTTCTAATCCGAAGCACAAACAGAGACAAGGCTGAGCAGACGCGCGTCTGTTTTTAAAATTCGAATCACTTGCTCAGGAAAGGAAACCAAGTTATGCCGCGTATTTTTGGTGTGGATATCCCAAGAGAAAAAAAAGTAGAAATTGCCCTGACGTACTTGTACGGAATCGGTAGGGCGCGTTCACGACAGGTGCTGGATGAGGCCCGTGTCGACTGGAACAAACGCGCCAATGATCTGACCGAGAGCGAGATTTCGGCGATTACCGGTATTATTCAGAAGACTTGCCGCGTGGAAGGTGATTTGCGCCGAGAGGTACAGATGAATATCAAGCGGTTGATGGATATTCGTTGCTATCGTGGAGTTCGGCATGTTAAAGGCCTTCCGGTGCGTGGACAAAGGACGCATACCAATTCACGTACGCGCAAGGGGAAAAGAAAAACGGTGGGGGGACTTAGTAAGAAGGCCCCGGCTCCCAAATAAAGCGCGACTGATTTTCGCTGACCGGGCGGTTTGGGATGATTTTTTGGCAGGGCGCACTTGGAGCTCCGGTTGGTGTGAATAACGAGAAAGATAAATTTTCCGATTTCGTTGCTTCTCAAAGCAATGTTACGGGTTCATTGGAAATGAGGAAACCATAATGGCAAAGAAAAAAAAGGTCAAACATCTGGCTCGCGGTGTGGTTCATATCGCGGCGAGTTTTAATAATACGATCATTACCATCTCGGATGCTGGCGGCAATTCCCTGGTTTGGGAATCAGCGGGGTCTGCCGGTTTCAAGGGATCCAAGAAGTCCACTCCGTTCGCGGCCCAGATCGCGTCCGAAAAAGCCGCAAAAAAGGCGATGGAGTATGGAATGAAAGAGGTTGAGGTTTATATCAAAGGGCCGGGTGCCGGTCGCGAATCCGCCATCCGAGCTCTTCAAGCCGCTGGACTTTCGGTGACGGCGATCCACGACATTACTCCGGTTCCGCACAACGGATGTCGTCCGCCGAAAAAGAGGAGGGTTTAAGTTATGGGAAGGTATCGCGGTCCAGTTATTAAACTTCATCGGCGTGAGGGAGTGAACCTTGGGCTTAAAGGCCGTCGCGCCACGGATGAAAAGCATGATAAGCGCTTGACCAATCCTCCCGGTCAACATGGCGCCCGACGTTCTAAGATCTCGGATTACGGAGTTCAGCTGCGTGAGAAGCAAAAAATGAAGAGAATCTACGGGTTGGGTGAGCGCCAGTTTCGCGTCTTTTTTTATCGGGCCGCCCAAAAGAAAGGGGTTACAGGTGAGACGCTGATAGAATCTCTGGAGCGGCGTCTTGATAACGTCGTCTACCGGTCACTTTTTTGCACGTCGCGCCGTGAAGCCCGACAAATGGTGACCCACGGTCTTATCACTGTGAACGGTCAGAAAGTGGATGTCCCTTCTTATCTCGTCAAAGTAGGTGACAAGATCGCTCCCAAGGCGAAGGAGTCGACTCAAAAACGGGTGCAGGCGAGCTTGGAGAAGTGGAAAGATTTAACCACGCCCGAATGGATCGGTCTTGACAGAGAGAAAATGATCAGTGAGGTATTGAGGTTCCCGAAAAAATCGGACGCGGGATTGCCGGTCGAAGAATCGCTGATCGTGGAGTTGTATTCCAAGTAGTCTTTTTATCCGCTTCGCCGGTTTCGAACAGGCAGAATGGAGAACGGGCGAGGGGATCTTGATAAAAATTAAATGATTCGTGATCAAACGGATCAATTTTGCCCCGCAGCGCGGGAGTCATCGGAGGAAAATAAAATGGGAATACGCTGGAAAACCTTTGAAATGCCAAAGCGCCTGGAAGTGGACAAGAACACGTTGACCGCCACTTATGCGAAATTTGTTGCCGAGCCCTTTGAGCGGGGGTACGGAACGACGATCGGAAATGCCCTTCGGCGGGTTTTGATTTCGTCGATTGAGGGTGCCACTGTGACCAGCATCAAGATCGACGGGATGCTCCATGAGTTTGCGACCCTGGACGGTGTGGTCGAAGATGGCGCGCAGATCGTTTTGAATGTCAAAAAACTGGTGCTCCGCTATCACGGCAAGGGGCCTAAAAATATTTACATCAATGTAAAAAAACAGGGACCGGTCAAGGCCTCTGACATTGAGGCGGATGAAACCGTGGAAATTGTCAATCCGGATCTTGTGATTTGCACACTTTCCAAAGCGGTTCCGTTCAAGATGGAAATGGAAATTGGCAGGGGGCGTGGGTACGTGCCTGCCGAGAAGAACAAACAGGATGAGACGACCATTGGCGTGGTGAGCGTCGATTCTGTTTTTTCTCCCGTGACCAAGGTGAATTTTACCGTAGAAGATACCCGGGTCGGACAAATGACCGATTATGATCGCCTTATCCTTGAGGTCTGGACGAACGGCGCCATGGGCCCCGAGGAGGCGTTGCTTTACGCGTCCAATATTCTTCAGCGCCATTTGGATATCTTTGTTAATTATGGCGAGCTTCCCGAAGAGGAAGAGGAGGAAGAAGAAACGGATCACGGATTTATGGAAGTTATTAATAAGCCTATCAGCGAACTGGAGCTTTCCGTGCGCAGTGCTAACTGCCTCGAGGCCGCCAACATTAAGACTATTGGCGACCTTGTCCAGAAAACGGAAGCCCAGATGCTTAAATACAAGAATTTCGGGAAGAAGTCTCTCACCGAGATCACGCAGATTTTAGCCTCGATGAATCTTCATCTCGGAATGAACCTTGACGACAAGCTTGGGAGGAAAATGGCTGAAGCTGGATCGTCTCAGGCCGCGTCTTAAGCCGGAAGGAACAGGTATTTTTTATGCGTCACCGTCGTTTACGTCGAAAGTTGGGAGTCGTAAGTTCACATCGTAAGGCTTTGCTCAGGAATCTTGTTCGGGCGCTTGTGCTCAAAAAAAGAATTGAGACCACGCATGCCAAGGCAAAAGAAGCGAGCGCTTACGCGGACAAAATGGTTACGATCGCGAAAAAAAAGACGCTCCATTCTCGTCGGATGCTGATTTCAAAACTTGGGGACGCTGATGTCGCGCGTCTTTTGGAGACCGTGATCGCGCCTCAGTTTAAAGGTCGGCAAGGGGGATATACGCGCGTGCTTCGAACCGGAACCCGCGTGGGAGATGCCGCTCAAATGGCGATCCTTGAATGGACAGCCGTTTTTGAAGCCCCGGCCAAAAAGACAAAAAAGAAAAAGGACAAAAAACCGGTTGAGAAGCTCTCGGAAAAGCCAACCGCGAAAGAACTGCCCAAGACCGATGAAAAGAAAAGATCTGCCGAAAAGGCTGAGGCCAAAAAAGAGGCTGAAAAGCGCGGCGGATTTTTAGGCGGTTTGCGGAAGTGGTTTAAGAGCGACGATACAAAAAAATAACCGATCGAATATTTTGAGGCGCAACGCCAACGGTTCAAAGCTTTTTGCTTTGCGCGTTGTCTGTTGCGCCTCGTGCTATCCGGCCGGAAGTAAGTCCTCATTCACGTTTTATACAGGGGGAAGCTGATGGAACTTTCGACAAAAATCTTGGCGGTGAAGCCTTCGGCCACGCTCGCGATCGCGGCGAAAGCCAGAGAAATGAAATCTCAGGGGATTGACGTGATTTCGTTGTCGGCGGGAGAACCGGATTTTGACACGCCCGATTTTATTAAAGAGTCTGCCGTGGAGGCTCTCAGGAAAGGGCAGACCAAGTATACCCCTGTTTCTGGCACTCTCGAGCTTCGCCAAGCCATATGCCGGAAGCTGAAACGCGACCAAGGACTGGATTTTTCGCTCGATCAGATTGTGGTGGGGACGGGTGCGAAACACGCGATTTTTAATGTCCTTTTTGCCCTTTTGAATCCGGGGGATGAAGTGTTGATCCCCTCTCCGTACTGGCTCAGTTATCCCGAGATGGTGACCGTGATCGGAGGCGGCAGTGTTTTTTTACCGACTTGCGAATCGACGGGATTTAAGATTACCCCGGCCATGCTTGAAAAGGCCATAACGCCGAAATCCAAGGTACTGATCCTTAATTCACCTTCTAATCCGACAGGAGCTGTTTACTCCAGGGAGGAGTTACTGGCGCTTATCCAGGTGATGAAAAAGTATCCACGCCTCCTGGTTTTGAGTGATGAGATTTATGAAAAACTTATTTTTGATGGGCAGAAACACTGCTCAATCGCGCAACTTGATTCTGAGATCGCGAAGCGCACGATTGTCGTCAACGGCCACAGCAAGGCCTATGCCATGACGGGGTGGCGGCTGGGTTACGCGGCTTGCCCGGACAAAGCTCTCGCCAAAGCGGTAGAAAGCATCCAAAGCCATTCGACTTCAAATCCCGTTTCTTTCACCCAGGCAGGCGGTGTGGCGGCGCTCGATCGCGGTGAGGCGGAGGCTGGAAAGATGAAAGATGTGTTTGAAAAACGGCGCGACCTTTTCCTGTCGCTCCTGGAAAAAATAGACTGTTTTACGACGACAAAACCCGGCGGGGCCTTCTACCTTTTCGTGAACATCAAAAAGACGGGTCTTTCCGCGTTTGAAGTTTCCAAACGACTTCTTGAAGAAGCTCACGTTGCCGTGATTCCCGGAGAACCTTTTGGTAGCGCTGAGCACATCCGGTTAAGTTATGCCGTTTCCGAGAAAGAGATTTATTCCGCGGTGGAACGCATGGCTAACTGTTTTAAGCAAAAAAAGTAAGTCTCGTTTCTGAAAGAGCAGTTTTTAGAGCTGGATAGATTGGCTTGTGGATGAGGAACGGATCAAAAACAGCGGCTTTACTCAAGTTGCTGTCTGGATGGGTTGTCTGCCAGCGTGCGTTTTTTTAATTTCCCTCGAAAAATCGTCTTACCATAAAATATCTCATAGAGTTCAATTTTCGTGACAATTGAAAATATGAAAAACATGTGCCGCTCTTTGAGCGCTGTTTTATAATCCCTTTTGTGAAAATGCCCAGTTATTTGGCCCGAGGCGCGATACATCGGTGTTGCTTTTTGTGAATCAAAAATGAATATCAGGCTTAATCGGGCGTCTTGAGATTTTGACGAAAGATATCAATCGAAAAAGTTTTTTGACGGAATCGCGCTGGCGGTGACGGTTTTAAAAAGCAAGTCCCCATTAGAAAATGAACATTAAACATTTTAAAACAGGTGAAACAATCCGGTTTGAGGACCTGGAATCAATCCTCCAGGAGCTTCGCTATGTCCGCAAAAATCTTGTGGAACTTCCCGGAGAATATTCTATTCGGGGAGGAACGGTTGATGTTTATCCGGTGACTTACCGGATGCCTGTGCGCCTTGACTTCCGCGGAAACACCCTCCACCAAATTCGCGACTTTTCTCCATCGGAAGGAAAAAGTTTTACCCTTTTTGAGGAAGTGTTTTTGATCCCACTTTCGGGACACTATGAGCGGAAGGTGCGAAGACTGGAAGAAAAGTTTGGGGCTTTTGAGCCCGTCGCCGGAATGGGCGAACTTCAGCGAGGTGATTTTGTCGTGCACTTCCACTACGGAGTTGGAAGGTTTCTCGGAAGCAAAATGATCCGGTTGGAAGGAAAAAAAGAACGATGTTTTGCGATTGAATACGCTGAGGGCGAGATCCTTTATCTTTCCATGAAAGAGCCGATCGAGCGCTATATCGGCGGGTCTTCGGCCGCCCCTAAACTCACCCGGCTGAACACCAAAGAATGGGAGCGGATCAAACAGCGTACTCGCAATGCCCTGCACAAGGTGGCGGGCGATCTTCTTGAACTCCAGGCGCGTCGCAATGTGCAGCAAGGGTTCGCGTTTCCCCGGGATCATGAGTGGCAAAAAATCTTTGAAGACGAATTCCCGTTTGATGAAACCGAAGGCCAGAAGCGGGCTATCGACGAGGTGAAACGTGATATGGAATCCTCAAAGCCGATGGATCGGCTCCTTTGTGGAGATGTGGGATACGGAAAAACTGAGGTCGCGATTCGCTCCGCGTTCAAGGCAGTCACGGGGGGAAAACAGGTTGCGTTTCTTGTTCCGACCACCATTCTTGCGGAACAGCACTACATTTTACTTAAAAATCGGGTCAAAACGTTCCCTGTGACCGTGGAGATTCTTTCGAGGTTTCAAAGCCCTTCGGAACAGAAGGCCGTGGTTCGCTCTCTTAAAACAGGCGCGACTGATATTGTGGTGGGTACCCACCGACTTCTGTCCGGGGACATTAAATTTAAAGAACTAGGACTTGTGGTCATTGATGAAGAGCAAAGATTTGGAGTTCGCCACAAGGAATCTCTCAAAAAAATGCGTTCGCAGATCGACGTATTGACGCTTACCGCAACCCCTATTCCGAGGACGCTTCACATGGCGCTTCTCGGTGTTCGTGATATGTCGGTCATCGATACCCCTCCCCGGAACAGGCTTCCCATCAAGACCTTCGTAACGGAATCCCACGATTTAGTGATTCGGCAGGCGATCGAACGGGAAGTAGAGCGAGGGGGGCAGGTTTATTTTGTGCATAACCGTGTTGAGAACATCGAAAAAGTGCATGAAAAACTCAGAAAAATTTTACCGAATATTCAATTTGGAATCGCCCATGGGCAGATGCCGGTTGAAATGCTTGAAAAGGTGATGAAACAATTTATGAAGGGAGCAATCCACTGTTTAATTTCGACCAACATCATCGAGGCGGGGATTGATATCCCCAATGCGAACACTTTGATCGTCAATCGCGCGGACTGCTTCGGACTGGCGGATTTATACCAGCTTCGTGGCAGGGTGGGACGATTTAAGGAAATGAGACAGGCCTACGCTTATTTCCTGACACCCCGTGGCTCGATGACTCCAGACGCGGCAAAACGACTTGCCGCGATTGAGCGATTTATTGAGCTTGGCTCGGGATTTAAAATTGCTATGGAAGATCTTGAAATACGGGGAGCCGGGAATTTGCTCGGACATGAACAAAGCGGATTTATTCATGCTGTCGGGTTCGATCTTTACTGCAGAATGCTTAAAAAAGCGGTGGAAGAACACCGATCCAGCAACCCGGAACCAGAAGCTCAGTCTTCTTAAGTGAAAGTAACTTAAAAAATGAATTTTGCGCTTACTAGGAACGGCTCCTAAACTGTTGTATAATGAGCATACTATGAAAAAGTTTCTGCTTATCCTATGTTTGTTTGCTTCCCTCGGGATCCCGTTGGGTGGTGCCCAGGAAGAGCTTCTTGATCGAGTGATCGCGGTGGTGAATGACGAAATTATTACCCAATCCGAGCTGGACTCGATTTTGCGGCCCCTTTACGAAGACTACAAAGAACAATACAGCGGGGATGAGCTTGTCGATTTTGTAAAAGAGGCGCGGCAGAAGATTTTAAATCAATTGATCGAAGATCATCTCGTTTATCAGGAGGCGGTGTCGCAGGAGATCGTGATTACGGAAGATGAGATCGATCGCGAACTGGAAGACCTTGGCAAGAGGATGGAAGGGTACGATGAAATTAACAGTATGTTGGAGAGAGAGGGGATGACGATGAAAGCTCTCCGGGAGAAAATCAAAAAACAACTGATGATCCGGAGACTTCAGGATATTCAAATTCGTTCCCGCGTTGTTATTTCGCCCGCGGAGATTGAAAACTTTTACAAAGAAAACCCTGAAAAGTTTCAGCGGACTGCTCGCGTCAAGATCAAGTCCCTTACGGTCAGGAAAAGCGCCGAATCCCGGGAGCAAGGGACGATGGATGAGGTGGCCAGAGACAAAATCAAGTCGTTTCATTTAAAGATCAAGCAGGGAGAAAATTTTGACGATCTGGTCAGAAAATATTCTGAGGATTCCAGGGCCCGGCAAGAAAAACCGGCGGACTGGATCGAGAAAGGGTCGATGATCGAATCGGTGGATGAAGCGATCTTTTCTACGCCCCAGGGGCAATTGACGGATATTGTCGAATCCCCCATTGGATTTCACATTTTCCGAATTGAAGAAAAAGAAGATGCCCGCCAGGTGACATTTGAGGAATCGAGGGAGCAGATTTCCGGGTATCTTTTTCGGGCCAAAAGTAATGAGCGCTTCAAAGAATGGACGGAACAGTTGAAGCGGGCGGCCTATATCTCAATACGCTGAAACCGGATGGGAGGTACGGGGATGACGAAACATCAGCTTCTGCGTCATCCGGCAACTGCGGTCCGGGCACCGGTTATTGCCATCACGATGGGGGATCCGGGCGGGATTGGCCCGGAAGTTGTTGTGAAGTGCCTGAAACGGCTCAAGCGTGGCCCCCGATGCCGATATGTAGTGATTGGCTCCCAGGCGGTTTTTTCCTTTCTTAATAAACAGACGAGTCTTGATTTCTCTTTCCAAAGATTTCCTTCCGATGGTCGTGTTTTGCAGAAGGGGATTGTTTATTTTTGGGACATTGGGGGCGCGAAGTTCGATAAATCGCGAGAAACCGTCGCCAATGGTCAAATGGCAATCCGCGCTATTTCAATTGCCTCTGACCTTGCGAAGGAGGGGAGTTTCCAGGCGATTGTGACCGCTCCGATCAACAAGGTTTCGGCCCGATTAGCCCAAAAGGGATTTGTGGGACACACGGAATTTTTCGCTCAAGCCGCTGGCGTGAAACATTATGCGATGATGTTCGTCGGCGCCAGTCTGAAATTGACCCTTGCGACCATTCATGTTCCGCTTAAAAGAGTGAGCGGCCTTCTTTCCTCAGACCTCATTTTCGAAAAAATTATTTTGACGGCGGACGCGCTTAAAAATGACTTTAAAATAAAAAATCCCAAAATCGCGGTCTGTGCCTTTAATCCGCACGGGAAAGAATGTGGCGGCGGGGAGGAAATTACTGTTATTAGTCCCGCGATCAGACGCGCCCAAAGAAAAGGAATACTTGCGTCGGGGCCCTACCCTGCCGACCAGATTTTTTATTCCGCCCGCCGCGGCGCGTTTGATGCTTTGATTACCATGTATCATGATCAGGCGTTAGGGCCTTTCAAAATGATTCATTTTCATGATGGCGTGAATATGACCCTTGGTCTTCCCTATATCCGAACTTCTCCAGATCATGGAACGGCCTATGATATCGCGTATCAGGGGAAGGCGGACCCTTCTTCAATGATGGCCGCGCTCAAACTCGCTGAAACTCTGGTTCTCAATAGGAGCTGATGGTCATGATGCGCCATGATCAATTACCCCGATGGGAGAAGATCTCCCGATGCTGAGCCAGGTGGAGATTCTGAAAAAATATCATATTCGGGTTCGTGGACATCTCGGCCAGCATCTTTTGATGGACCCGAATATGGTGCGAAAGATTGTGGATGGTCTTGGGCTTGACAA
>Ga0116183_1001608_pt1 | contig 25333 bp, 18 predicted proteins | sample AD_UKC078_MetaG_FD_89753 | JGI IMG/M metagenome (GOLD analysis project Ga0116183, IMG submission 89753) | Active sludge microbial communities of municipal wastewater-treating anaerobic digesters from USA - AD_UKC078_MetaG | ecosystem: Engineered > Bioreactor > Anaerobic > Digestate | place: USA...
CGACGGCCAGCCGATGTACCGGCCCGGCTGTTTGCAGATCACCCGGGTCCAGAGGATCTCGGCCCGCGCCTGCCGCACCGGCGCGCCGCAGATCATGGCCGTCTGCTCCTGCGCCCCGGCCGATATCACCACACCGACCCATCCGCACATTATCCCCCAAAAACAACCCGTTCTTCTTTTTTTCATTGTCGAGCCCCTTCGTTATCCCGCGTAGTTTAGTCGGCACCTCTGTCGTAGTCAAGCGCCCCACAGCTTCCGGCGCATCCGTTGTGTTGACCGTGGCCAGACTTTAGCCCAAAAGGAACCGTTGAACGGGTAAAATTCTAGCAAAGCCCCGTAAACATTGGGTTTTGACGGATTGAGATGCGGGCGGAGCCCGCAATCTCAAAGGCTGTGAGACTGTGAGGCTGTGAGGCTGTGAGGTGGTGGTATTCCGTGGTTAAATGATCGATCCCGATCCCGATAGCGATCCCGATAGCGATTTGGATGAAACCTTGAAACCAAAGAGGGTTGAAGGTTCAACTGCTCTTTTTAGGTTTAGCGTGCGTACTCTGAAACACAGACGTGATCGTTTCCCCGTCCCCGTCTCACGCCTTGCCGCGGAGGCGCTGTTTTAGTAACGTGTCGGCACGGCTCGGACCCGCACTGCCCGCCATTCAGGAGGAACGTCATGAACCGCCGCCTTTTTCTGAAACGCGCCTTTGCCGCCGGGGTTTCGTTGACTTCGCGCGCCGACGCGAAACCGCGCGCGCCACGTATCCTGCTGCGCTCCTCGTGGCAGGTCGTCAATATCGGCGACATCGCCCACACACCCGGCGTGCTAGCGTTGATCGAGAAACATCTTCCCGGTGTCGAAGTGATCCTCTGGGCTTCGGGAGACCTCACGCCGGAAGTGGCGGCCATGGAGCACCGGCGTTTCCCGAAGCTCAAGATCGTCAAAGGCCGCATCGGCGCGAACGGCGACGCCTCGACGCCTGAACTGGCGGAAGCCCTGACGTGGTGCGATTTCCTGTTGCACGGTTCCGGCCCGTCGCTGGTCGCCCACAAGGATGTGGCCGCGTTCGTCCGGCATGTACGTAAACCCTTCGGCGTGTACGGCATCACCTACGCCGGAGGCGCCGATCCGGCGCAACGCGACCTGATGAGTCAGGCCCGCTTCCTATACTTCCGTGACTCCGTCTCGCTGGGACGCGCACGGGAAGAGCGCATCGCCAGCCCGGAAATGGGGTTCGCCCCGGACGGCGCGTTCGGGTGTGACCTGCGCAACGATGCCGCGGCCGAGGCGTTCCTGCGCGCGAACCGCCTCGAACCCGGCCGGTTCCTCTGCTGCATTCCGCGCCTGCGCAACACGCCGTACTGGAAAATACGCAACCGGCCGATGAATGCGGCCGCGCACGCCAAACACGCGCGGAACGAGGCGCTGAAGGAGCAGGACCACGCGCCGCTGCGCGAGGCGATCTGCGCCGTCACGCGCACAACCGGCCTGCGTGTGCTGGTTTGCCCCGAGGACATGAGCCAAATGGCGGTGGGCCGGGAGATGCTGGTGAACCGTCTTCCCGAGGATGTGCGGCGGCAGGTGGTTTGGCGTGAATCGTTCTGGCTGACGGATGAGGCTCTGAGCACCTATGTGCGTTCCGCCGGACTGTTCGGTTTGGAGATGCATTCGCCGATCCTGTGCATCGGCAACGGCATCCCTGCGATCGTCTGCCGCTTCGCCGAACAGACGAGCAAGGGTTTCATGTGGCGCGACATCGGTTTGGACGCATGGCTCTTCGATTTCGATCAGGCGGCGGACCGCGCGCGCCTGCCCGCCGCTGTGCTCGACATGGTGCAGAATCCGGCCGGCACGCGCGCACGCGTGGCCGAGGCCCGCAAACGGGTGGAAGCGCGCCAGCGCGAAACAATGGCGGTACTTGCCGATACCCTCGGATACCGCGGCGCATCGGGACGAACGGGAGTCATGATACCGAGCCGCATGGGGAGCGAAGAACGGAACGTCCCCGGCCTTGCGCAGGTCAGATGAGGCGCTTTGAACTTGAAACGCGAAGTCCCCGCACCCGCCGGAACTCACGTCACGCAATCACGCATAGTTGTGCATCCCGACAAAAAGCCGCGACACGTTGATCCAGGTCAGGGTCAGCACAATGAACAGCAGGCCGAGCCACAACAGCGCCGCCAGTGTACCGGGCGCGCGCAGACCGTGCCGAAGGCGGTAATGGAAGAGGCCGGCGTATACCAGCCACGTGGCCAGCGACCACATCTCCTTGGGATCCCACTGCCAGTAATGCCCCCAGCAGATCTTGCCCCACAACGAACCCAGCAACAACCCCAGCGTCAGGAGCACGAACCCGACGGCCGCAGTCTGGCGCGCGGCGGTCTCGGTCCGTTCCAGAGTCATCCGGTCCAACGTAGCCGCGCGAAAGAGCGGCAACGCCATCAGCGCCGCACGGGCCAGCATCACATAGCCCGCGACATAACTCGCCACATGGGGGATGAAGAGCGGACTCTGCAGCGCGGGAGGCAGACGGCGCACTTCCTCGCTGAAGACGAAGCAGGCAGGGATCAGGATCACCACGCCCAACAGCGCGTCCCGCAGGTCGGTGTCCAGTTGATTGTGCCACCGGCTCCACTGCGAGAGCGGCCAGAGCGCGGCGGCCATGCAGAGGAAGAACTCGAACAGATTCTGCATCGGCGGATGGCCCGTATGCACACCGCGCCAGATGACCGAAGCCAGCGCCGCAATAAATCCCGCGAACCAGAACCCCCGCCCGATTGCGCGCCACCTCCCGCGCAACGCCAGCGCGGTCGCCACGAACAGCGTGAGGGTCAGGTAGATCAGACCGCCCTGAAAGGTCAGCTTCACCATCATGACGGCACCTCCCGCGCCGCCGTCCCGCGCGCGCAGCCGACGCGCAACGCAAAGAGCAGCACTCCCGCGAAAAGCAGAACAAACCCGGCATAGACGAGCGGCAGGCCGGGATCGCGGATGAACTGCAAGACCGTGTAGGTGACGGGACGCCCGTAGAGATCCTGACTCTGCCCCCAGCTCATCTGGTAGATGCGGTATCCCTGGACACGAAGCGGCTGATTCACACGCACGTTGGCCACGTACGGCTCCCGGCCCGGCTCGGCGACCGTGATACGGCTGCGGTACTCGCGCACCGGTGCCTCACGGCCCGCATCGATATCCACCGCATTGCGCGTATAGCGCTCGACGAAAAACTGTTCGAGCTTCACGGTGAACGGCAGACGCCCCACAAAGTTGGTGAGGTACGCCCCCTCCCACAGCTTGTCGGAGACATCGCCAGCGATCATCGCCATGGCCCCCGTGACCGGCCGTTCCGGTGTTGCCGAACGCTCCGCCACCCGTCCGACCAACCAACCGGCCATCACGCACGCGCAACCGAGATGCAGCAATGCCGAGGCCGCGCGGCGCCCCCGCAACGCCCGTATCCCCGCAAGGCCGATCCAGACGGCCAGCACCGCGGTTCCCATCAGCATGGGGCGCCGCGCCATCAACGCGCCCGCGCGCGTTGCGCCGGGAAACGCCAAAGCGACCGCCCCCAGCGCCGCAACCCAGCAGGCCCACGCCGCCACGCCGGGAGACAGGATTTTTTTTAAGACCGCTCTCACGAACGTTTCACGGCATCCGCTTCCAATTCCACCAGCAGATCATCCCGGCAGACATCGGCCTCAATGGTGATCAGCGGCATCCCCTCCAGCGCATGTTCCCGAAGGTACTGCTCCCACTCTTCTTGGTATTCGGCGCGTTTCAGGTACATGACCGCGCGCGTGACATCCGCCCAATCCATGCCGCGGGAGGTCAGAATCGCGCGCACCACATCCATCGTGAGTTCGATCTGACGCCGCACGTCACCGACAAACGCCGTGGCCCCTCCGGGTTCGATGCTGGCCGTGCCCGAGACCATCACGGTCCGGGCTTCGGGTGTGAGCCACTCCACGGCGCGGCTGAACGAACTGCCGTATTCGAGCGCGGCGCATTGCAGGGGCGAGGGCAGGGCCGTAAGCGTGAGCGAACCGGAGCGTTTGGGCCGGACCGCGATCGCGCAGGCGGTGATCGCCGAACCGTAGAGGTTCGCGCTGCCGATTCCCGTGCTGGCGGGGACCAGACCGTCATACACCTTCCGTGAGTGGAAAAACGCGTCGCGCGCGCGGTTGAACGGATCATACCAGTCAAGGATACGGTCCATATAGAGCCAGGTTCGGGCCACCTGCGCGAAGGTCATTCCCTCATCGCGCAACACATCCTCGATCATTTCGAACACGGCGGTGGTCTGCGCCTCGCGCGATGCGTTCAAATCCGGCGGCAGCACCCCGGTCAGCAAACAATAGTCCGCGTGCTCATCCTCATACCCCACGCCCACGGTGCAGGCACCGCGCCGAATCAACCGCGGCGACACCCCTTCCACGACCAGCCGCTGGTAGACCGGAGGCAACTGGCCATCCCCCCCGCACAACCAGAGTTGCGGCACCTCCGTGCCTTGGGCGCCAACCCCGGCACGGAGGATCTGTTCGCGGCTTCCCCATCCGGTTTGCGACAGAACAACACCCTTGGCCGCAGGCGGCAAGCCCGACTCCGGCGCGAACACGCCCAACTCCTGCCCCCGCAACACCCCACCCTGCCCGTAATGCCGTTTCCGCATTCTTCCTCCGCCTCTGGCGCCGTACTCCAACGCCCTTTCACCTAAAACGATAAGACATACTCCGCCAGCGCGCGGATCTCTTCAGGCGACAGCGCCCGAGTGACCCCATGCGTATCCTTCGGATTGCACACGGTGAGCATCTCTTCCATCGTCAACGCGCGTCCGTCGTACAGATACGGCGCGGTTCGCCACGTTTCAACCAGCGTGGGCGTGTCAAACTCGCGTCCCTCCTCGTTCCCCACACCCAATCCGAGATCATACTTCTTCAGATTGGTGAACAACGGTTCACCCTGCGGACCGCTTTCTGCGGACGGATGACACTCCGCGCACCCCGCCTTCTTGAAGATCGCCTCCCCTTTTTTCGCCAGCGGTGACAGCCGCCCATTGAGGAGATAGGGACTGGGCTCCGGCTTCAGCGACATCACATACGCGTCAAGGCACAAGGCGTCCTCTTCAGGACGCACCACGAACTGGATATGCGTCAGCCCCTTGCGATTGCAGGACTCCATGTCGGGACGGATCCCGGTAACCATGGTGGGCGGCGTGAGGTGGCAGTACACGAGGGCTTTGGTCTGTTTCGGATTGCCGATCCCGTCGTTCACCAGATCCCAGTTCAGCCCGTCCATACGCCCTTCCGGATGACAGCTCGTACAGCTCTGCCACTGCTGGAAACAGAGTGTGGCATCGTTCCAGAACATCTCGCCGCGGCGCACGGGATCCGTCGGCGGCGCATTCGAGGCACCCAGCATCACCCGCACGGGCTTCACCACCGGCCCGCCCAGTTTCACGGCGACCAGTTCTTCCGTGAAGTACAGGGCGGCATACACGCTGTCCCCCACCGCGACCACGCCGCGGGGACCGTTTCCCGGCAGCCGGATCCTGCGCCGCAGCGTCACGAGAAACGAGAGATCGTTCGGCACGTCCGACGCGGATTTCGTCACTTCGGTGACCTTCTCGTTCCGGGCGGCCTTTTCCAGCCGCGCATGAAACGCGGGGCGGTCGATGAGGCTCAGCTCGTGCGTTCCGGCATGGGCCACAACCAGCGTCTTGCCGTCTGACGTAACCGTGACGCCCCACGGATTGGCCGCGCCCAGATCCACATCATCCAGCAGTGCGGTGTTGACATAGTCGCCGGTCACACCGTCGAACACGCTGAGGCCAGCGGTATTCATCCAGCCGCGTTCAAGCTGGGTGGTCGGCAACTGATAGCGTCCGAACGTATGGGTGACGTAGACGAACCGGCCATCGGGCGAGGCGCAGATTCCGCGCACACCGGTGGAGCCGTTGGGCAACATGAGGTGCCTCACCACCGTCTTCTGTGCGGTGTCGATCACCGAAACCGAAGCCGCCACCACATCGTTGGTCGCGCGGACGGCCGGAAGGTGGTTGGCCACAAACAGCAGGACGCCGTCCTTGCCGAGCGCGGCCGCGAACGGTTCGCGCAACATTGGCACCGTGGCTGAAACGGTCATGGAAGCGACATCCACCACCGCCACGTTGGAAGAGAAACGGTTGGGCACATACACCGTCGCCCCATCCGGCGCAACCACCGGCGCGAGCGGGGTGTGCCCCAGACAGACCTGCCCCATCACACTGCCTTCCGCATTGAGTTTGATCAGAAAACCGTTCACGCCTCCGCCCGTGACGTACACGGTGCCGTCCGGTGCCACGGCCACTCCGCTCAGACCCGCCACGCGCTTGGCTCCGCTGGACGTGCTGAAGCCGAGGCGGCCCCAGAATCCGCGGCGCGTCTCATGCCGCACCGTCCACTCTGCCTTGACCCGTCCGGCCGCCGGATCGACCAACAGCAACTTGTCCGCCGTGGCGGCGGTCACATACAGCGTGAGGCCATCCGGAGAAACCGCCAGATATTCCGGCGAAAGGCACTCTGCCGCACACGCCGCACCGACCCATCCCCCCAACATCACAAACAATCCGATTCGCTTTATGGCCCTCATACCCGTTCTCCTCCGTTGTTTGACACCTTCATCCACGACCTTCCGGATTTTCTTTTACGCGCGGACACCGCAATGCCCGCAGGGTCAAAGTCAAAGCGTGCGGCCCACGGCCTCCGCCACATCGCGCACCCCCTTCACCATCGCAGCAAATGCTTCGAGCGTTATGCTCTGTTTGCCGTCACACAGCGCCTGTTCCGGACGGTTGTGCACCTCCACGATCAGCCCGTCCGCACCGCAGGCCACTGCGGCGCGCGCCATCGGCGTCACCAGACGGCTCACACTCGTGCCATGGCTGGGATCCACGATCACCGGCAGCCAGGTCCGTTCCTTGAGCAGGGGCACGGCGTTCAGATCCAGCGAGAAGCGCGTCATGGTCTCGAATGTCCGGATCCCGCGTTCGCACAGCACCACGTGGCGGGCACCGCCCTGCAGCACGTATTCAGCCGCCAGCAGGTACTCCTCAATCCGGGCGCTCATCCCGCGCTTCAGCAGCACCGGCTTGCCGCAGCTTCCGGCCGCCCGCAGCAAAACCGAGTTGTGCATATTGCGGGATCCCAACTGCACCATATCCGCAACCTGCGCCACATCATGGAGGTGGGCCGTTTCCAGCACCTCGGTTACGAACGGCAAACCCGTCATGGCGCGCGCCTCGGCCAGATACTCCAGACCTTTGGCGCACAGCCCCTGAAACGTATAGGGTGAGGTGCGCGGTTTGAAAGCCCCGCCGCGAAGCATCACGGCCCCGGCCTCTTTAACCGCGCCCGCGATGTCCAGCAACTGGTTGCGGCTCTCGACTGTACACGGGCCGGCGATCAGAACCACTTGCGGTCCACCGAAGACCACCTTGTCAACCCGGACGACACCCTTTCCTTCCCCGCCGGATGCCTCGACCCCGTTTTGATCTCGCTCAAAAAGCATGTTTCTCCCGCCTTCGTCCCCCGCGCGGACCGCCCCCCCCGAACACGCGCAACACGCAAATCCCCAAAACGATTTGAGTTTATCACACCCGTCTCTTCACCCGCAAGCATCGGGATCGAACCCGAAGCCTACGCAGAACCGGCGGCGCACGGGACGGCACAGCGTGCGCAACCGTGGGAGCATCCCGCCGGTTTCGTGATATCCTCTCCCGTCCAGCAATAGGTGCACAAACGCTCTTTCGGCAATCCGATCGCGGCCACCAGATCGTCCAGACGCTGATAGGCCAAGGAGCCGAGGCCCAACCGTTTCCGGATACGCCCCACCATCTTCTGATACGGCGCGCCATCCGGATCGCGGTACGAGGCGATATCCGCGCCGTCGCCCTCGATCTCGCGGATGGTCCGGCGGGTAACGAGATCATACTCGCTTTTGGTGCGGGAGAAGTTGAGGAAGCGGCACTGGTAAAGCAACGGCGGACAGGCGATGCGCATGTGAATCTCTTTGGCCCCATCATCAAACAGGCGCTTCACCTGATCGCACAACTGCGTGCCGCGCACAATGGAGTCGTCACAGAAAACCAGCCGCTTCCCTTGGATGAGCCCCGGAACGGGAATCAGCTTCATTTTGGCGATCAACTCGCGATCACGCGGATCCGACGGTGTAAAGCTGCGAGGCCAGGTCGGGGTATATTTCACAAACGGACGCGCGTACCGGATACCGGCTTCGACCGCATAACCCAAGGCATGGGCCACTCCGGAATCCGGCACCCCCCCGACTGAATCGGCCTTCACCGGATTACGACGCGCCAAAGCACCGCCGCACCGGTAACGCGCCATCTCCACATTGCGTCCCTCATAAGACGAGGGAGGATACCCGAAGTACACCCAGAGAAAAGAGCAGATCGCCATCTCGTCCCCGGGGGGCAGGACCGTCTCCACCCCGTCCGGCGTGCAGCACACCATTTCGCCCGGCCCGAGTTCACGCAACACCTCATATCCCAGATTGGGGAAACAGCAGCTCTCCATCGCCACCGCGCGCGCGCCCGCCTTGTGCCCGACAATCACCGGCGTCCGTCCGTAGCGGTCACGTACCGCAAACAGGACACCCTCGTCCGTGAGCAGCAACATGGAGCAGGACCCCTCGATCCGCTGCTGCGCGTACCGCACTCCCTCACTGAATGTCGCCTGCGAGTTGATGAGCATCGAAACCAGTTCCGTGGGGTTGATGCCGCCCCGGCTCATTTCCGAGAACTGGACCGGTTGACTCGCAAACAACTCCCGGACCAGTTCCCCGATGTTGGAGATCATCCCCACCGTGACGATCGCATAGACGCCAAGATGCGAGGCGATCACCAGCGGCTGGTCCTCGTTGTCGCTAATCACCCCGACGCCACACGTGCCGCTGAACCGGCGGTAATCCGATTCGAATTTAGAGCGGAACTGGGAATTGGAAATATCGTGGATCGCCCGTTGAAACCCCTTGGTATCCCACACCGCCATCCCGCCCCGTATCGTGCCGAGGTGGGAATGATAGTCGGTTCCGAAAAAAAGATCCGCGACACAATCTTCCTTCGCGACCACACCGAAAAAACCGCCCATCGCAACCCTCCCGGAACTGATATCCCTGTCCGACAGGCTACAGGGAAAAAGTTAGATTATCTTACCGCTTTTCAGCCCGTACCGCCATTCAAAAAGGACGTGCGGTCAGCCTTGCAGGGCGGTGATGCACATCGTGCCGACGATATCGTCAGCGCTGCACCCGCGCGAAAGATCGTTCACCGGCTTGGCCAGACCCTGGATCACCGGACCCAACGCCGTGGCGCCAGCGAGCCGCTCGACCAGCTTATAGCTGATGTTGCCGGCCTGAAGATCCGGGAAAATCAGCACATTGGCGTCACCCTGAATCGCGCCCCCTTTGTTTTTGGCCGCACCAACCGCAGGCACGAGTGCGGCATCGGCTTGGACCTCGCCATCCACGACCGCATCCACCCGCTGCTCCTCGAACCGCGCGCGCGTCTGTTCCGCGGCGCGGCGCACCTTGTCCACCAATTCGTGTTTCGCGCTGCCCCGGGTGGAGAAACTGAGAAACGCCAAACGCGGCTGTTTGCCGATCAGCTTACGGTAGGTCAGCGCCGTCGCATGGGCGATGTCCACCAGTTCCTCGGCGGTCGGGCAAGGGTTCACGGCGCAATCCGCGAAAAGCAGCGTGCTCTCGCCTGTGGCGGTGGGCCGCGGCAGATCCAGAATGAAGGTCGACGAGGCGAGCCGGATTCCTTTGGCCGTACCGATACAGTGGAAAGCGCTGCGCAGCATGTCGCCGGTCGAGGCGATCGATCCCGCGACCAGTCCCTGCGCCTTGTCGATCGCGACCAGCATGTTACCGAAATAGAGGCGGCGGCTCCGGACCGTCTCCAGCGCCTCTTCCTGCGTCATGCCCTTGGCCTTGCGCTTCTCGTACAAGGCCTCGGCCAGCACGGGCAGCAATTCCGAACGGGTGTAATCGATGACCGACACCCCGGCTGTGGACAGCGTCGTCCCGGCGGCCACCTCGGCAGCCGCGATCTCCTCCGGCGTGCCCAACACGACCGGTTTACAGATACCGGCTTGGGCAGCGCGAACCGCCGCCGTGATGACACGCGGATCCAAACCTTCAGGAAGCACCAGCGTCCTGCCGGCCGCCTGTGCGCGGGGAATCATGGAATCGAGAATGCTCATAGGGGAAGGTCCTTATTTCTTGAGGTTTTCGGAAAGAACCCGGAAGGTCTCCCGGGCGATCATCAACTCCTCGTTTGTGGGGATCACGAGCGCGGTCAGCTTCGAATTCTCCGTGCTGATCACTCCCGCGTTCCCGGCCACCGCCTTGTTTCGGGCCTCGTCCATTTTGCACCCTAGCGCCTCCAGACGCGAGAGGATCGCCTTACGGGCCGGCGCACTGTTCTCGCCGATCCCGCCGGTGAAAATGATCGCGTCGGCGCCGCCCAACAGCGTGTAATAGGCACCGATGTAGAAGGCGGCCCGGTGGCCGAACATGTTCAGCGCGTTTTCGGCCGCGGCCTTGCCCTGCGTGGCAGCGTTCACGGTATCGCGCATGTCGCCACTGCCGATGCCGTTGATGCCGAGGAGCCCGCTTTGCTTGTTGAGTGCGTCGTCGATCTCATCGACCGACAGCCCCTTGCGGGCGAGGAAGAAAATGATCGCGGGATCAATGTCACCGCAACGCGTGCCCATGATCAGTCCGGCGAGCGGCGTCATCCCCATCGACGTATCGAGCACCTTGCCGCCCTTGATCGCCGCGATGGAGGAGCCGTTTCCGAGGTGGCAGGTAATGAGGTTAAGCTCCTCGACCGGCTTCTTGAGGGTTTCGGCCGCAGCCAGCATCACGAACTTGTGCGAGGTGCCATGAAAGCCGTATTTGCGGATCCGGTATTCATCGTAATACCGCTGCGGAATCGCATAGAGATAGGCGTGCTTGGGCATACTCTGATGGAACGCGGTGTCGAAAACCCCGACGTTGGGAACATTCGGGAAGACCGTCTCGCAGGCCACCACGCCGTCCAGATTGGCGGGGTTGTGCAACGGCGCGAGGTCGGCGCAATGTTTGATGCTGGCCTTGACATCCTCAGTGATGATGACCGAATCGGAAAACTCCTCCGCGCCGTGGACCACCCGATGGCCAATCGCGTCCACCTCTTTCAGCGATTTGATCACGCCCCACTCCGGATCGGTCAGCATTTTGCAGGCCATGGCCAGCGCCTTGCCGTGGTTCTCCGCCGCGATACCCTGCGTCATTTTGGGTTCGCCGTCGCGCTGGTAGATGAGATTGGCGTTCGGTGTGCCGATCCGCTCCACCATCCCCTTGGCAAGCATGGCTTTCGTGGGAATGTTGAACAACGTGAATTTGAGAGAGGAACTGCCGGAGTTGATGACCAGAACCTTGTCGAATTTCTTAAGTGCCATGATGAATCCTTCGCGCCTGCGGGGTGGTATGTCATGATGCGGCACCCGGATTCGTGTGCCGCGAAAAACAGGAACTAGTTTGCACTTCTTTGCCGTATGTTTCAAGACCAATCCGCGGAAAAGGCTTGCCGCGTTCATGCCGTTACGGTACAAATCGTCCCAGAACAACCGTAGCAGGTGAATATGGGAAAACTATTTGGAACCGACGGCATCCGGGGGCAGGCCAACACCTTTCCGGTTAACGCCGAACTGGCCCTGAAACTTGGCAAGGCGCTGGGTACGCGTCTGCACGCCAGCGGGTACGGCAGCGCGCGCGCGGTGATCGGTAAAGACACGCGCCTCTCCGGTTACATGCTGGAGACCGCCATTACCAGCGGCCTGGTCTCGGCGGGATGCGACGTGTTTCTGGTCGGACCGGTGCCGACGCCCGCCGTGGCGCACTTGACGCGTTCGCTGGCGGCAGATGTCGGCATCATGCTGACCGCCTCGCACAATCCCTACGACGACAACGGCATCAAGATCTTCAATCCGTTCGGGTACAAACTGGAAGACGAGGAGGAGGAGTCCCTCACCCGTCTGATTCTGGACGGCGACCTGAGCACGGACAACATCCGAAGTGACCAGCTCGGTAAAGCCCACAGGCTGGATGACGCGCGCGGACGGTACATCGAGTTCGCCAAGAGCACGATCGACAACGCCAAGCTGAGCGAATTCAAGGTGGTGATGGATTGCGCCAACGGTTCAGCCTACAACATCGGTCCCTGGATTTTCCGCGAACTGGGCGCGACCGTCATCAAGACCGGCGTCACCCCGGACGGGCTCAACATCAATGCCGGGTGCGGCGCACTGTATCCCGAATGCATCGCAAAGCTGGTTCAAGAACACAAGGCCGATATCGGCATCGCGCTCGATGGCGACGCGGACCGCGTCATCTTCGCCGACGCCAACGGCGCCATCGTCGACGGTGACCGCATTCTCGCCGCGTGCGCCATTGCCTTCAAGAAACAGGGTCTGCTCGCCAATGACACTCTGGTGGTGACCGGCATGAGTAACCTCGGCCTCCACGAGGCGATGCGCAAGCACGGCATCCGGGTCGAGGTCACCGACGTGGGCGACCGCTATGTGATCGACGCCATGCGCAAGGGCGGCCACTCGCTCGGCGGCGAAAAATCCGGACACCTGATCTTCCACAATCACGCCACGACCGGCGACGGCATTATCGGTGCCCTGCAAGTGATGCGCATGATGAAGCAGGAGGGCAAGAGTCTGGCCGAACTGACCGACTGCATGACCGAATATCCGCAGCGGCTGGTCAGCCTCCCGATCAAAGAAAAACGCCCCATCCATGAGGTGCCGGCCCTGACTGCGGTCATCCAAGCCTGCGAGCGGGAATTGCAACAGGCGGGACGTGTCATTGTGCGCTACTCGGGTACGGAGTCGAAGATCCGCCTGCTGGTCGAGGCCAGCGAATCGGCACTGGTCGAGCGTTGGGTCGAGCGCCTCACGCAAGCCGTTGAGGAATCGATGGGAGACGCAATATGAAGCAGGCGCTACCCGTTCTTAATGACGAAGTGAAAAGCATGTCAAGAGTTGGAAGCCGGTTGTGGTGCGTGTTGGGGTGCACGGTTCTTTGTGGTGCGGCAATCGCGGATGAGGCTGCGCAGCAACGGGTGGAGACGGAGACGCTGATCATCAGCGGAACGGGGTGGACGCTCCAGCCGCTGGCAAACGGCGCGAAGGCCTTTTCCAATCGGGCGTATGTGTGGGCCGATCTGCCGCGTGACACCGCAACGTGGCGCTACACGCAAATCGCGGGCGGCGAGCCTGCGGTCGTGGAGGTTGAGGCACGCAAGGATGCGACGGTCCACATGGCGAGCACGGTCACGAATCCTGACGCGCGGTTCGACGGCTGGTCGCCTGTCGCGGGCGTGAGCTTCCGCTATACCGACGCCGGCCGCACGCGGCTGCATGTGTACGCGAGGAAGCTCAAGGCGGGCGAGCGCGCATCGCTGCCGCAGGGCACCTGGGCCGGCGGCTTGCTGTTGCTGGGCCTTGAGGTCGAAGGCTCGCTCGAACGCCTGCCCTACAACAATCCGGGCTTGACGGTTTATCTGGGTGTCGGCCTGTGGGCGTGGCCGCTACCGATGGACGCGGATGACGACGGCGATCTCGATCTGGTGGTGTCCTGTCCGGATCAGCCGTACAACGGGATCTATGTGTTCGAGAATCCCACCGGCCGCACCTCGCCGCGCGGATGGATGCTCGGACTGGACAACGGGGCGCGTATGCCGGTGTTCAAGGCCGCGCGCAGACTCAGCCGTTCGCCTTCAAACGTGCAGGTGAGTTTTGTCGATGGTGTGCCGCACGTTCTGACGCCGGCCACGATGCACCCTGAGTTCAAGCAGGCCGGGACCGCTCGGGGTGTCGGGATCAAGGGCGAAAACATCAAGTCGAATATCCACACGAACAGAGTGCGCGCCAACATGTGGCGCTATGTTGATTACGATGGCGACGGCGCGCAAGACCTGATCGTCGGCGTCGGCGACTGGACATCCTATGGATGGGATAACGCCTACAATGCCGAGGGCGTCTGGATCAACGAGCCGCTGCGCGGGCTGGTCTATTGGCTGCGCAACCGCGGCACTACGCAGCAGCCCGATTACGCCCCGGCGGAGCTGGTGCTGGCGGCGGGGCAACCGCTAGAGGTGTACGGTTGGCCTTCGCCGAATTTTGCAGACTGGGACGGAGATGGAGACCTTGATCTGCTGTGCGGGGAGTTTCTGGACGGTTTCACCTATTTTGAGAACATCGGCTCGCGCACGCATCCGGAGTATGCGGCGGGGCGTCGTCTGGTGGGCAGCGACGGCTACCCGCTGGTGATGGATTTGCAGATGATCACGCCTACGGCCATTGACTGGGACGGTGACGGCGATCTGGACCTGATCTGCGGCGATGAAGACGGGCGTGTGGCGTTCATCGAGAACACCGGCTCGCTGTGCGCGGATCGCATGCCCCGCTTCCGGCAGCCGCGCTACTTCCGTCAGGAAGCGCAGGATGTGAAGTTCGGCGCGCTGGTGACGCCGTTCGGCTGCGACTGGGACGGCGATGGCGACTGGGATTTGATCTGCGGTAACACGGCCGGGTATATCGCGTTCATCGAGAACCTGAGCGGGAAGGGCGTGGAGCAACCGGTCTGGGCCGAGCCGAAACTGCTGGAGGCCGACGGGAAGGTGCTGCGGGTCATGGCCGGCCCGAACGGCAGCATTCAGGGGCCGTGTGAAGCGAAGTGGGGTTACACCACGCAGACCGTGTGCGACTGGGACGGCGACGGACGACTGGACATCGTGGCGAACTCGATCTTGGGCAAGGTGCACTGGTATCGCAATATCGGCTCGCGCCAGAAGCCGGTTCTGGCCGCCGCGCAGCCGATCGAAGTCGAGTGGGAAGGTGCCCAGCCGGCTTTGGCTTGGGGGTGGATGCGGCCCGAGGGCAAGGCTCTGCTCACGCAGTGGCGCACGACACCGGTCACGGTGGATTGGAACGGCGATGGACTGGTGGATCTCGTGATGTTGGATCAAGAGGGCTACCTCGCCTTTTTTGAGCGGGCCCTGCGCGATGGAGAGCGCGTCCTGCTGCATCCGCGCCGCGTGTTCTGCGACGAGAAGGGCGAGCCGCTCCGCTTCAACCGCAATCGCGCGGGAGGCAGCGGACGCCGCAAGTTGTGCATCACGGATTGGGACGGCGACGGACGGCTGGACATCCTGATCAACTCCAGAAATGCCGAGTGGTGGCGGCAGACCGGGGCCAAGGACGGACGCTTCTTCTTTACGAACATGGGGAACCTCCACATCAAGAACATCGAGGGCCATGACGTCAGCCCGACAGTCGTGGACTTTAATGACGACGGCGTGCCGGACTTCATCGGCGGCGCGGAAGACGGTTACCTCTACTATCTGCGCAACCCGCGCACATCTGCCCGTTCCCGCTAAAATCCTTTTACACATTTGCTCTATTCGGCATATACTATCGTCAACTTTTGATGGGGAAAGAGGGATAAGAATGAATGCCCAGCGCTCAAGCGGAGCGAACGGCAGACGAATTCGAAATCCCACGGGGTTTTTACTTGAGTATTGAAAGATGAAAGTTAAAAAAACGATGCCATCTGTCCTTCAACAGCTTCAGGCACGCGGCGTTACGTTCGTGGTTCCCGAAACCACCCACGTCGCGCCCGATGTCAATCCCGAACGCATCGCGCCGGGTGTGGTCATCCATCCCGGTTGCCGCCTGCGCGGCACGTCCCTTTCCATCGGCCCAGGCTGCGTCATCGGTGCGGAAGCGCCTGCCACGGTTTGTGACTGCCAACTCGGTGCCAACGTGCATCTGGCCGGCGGTTTTTTTGATCGGTCGACTTTTCTAGACGGTTTCAAGGCGGGCAGCGGGGCGCATGTGCGGCCGGGTTGTTTGTTCGAGGAAGAGTCGTCGATCGCGCACAGCGTGGGTGTCAAGCAAACGGTCTTCCTGCCGTGGGTCACGGCTGGCAGTCTGATCAACTTCTGCGATGCGCTGGTGGCTGGCGGCACGGGGCCCAAGGACCATTCGGAAATCGGCTCTTCCTACATCCATTTCAACTTCACCCCGCATCAGGACAAGGCCACCCCCTCGCTGATCGGCGACGTACCCAACGGCGTGCTCCTCAATCAACCGCCGGTTTTTCTGGGCGGGCAAGGCGGAATGGTGGGACCCTGCCGGATCGCCTTCGGCACCGTGCTCCCGGCCGGGCAGATCTGGCGTGGCGACATGACCATACCCAGCCGCCTTGTGGCCAAACCCGGAATCCGCGCGAGTGTGGACTGTGCATTTGATCCGTTGCGTTTCAACAACTTGGCACGTATCCTCCGCAACAATTTGATCTATTGGGGAAACCTTCTGGCTCTTGACGCCTGGTACCGCAATGTGCGCGCGCTCTTCCTACGCGACGACCCTTTTGCGAAGGCCTGCCATGCGGGTGCGCGTCAGCGGCTGGCCGAAATCCTGAGGGATCGCATGATCCGGTTGGAGGAACTCGCCCAAAAGGTCGGACAGAGCCTCAGCCGTCCGGACGCGGCCACGGATGAGAACCGCCGCTTTGTCGAGGCATGGCCCGCCTGGCGGCACGCGCTTGACCGGAAACTCGTCAGCCTGGATACGGAACCGGTCCCTGAAGAGGTCCGCCAAACGTTTTCCGCGTTCACCACCGGCATTCCCTATCTCGATGCGGTCCGCGCCCTGACCGCCGAACACGGACAGACGCTCTCCGCATGGCTTGCCTCTTTCCCTAACGGGCTCGATGCCTGGTGCGAAGCCCTCCACACCTCCGACCCCGTACCCCACCCCCCGGGGATGCCGCGGCATCGGGCCAACGGAGACATCCCGACATGAGCACCCCCCTGCCACGGCATACCCGTGATGAGACGTTTTGCGTTCGCGCATACGAGTGCGGCGTGCGCAACTGCGTGACGCTGTCCTCCTACTGTAACTTCCTGCAGGAGATCGCGGGTAACCATGCGCGCGATTTGGGGCTCGGCATTCAGGCGTTACAGGACGCGGGCTTCACTTGGATGCTGGCGCGTCTCCGTCTGGGCATCCGTCGCTATGCCGCCTGGCGCGAAACGCTGCTGATCCGGACTTGGCCCGCCGGAACACGCGGACGGGCGACCGCCCTCCGCGATTTCGTGTGCCGGGACGAGGCCGGCGACCTGCTGTTGGAGGGCGTAAGCGAATGGCTGTATGTGGACCGCAAAGCCAACCGGATCGTGCGGTTGCCCCCCGATTTTGCCGCGCTGGCCCCGGAAGGCACACCGCGAGTCACGCTGCCGCCTGCGCCGGAACCGCCCGTGCCAGAACCCGCAAGCGCATGGTCCACCACCCTGACCGTCCGCCGCAGTGACCACGATTTCAACAACCATGTGAATCATGCACACTATGTGGCGTGGGCTTTGGAGTGCCTGCCGGATGCCTGGACCGGCACACGTCAGGTCGGCGAACTCGATATCGCCTTCAAGAACGCCGCCATCTGGGGCGACACCATTTTGTCGGAAGCGGCGCAGGCCGGCGACACCGTGTACCACCGCATCCGGCGTCTGTCTGACCAGACCCTTCTGGCAAGCGCCCGAACGGTCTGGCGCACACACGAGAACAACAAGGGAGGAACATGTCCATGAAGCGTATGATGTATTCGTTCATCCTGACCGCGTTGACGGCCGGGACACTTTGGGCCCAAACTCTTTCGACCACGCCAACTTCGCGTGGCGAAGGTTGGGAAAAACGGGTGGCGCGCGATGCCGCGCTCGCCAAACAGGGCGGTTGGGAATTGGTGTTCATCGGCGATTCGATCACCGATTTCTGGCAGAACCGCGGCAAAGCGGTTTGGGAGAAGCACTTCAGCCAATACAAGGCGCTCAATCTGGGCATCAGCGCCGACCGGACCGAACACGTGCTCTGGCGTCTGGACCATGGCGTGCTGGACGGCTACCAGCCCAAACTTTTCGTGGTGATGATCGGCACCAACAACACCGGTCACCGCAAACCAGAGATGGAGAGCACTGCGGACACGGTCGCGGGTATCAAGGCGATTCTGGACAAACTGGGCCAAAAGGCGCCGCACTCCCATGTGCTGCTACTCGCGATCTTCCCGCGCGGGGCCACGGCCCAAGACCCCTGCCGTCTGCGCAACGAGGCGGTGAACGCGCAAATCCAGAAATTCGCGGACAACAAACGCGTGTTCTGGATGAATATCAACGACAAACTCCTCCAGCCTGATGGCACGCTCTCCAAAGAAATCATGCCCGACTTGCTGCATCCGAATGCGAACGGTTATGAGATCTGGGCCGAGGCGATCGCGCCGTTCGTGACGCAGACGCTCCGCACCTCTGTCACTCCCGTGAGCCGCATGCACGAAAGCTGGTGGAAAAACCGTTTTGAGCAGAAGCTGGCCTTGGTCAAACAAGGCGGATGGGAACTGGTCTTCATGGGTGATTCGATCACGCACGGATGGGAAGGCAGCGGCAAGAAAATCTGGGATGAGAAGTTCGGCGCATATAAGGCACTCAACCTCGGCTACGGTGGCGACCGCACCGAGCATGTGCTGTGGCGTCTGGATCATGGCGAACTGGACGGTTACCAGCCCAAACTCTTGGTGCTGATGATCGGCACCAACAACACTGGTCACCGGCCGGAGGTGCGGGAACATCCGGAGGACACGGCCGCCGGCATCAAGGCCATCCTTGGAAAAATCGCAGAGAAATCACCCACTACCCGCGTGGTGCTGATGCCGATCTTTCCCCGCAGTTCTAAGCCGACTAACAGCGCACGCATACGTAACGATAAGGTCAATGCGCTGATCCGGCCTTATGCGGACGGCCAGCGGGTTGTCCTGCTCGACATTAACCAAGACCTGCTGGAGCCGGACGGCACCCTCACAAAAGAGATGATGCCGGACTTTCTGCATCCCAAGGAGAAAGGGTACACCGTGTGGGCCAACGCTCTGGTGCCGCTCCTGAAAACGACCTTCGGAAAGTGATCCGAAACGGATGAACGAAACGGGGCGGCCATTCCGGCAGGAAAGGCCGCCTTGTTTTTGTACCCGCGATGCTAAAAAATCGTGCTCTGCGGACGCCTCGGGGATGCGTCCCCACCAACGAATGAACTTTCCTGGCTACGACCCCATCGGGAGTAGAGTGTTGACCACAGGGAACACAGAGACCGCAGAACATTTTGCCAATGCACTCAACCAGTACAAGCTCGTCTCCAATCCTGTAAATCCTGTTAATCCTGTCTTGTTCTTCCCCGACCTCAACGCTCCCGTCTTCCGCAAAGCGGGAAATGGCGCACAGGTAGGGCGGTTTCCCCGAAACCGCCGCGGACGCCTCGGGGAGGTGTCCCTACCGATCACTTCAGCATTTCGCCGGTTCCACGACCAAGGCCACACTGGTACACGCCTCTGCGGTCAACACCAATACCGGTCCGTCGTGTCCAGCCAGCAGGGCCAGCACGAGATGCAGTACCGTGGAGGCCCCCTGCACCGCGCCGCAGAGCGCCTCGGGCGCGATCACCGGCACATCCGGAACAAGCGCACCCGCCGCGTCCCGCGCAGCGGTGCCATTCACATAGACAGCGACCGGCATACACCCGGCCTGTGCCAGCGCGTCCGCAACCGCTGATTGCGGATCCGTAGCCAACCCGCAGCCGATGATCCGCGCGACCGCATCGCTGCCGCAGGCCACCGCATCCGGAGCACATTCCAGCATCACCGCCGCTGCCGCTTCGCCCAGAACTGCGGCATCCGGCGCACCTTCCGCCAGACGAGTCAGCGAAAGCGCATCCACTCCGCCCGCCACCAACCGTCGCGCTTGTCCGGCACGGATCAAATCGATCGCCTGAACCAGCGCGATCCCGGACGCGGTTTCACGCGAAACGAAATTACCGTGCGGTCCGGTCAAGCCCCACTCTATCGCAGCCAAACTCACCGCCGTGTTCGCATAGGCATGCGGAAACAGGAAGGGCCTCACAAAACGCGGGCCTTTGGCGAGATAATCATCGAAAAACCGTTCGGCTGTGGATAGACACCCCCAAGCGGTTCCCGCCAGTATGCCTGTCTCCTCGTCCGTCGGTTCTCCGGTCTCCCGCCCCGCCGAGTGCAACGCCTCGCCGCAGGCGGCCAAAAAGAGTTCGCTCGCACGGTCCAGATAGGTCTTCCGCGACACGCCGTACTCGGTCAAATCGAACTCCGGTGCCTCACCGACCGGGGACAGCGGCGGCACCCCTTCTGGCGAAAGGCGGGACCACGGGGCGAGGGCCGGTTCGTTTTCACGCAACGCGGCCGCGCACTCGACGACATCCGCGCCCAACGCACTGACCACGCCCATCCCGGTGATCACGACCGCAGCGGGCCGCAACACCGCAGGCGGGCAAAAAGGCTCATCCGGCGCGAGGATCACTGCCGCCGCATTGCATCCACCGAATCCGGCGGAGTTTGAAAGCACGCATCGCACACGCGTCTCGCGTGGAACCGTCACCACATCGAGCGGACACGCCGGATCCTGCCGCGTCAGGTTGCCGGTTGGCGGGATGATCCCATGACTGAGCGTCAATACCGACACCGCGAGTTCCACCGATCCGGCCGCGCCGAGCATATGGCCGAGCGTCCCCTTTACCGAGGTCACCGGTAACGAGGCCACCCGCTGGCCGAAGAGATCGTACACCGCCTCCGTTTCCGTCAAGTCATTGGGTTGGGTACCGGTGCCGTGCAGATTGAGATGGTCTACCCGGTCGGGAGCGAGACCCGCGCGCGCGAGCGCGTCACGCATCACCCGGAACGAACCGGCCCCGCGAAGGGCAGGCGCAGTCATGTGGTGGCCATTGTTCCCCGTGGCCCAACCGGCCAGCACCGCGAGCGGCGTGGCACCGCGCGCCGCGCAGAGATCCGCGCGCTCGATCACCAGCGCGGCAGCCCCTTCAGTGAAGATCGTGCCGTCACGGTCAGCGTCAAAGGGCCTCACCCTCTTCCGGCTCATGGTCCGCAACGAACAGAGGCCACTCCACGCGAAGCGCGAGAGGGCGTCAAACCCCACCACCAGTACACGTTGCGCGCGTCCGGCCGCGATTAGTTCCGCCGCACAGGCGGCGGCGGCGGCACCGGAAGCACATGAGAGCGAAATCGGCAGGCGCAGCCCGCCGAGTGAAAAACCTTCGGCCAGCGCCTCGCAAGCGGTGGCTTGCGCACAATGACGCGCCAGAGCCGCATCGCGGCCTTCCGTGTCCGCAGGGATCAGTGCCCGCTCGCCACGCGTCATGTCCGCGAAGTTGGATGCTGTGACAAGCGCGGTGTCGCCGCGTGCCGCCGCATCCCGCATCAGCCCCGCCTGATCCAATGCCTCACGGCAGGCCTCGGCGGCGAACCGCGTGGCACGCGGCGCGTCCTCGAACCCCGCAGGCGAAACCGGCATTCGAACCACCCCCGCACGCGTACACGGGATGCCGTTCAGATCAAAAAGATCCATCGCGGAGATCGCGCTGTCGCCGCGCAACAGCGCCTGCCACAACACGTTCGTCCCGATGCCGTAGGGGGTGACTGCCCCCAAACCGGAGATCACGACCGGAAGACCGGCATGCTGTTCGGGGTTTTGCGAAGTCGTGTCAGGCTTGGGTGTCATCGGGCTCCTTCTCTTCTTTTCCGGGCACAGGAGAGCAAGTGCAATATCGGACCGCAGGGGTGTCTCACGAAAAATTAAGTATATACCTTATCGGGCCGTTGCGGCAACTGGTTCACCCAATTGGAATTGATGGGCAAAAAACGAGCCGCGCCGCAACTGCGGCACGGCCTGTTTCTTTGGATCACGCTTTCGGGCGCTACACCTTCGTTTTCTTGGCGAAGCTCTCCTCCACAGAGACCGCGACCGCAACAGTCGCGCCGACCATCGGGTTGTTACCCATGCCGAGGAAACCCATCATTTCGACGTGCGCCGGCACGGAGGACGATCCCGCGAACTGCGCATCGGAGTGCATCCGGCCCATGGTGTCGGTCATGCCGTACGAAGCCGGCCCCGCCGCCATGTTGTCGGGATGCAGCGTACGCCCCGTGCCTCCGCCCGAAGCCACGGAGAAATAGCGCTTGCCCTTCTGCACACACTCTTTCTTGTAGGTGCCCGCAACCGGATGCTGGAAGCGCGTGGGGTTGGTGGAGTTACCGGTGATGGAAACATCCACCTTCTCTTGCCACATGATCGCCACACCCTCGCGCACATCGTCCGCACCGTAACACCGTACCGACGCGCGGGGGCCGTCCGAGAACTTCGTCGTCTTCGTGACCTTCAGTTTGCCGGTCGCGTAGTCGAATTTCGTCTCGCAGTAGGTGAAGCCGTTGATGCGGCTGATGATGTAGGCGGCGTCCTTACCCAATCCGTTGAGAATTACCTGCAGCGGCGTGGTGCGGACCTTATTCGCCTTGAGCGCGATGCCGATCGCCCCTTCGGCCGCCGCGAATGACTCATGCCCCGCGAGAAAGCAGAAACAGCGCGTCTCCTCACGCAGCAGCATTGCCGCCAGATTGCCGTGTCCGATCCCGACCTTACGGTCATCCGCCACGGAACCGGGAATACAGAAGGCCTGCAAGCCCTCGCCGATCGCTTCCGCCGCTTCGGCGGCCTTGCCACATCCCTTTTTCAACGCGATGGCCGCGCCCAGCACATACGCCCACTTCGCGTTTTCGAAGCAGATCGGCTGAATCGCGGTGGCGATCTCAACCGGATCGAACCCTCGATCCTGACACAGCTTCCGGGCCGTCTGGAGATCCTTGATCCCGTACTGCTTGCACACGGCGTCGATCTGCTTGATGCGCCGCGCATAACTTTCAAAAAGTGCCATAAGAATAGTCTCCTTTCACCTACTCGTGCCGCGGATCGATGTACTGGACGGCCCCCATCTCCTTGGAGAAACGGCCGTACGTTCCGGTGCACGTTTTCAACGCCTTTTTGGGATCCTCGCCCTTTTTGAGCAGCTCCATCAACGGCCCCAGGCGGACGAACTCGTACCCGATGACTTCCTTGTTCTTGTCGAGCGCCAGCCGACTGACATATCCTTCGGCTATTTCCAGATACCGCACCCCCTTCTGCTTGGTGCCGTACATCGTGCCGATTTGGCTGCGGAGCCCCTTGCCTAAATCCTCGAGACCCGCACCGATCGGCAGGCCCCCCTCGGAAAACGCGCTCTGACTGCGTCCGTAGACGATTTGCAGGAAGAGTTCGCGCATGGCCGTGTTGATGGCATCGCACACGAGATCCGTGTTCATCGCCTCCAGCAACGTTTTGCCCGGCAGGATCTCGGCCGCCATCGCGGCTGAGTGGGTCATCCCCGAACAGCCGAGCGTCTCGATCAGCGCCTCCTGAATCACGCCGTCTTTGACATTCAGCGTCAACTTGCAGGCCCCCTGCTGCGGTGCGCACCAGCCCACACCGTGCGTCAGACCGGAAATATCCTTGACCTCTTTCACCTGTACCCATTTCCCCTCCTCGGGGATCGGGGCCGGTCCATGCTTAGCGCCTTTGGCGACGCAGCACATCTGCTCCACTTCATGGGAGCACGGATACGGACAACTCATCGTGTTCGACCTCCATTGCTGTTCTAAGAAACCGCGTGATGATACCGGAAACGTAAACCGAACACAACGGAAATGCTTCTGATTCGCCACTTGAGTTCCTTCCTGCAGTGGTGTAACGTTGGGGCACCTTGTTTTACGGAGCGGGATACAGGAACAACTCGATGCAACCCATCTATTTCGACAACAACGCCACCACCCGCGTCGCGGATGAAGTGGTGGAAGCGATGAGGCCGTTCTTCAGCGACCTGTACGGCAACCCTTCCAGCATGCATCTCTTTGGCGGACAGATCGCCCGGCATGTTCAGGAGGCGCGCGAAAAGGTGGCGGCCTTTATCGGAGCCGAACCTTCGGAGATCGTATTCACCAGTTGCGGAACGGAGAGCGACAACATGGCGATCCGCGGAAGCGCGGAGTTGCTGGGACCGCAGGCGAAAATCATCACCTCACGGGTGGAACACCCTGCGGTACTCGGACCCTGCCGCCGTTTGCGGGAGATGGGGTTCCGTGAAACCGAACTGCCGGTTGACGGCAGCGGACAGGTGGATTTGGATGCGTTGCGCGACGCGCTTAAGGACGGGACCCCCGCCATCGTGAGCCTCATGTGGGCCAACAACGAAACCGGAGTGGTCTTCCCGATGGAAGAGATCGCCCATATTGTCAAAGCCGCCGGAGCCGTGTTGCACACAGACGCTGTACAGGTCGCGGGCAAGATGCCGATCGATGTGCGGCGGCTTCCGGTGGACATGCTCTCGTTCTCCGGACACAAGTTGCACGCGCCCAAAGGGATCGGCGTGTTTTACCTGCGGCGCGGCACACGCCTCAAGACCTTCATGCTCGGCGGCCATCAGGAAAACGGACGACGGGGCGGCACGGAAAATGTCCCTTACATCGTGGGTCTGGGGAAAGCGGCCGAACTGGCAGCCGCCAACATAGAGGCGGAGAGACGCACCGTGGCCCGGCTACGCGACAAACTGGAGAAGGGCCTGCTCGCCACCTGCCCGGACGCGCGTGTCAACGGCGACCGCGTGAACCGTCTGCCCAACACCACCAACATCAGCTTCGAATATATCGAGGGCGAGGCGCTCCTCTATCACCTCAGTGATCTCGGAATCTGCGCCTCGACCGGTTCGGCTTGCGCGGCCGGCTCGCTCGAACCGTCGCATGTGATCCGCGCGATGGGTGTGCCGTTCACGGCGGTCCACGGCTCGGTGCGCTTTTCACTCAGCCGCTACAACACAGAAGCCGAGGTGGACACCGTTCTCGAACACATGCCGCGCATCGTGCGCAAACTGCGCGACCTCTCGCCCTTCGGCAAAGGCGATACCCTGCCGGTGGAACTGTAGAACGTCGAACGCAGAAAACGAGGAGTGAAAAAACTTCGACGTTGGGCGTTCTGAGTTCGGCGTTCTGAGTTCAAATTTTTTTCAACACGACCTTGATCTCCACGGCTTCGTGCATGTTTTCCGCCGGGATGAAAAAGGTTTTCACCAACCGTTCGGGCAACCATGCCTGCCGCGCTTCTTCAAGGTCGTCGGATGCTTTGATCGTGAAGTCGGCAGCGACCCCCGCCAAAACCTCGATCGCCAGTTTGGCGCACGCCAACGTGCATCTATTGACATTAGAAGCCGTGAGCGTCACCGGCTCGTACCCCTTGGCAGATACGCTGACGCTAAGATTCGGCTCCGGCATTTTGCCTCTATGGAA
>Ga0116183_1001617_pt1 | contig 25292 bp, 27 predicted proteins | sample AD_UKC078_MetaG_FD_89753 | JGI IMG/M metagenome (GOLD analysis project Ga0116183, IMG submission 89753) | Active sludge microbial communities of municipal wastewater-treating anaerobic digesters from USA - AD_UKC078_MetaG | ecosystem: Engineered > Bioreactor > Anaerobic > Digestate | place: USA...
CTTGGTAGAAACTCTGGAACCATATTATCCATATTATATTGGCGAATGCTATTAAATTCACGGTCACAAAACCATGTCTAGATAATACTACAAAATCAGCAATAATGCAACCCTAAGTAAAGGTTTTCATTGGTAAAAAAACAATAAACAAGCTTAATATTAGCATTAGCTTTAAAAGAATCAAAGCAATTGATCATCTAAAAACAAAGCATTTTTAGGGACCAAGTACAGCTAATAACTAAGATGGGATAAGCCGTTTTGATAAACCGCTGCTAAAGCAATGGAATATAATTTTGATTGGGCGGAGTCGGCCCGACTGGTTAAGACAATCGCACACTTCGCTCCTAAAACGAGACCGGCGGATTCCGCCCTTCCTAAAAAGACGGAAGTTTTATAAAAGACATTCCCCGAATCAATCCCCGGAAACACCAAAATGTCGGCTTGCCCCGCCACTTCACTTTTAATGCCCTTATGTAAAGCTGCTTCCTTAGAAACCAAATTATCAATCGCAAAGGGTCCATCAAGCAAGCAATCTTTTATTAAACCTTGTTGATATAAATTAACTAAAGCCTCGGCATCAACGGTGGAAGCCATTTTCGGGTTAAGCTTTTCCACAGCGGCCACTAAACCGACTTTGGGTTGTTCATAACCCAAGGTTTTCGCAAGCTCAACAGCATTGGCGATGATGGCCATTTTTTCATTGACATCGGGAGCAATATTCATGGCTCCGTCCGTTACAAATAATAAACGATTAAAGTCTGGATAAGAAACAATCCCAACATGGGATAATAAGGGAGCTTTGCGAATCCCCCTTTCCTTATTGACAACCGCTTTTAATAAAATCTTCGTATCAAGTAAACCTTTCATAATGAAATCAATTTGATGGCGATTGACTAAATCCATGGCTATTAATGATGCTTGTTCGTCGGAACAAGCATCAATGATTTCATAATGTGGTAAATGATATTTCTTAGTAAGGATTATTGGGGAGATTTGCTCTTTCGGACCAATTAAAACCGGACGAATAAAGCCCATTTGCCTGGCTTGTTCAACAGCCTCAACAACGGCTTCATCGTTAGCACTTACAACGGCGATTTTCTGACAAGCTAAATTCTGGGCCGCCAGCAATAAATCTTTTAAACTTAGCAATTTATTTCACCAATTTAGCGATATAATCTTTTCCTAATTGAATAGCTTTAATATTGATATCAACTAGGTGTTGTTTGTCTTCACCAAGAATTTTCTCTAAAACTTTTTTAATAATTTCATCATTGAAATCTGGATTTAAATATAAATAAGCTCCTAAAATAATCATATTGGCAACTTTAACATTCCCAAGTTCAAGCGCTAAATCCACCACCGGAATACCATAAACTTGGCAATCATTACGCACAACGGGTTCGGTAATCAAGGATGAATTATAAAGTAAGGTTCCGTTAACAATAATTTTATCCCAAAACTTAGTTAAGGATGGTTTATTCATAATGATTAAGGTATCCGCTTTCGAAAAAACCGGCGAATTGATTAAAGTTGGTGATAAAGTAACGGAACAATTGGCCGTGCCGCCTCTGGTTTCCGGTCCATAGGAAGGAAACCATAAACTATTTAAATCGGCTTCATTGCCCGCATAAGCCAACATTTGGCCAATCATCATAACGCCTTGGCCGCCAAAACCAGCAATCGTAATTCGTTTAGCTTTATTCATGTTGTTCACCGACATCCTTAAACACTCCTAAAGGAAAATATTTAGCCATATTTTCATCAACCCATTTCATCGCTTGAAGGGGTGTCATGCCCCAGTTAACAGGACAAGTTGACAAAAACTCAATCAAGGTAAAGCCCTTCTTTTCCATTTGGTAAGTAAAGGCTTTGCGAACAGATTCTTTAGCTTTTTTCACCGCTCGTGGCGTGGTTAAGGCGACTCTTTCAATGTAAGCGGCTTTATAGATGGTTGCTAACATTTCGGAAATTCTAATTGGCATTCCATGATCAGCTTCATTACGACCAAAAGGTGAAGTTGTCGTCTTCTGACCAATTAGGGTTGTAGGGGCCATTTGCCCACCCGTCATACCATAGATGGCATTATTAACAAAAATAACGGTGATATTTTCGCCTCGATTAGCTGCATGGATGGTTTCCGCAATCCCGATTGATGCTAAATCGCCATCACCTTGATAAGTAAAAACAATATTATCGGGATGAACACGCTTAATTCCCGTCGCTACCGCACAAGCCCGGCCATGGGCAGCTTGTTGCATATCACAATTAAAGAAGTAATAAGACATGACGGAACAGCCGACACTGGCAACACCAATCGCTTTATTCAAAAGCCCCAATTCTTCCATGACTTCCGCGACCAATTTGTGAATGATTCCATGGGTACAACCCGGACAATAAGAAAGAGGAGTATCCGTTAAGCCCGTTGTTTTCTTATAGATGATTTCATTCATGGTTCTTGCCTCCCATCATTTTCTTAACTGCTTGCACGATTTCTTCCGGCTCCGGCAACATTCCTCCGACACGCCCAAAGAAATGAACTGGATATTTCCCGTTATTGGCGATTTTTACATCATCAATCATTTGGCCAAGACTTAATTCCGCCACCAAGATTCCTTTTAAAGATGAAGGTAATTCTTGGAAAGCTTTGACCGGAAAGGGCCAAATGGAAATCGGACGAAGTATTCCCACTTTAATCTTGTCTTTTGCTAAAATTTCCAAAGCGGAACGGCAAATTCGTGACATCGTACCATAAGCAACAATCACATAATCGGCATCTTTCACATTGATTAATTCATAGCGTTGTTCGTTATTGATAACTTTTTGGTATTTAGCTTGCAGTTTTAAATTATGTTGTTCTAACTTTTGCGGATCAAGATGCATTGAATTAATGACATGACGACCACCGTGTTCTTTCCCAACCGTCGCCCAATCCTTTTTTGCTAGTGCACGTTTAGGGTTTTCTCGGTCTAAATCAACTGATTCCATCATTTGCCCAATTAAACCATCAACCGCAATCATAACGGGATTGCGATAACAATCGGCAATATCAAAAGCGCCCTTAATAACATCGACTGTTTCCTGTAAGTTCTCCGGAGCAAAAGCAATCACATGATAATCGCCATTGCCGCCACCACGAGTAATTTGATGGTAATCAGCTTGAGACGGTTGAATGCCGCCTAAAGCCGGGCCCCCCCGCATAACATTAACAATAACACAGGGCAGTTCCGCACCTGCAAGATAACTAATCCCTTCTTGTTTTAAGGCAATGCCCGGTGACGATGAACTGGTAAGCACCCGAGCGCCCGCACCGGCCGCACCATAGACCATATTAATGGCCGCCACTTCCGATTCAGCCTGAACAAAGACTTTGCCGGCAAGCTTCATATGTTTGGATAAATATTCGGGAACTTCATTTTGGGGTGTAATCGGATAACCAAAGAAAGCATCACAACCGCCTTTAATGGCCGCTAAAGCGATGGCTTCATTTCCCTTCATTAATACTTTACTCATGGTTTCACCCTTTAAACCTTTCTACGGTGATAACTGAATCAGGACACATGATGGCACAAAAAGCACATGCGAGACATTTTTCGGGTTCCGTTACCCGAATAACATTGTATCCTTTTTCATTGGTATGCGTTTTATCCATTTCTAGTATTTTGGTCGGACAAAAATTAACGCACAATAAACAACCTTTACAATTTTCATAGTCAAAATAAATTTTTCCTTTGGCCATTTTTACCTCCTATAACCAGTTTTTTCGCAAATATAATTTTAATTTAATCACTTCACCTTGTAAAAGCCCTAATGGAAAGGGGATTTTTTCCCAAATTCCTGTATATTGGATGGACAATTTAGTTTGTTCTGCCACTTGTTGGATCATCTTTTGACCCTTAAGGATATCTTCCAAACTTGTTTCTCTTAAAAAATTGCTGTTATTGATTAAACCCGTGACCTTAAGACCACCTGAACTTTCAATTTCATTAATCATTTTGATTATTTTAGCCACATCATCGGTTTCCTCGCGGTAGATGTTGATGCATAATAACAAATCAGTTTCTTCCTTGTTGATGAAATCAAGAAATTGCCTAATTAACTTGGCACCGACTCCATTCCCTCCCAAATCATAGATGGCCGTTACTTGGGGCTGGGAAAAAGGACTAAAAGCCTGACTTGAAATAAAAGGCAAGTCGCTTCCCAAAGCTTTTTCCAAGGGTGATGATACCATCTTAACATGGTTTTCGTTCAAGAGTTTTTCCAGTTCTCTTGAACGAAAGTAGGGATTGACAATATCTAAATCAACAAGCGTGGACACCCGTTTTTGGATTGCTAAATTCAAAGAAAATTCTGATTTTCCGCTTCCATAATGCCCAGCAATAAAAGTTATTCTTTTCATGGGGAAAATTATCTAGGAATATAATTACTATGAAGTTGATGAATGGTTTGCATGCGTTCTTCCGCAAACTTTTTAGCGGCTTCTTGAGTAGAAATATTATCTCGATCGGCAATTTTGAAAATATCCAGTAAACGATCATAGATTTTTTCCACTGTTTTAATCACTTCTTCGCGATTATAGTTGTGCAGTTCATGGTAAACATTGATCACACCGCCGGCATTGATCACAAAATCCGGGGCATAAAGGATGCCCAAATCTTTAATCATGCGGCCGTGTTTATTTTCATCAGCCAAAGCGTTATTAGCTGTTCCAGCGATGATTTTGGCTTTAATTTGCGGAATCGTAGTATCGTTTAAGATGGCACCAAGGGCACAAGGAACAACGACATCAACATTTAAGCCAAATAAGGAATCCGGCTTAACAAATTCCACTTCCGGATGTTCACGATGCATTCTTTCAATATGGCGCGGATTAATTTCCGAAAAATAAATTTTTTTAGCTTTGGCTTCCAATAAGTAATTGATTAAAAAATAACCGGTTTGTCCTGCCCCTTGAACAGCAAAACTGTATTTGGAAATATCATCATTATTAAACTTGTACTTCAAAGCGGCCCGAATCCCGTGGAAGGCGCCTAAAGCGGTAATGGGCGACGGATTGCCGGATTTTCCCTCCAAGCCAACAACATATTTGGTTTCCATGGAAACATATTCCATATCTTTAGTACTGGTGTTAACATCTTCGGCCGTAATATAACGACCGTTTAAAGTTTGCACATAACGACCTAAAGCTCGAAAATAGGCTTCGCTCTTACATTGATCCGCATCGCCAATCAAGACGGTCTTGCCACCACCTAAATTAAGACCAGCCGCGGCGTTTTTATATGTCATTCCCCTAGCTAAACGAAGAGCGTCTAAAACCGCTTCTTCTTCGTTTTGGTAATTCCATATTCTCGTTCCGCCTAATGCTGGTCCTAATGTTGTGTCATGAATACAAGTTATTCCTTTTAAACCGGTGGTCTTGTCATAGAAATAAATCAATTGTTCATAACCATTCTTTGCCATGTAATCAAATTTTTCCATACTTTGTTCCTTTCTTCGTTTTTGTGATGTTTTGTAAAAACGCTTACAAATTATTATAACACCTAACAATAAAAAAAGGAAGCATAAAATGGTAAAAAAAAAGAAACAAAAAAAATTAATTTCTTTGTTTCTAAAGATGTTTTTAGATTATTTCCTCATGCATTATTTTTATCGCATTTCAAATTAGAATCTCCAAAAAAACATTATCCCTTGTTCTTTTTTTGATACCTATAATTGTTCACAAATGGACTTACCTTGCATATGAAGGACCAAATAATCAGGTCCGCCAGCTTTGGAATCAGTTCCGCTCATGTTAAAGCCGCCAAAAGGTTGATAACCGACAATCGCTCCCGTACATTTACGATTGATATAGAGATTACCGACATGGAAATGTTGGCGAGCCATTTCCAAATGATGGCGATTGTTGGAAAAAACAGCTCCGGTTAAGCCATATTCAGTGTTATTGACAATCTCCAATCCTTCTTCAAATGATTTGGCAGAACAGACAGCTAAATAAGGACCAAAGATTTCTTCTTGCATGATTTTACTTTGGGGAGAAACATCACAAACAACGGTCGGATTAATAAAGTAACCATGTTCTTTGGATCCCGTTCCCCCAAGCACTAGGCGACCCTCTTTTTTACCGATGGCCATATAAGCCATGATGCGATCAAAAGCCGCTTCATCAATTACCGGTCCGACTTGGGTATCGGATGATTCCGGATTGCCCACTTTTAAAGCCTTCGTCTTTTTAATAATCAAATCCAAGACTTCCGCATACTTATCTTGATGAATAATGGCACGTGAACAAGCACTGCATTTTTGGCCGCTGAAACCAAAAGCCGATTTCACAATCGCATCAGCTGCCGCCTCGGCATCAACACCGGCATCGACTAAAATAGCATCTTTGCCGCCCATTTCCGCAATCACCCGTTTCAGCCAAATTTGACCCTTTTGAACCTTCGCGGCTTTTTCATAAATAGCGATTCCCACTTCTTTCGATCCTGTAAAGGAAATAAAACGGGTTTTAGGATGATTCACAATCCATTCCCCAATTTCAGAGCCTCTTCCGGGGATGAAATTAATGACCCCAGCCGGTAACCCGGCTTCTTCCATCACTTGCACAAAATGGTAAGCGATGACTTGTGTCGGGGAAGCCGGTTTTAAAAGAACGGTGTTGCCGGATACGACGGCCGCCGCTGTCATACCCGTCAAAATCGCCAAGGGAAAGTTCCAAGGAGTAATGATAGCACCGACCCCCAAAGGAATATAACGGTATTCATTGCGCTCCATTTTGGGCCGGCTTTGAACCTTAGCATCAATATGCTGTAATTCTAAAATTTGACGACCATAATATTCTAAAAAATCAATGGCTTCGGCGGTATCGGCATCCGCTTCCACCCAAGGTTTGCCCGCTTCTTTAGTCATTAAAGCACTAAAGAAAAATTTGCGTCTGCGAATGATGGCCGCCGCTTTAAACAAAACATCGGCGCGGAATTGCGGACTGGTTAAACTCCATGTTTTAAAGCTTTCTAAAGCCGTTGCCATTGCCAATTCGGCTTCTTTTAAGGAAGCTTGATGAATGATGCCAATAACTTCGCTAATCAAAGCCGGATTAATGGAAATCATTTGGCGGCTAGTTTCTATCCTTTTACCGCCAATAATTAAAGGATATGTTTTTCCTAAAGGAAGGGATTTTAAAGCTTTTTGATAAGCTTCTTGATTTTGGGAAAGCGAAAAATCAAGCAATTCTTCCGTTTTATATTCATACATTGCCATATTAATTTCCTCCTACACAACTAATTTTTCATATGCTACCACCGTAGCATTTTTAAAGCGCTCTAAACTCAATTCGGAAATGTCAATTGAAAGCGGTTTTTTCAAAATGATTTCCGTCAATAATTGGCCCGTCATGGGGGAAAACATAAAACCATGACCACTAAAACCACAAGCCATATAAAAGCCCGGTAATTCCTTGGCTTCATCAATAATCGGTTGGCGGTCAGGCGACATATTATATGATCCTGCCCACTGACGAACAACCCGCAGATTGCCAACTAAGGGTAAGATTTCCATAATCGTTTTCGACATTTCTTCCAAAAACGACCAAGAACTGGCGATTGAATGACTAGGTTTTATTCCCGGCGTACTACGACCCATAATAAAGTTTCCGTGCGGAACCTGTTGGCAATACAAATTTTTACCAAACGACATGACCATCGGTCCTTGAATCTTCTCAATCGGTTCGGTCGCCAAAATTTCATGCTTTTCCGCATACACCGGAATATCAAGGCCGGCTAGTTGTCCAACTTCATGAGCAAAACCACCCGCAGCATTAATAACATTATGTGTTTCAATCGTCTGTTTATTGGTAATTACCTTTTCAATCCGCTGGTTAATAACAACAATCTCTTTAACTTCTTCAAAGAAATAAAATTGCACACCCAAAGCCTTGGCCGCCCGATAAAAGGCATCATTCATTTTAAAGGGATTTAAATGTCCATCACTTGGACAAAAGGTGGCACTGACAATGGCATCCGTATTCAAGTGCGGAACAATTTGTTTGGCTTCGGCTTTAGTTATTTTCCGTGAAGGAATTCCCAAAGCATTTTGCAAATCAACACTTTTAGAAAAGTGCTGGTCTTCTTCGTCATTGACCGCAACAATCAAATATCCTTCTTGTTGAAACTCGAGATCATCCGGATAATTTAAAATGTTTTGGGCATTTTCAAAAAATTCAACACTGGCTTTGGCTAATAAACAATTCATTTTCGTCGCCCATTGTTGGCGAACACCGGCACCACATCTTCCCGTTGCTCCATTGCTTAAATAAGCTTTGTCAACAACAACAATATTGGTTTCCCCAGCTTTGGCTAAATGATAGGCGATACTTGTGCCGCTGATTCCGGCTCCAATAATCACATAATTAGCTCTCATGCTCTTGGCCCTCAAAAATATCTTTGATTTTTACCCCGATTGAAAGAGGGCGAACTTTGGTGGTCGGAATCTCTTCTAATGGTTTCTTTAAATATTTGCTTAACTCCCGTTGAATGATTTGCCCACAAGTATTGCCTTGACAAGGGCCCATTCCCACGCGTAATAAGCGTTTGATTTCTTCAATATTGGTATACCCAAGGGCCAGCAAATGTTCTAAATCTGCAAGGGTGATGTCCTCACAGCGACAAATAATAATATCTTTTTTGTTCATATCTTCTTCCCAACCGTTATAAAATCATATAATAAGGAACTATCAACAAGAACTTGAATTAAAGCAGTTTTATCCTGGACTTTGGTCAAAGTAACTTTTTCAATCTTCGCTTTCCCAATCATTTGACCCGAGCGGTTGATGGCCGTCCAGATTTCACCGACTTGGGGAAGCGGCAAGAATTCATAGGATATTTTAAAGCGCACCTCTTTTCCAACTAATTGGGCCACGGAAATCGCTAAACCCGGGCAACTGTAAACACACACGCCACAACCCGTACATTTATTAAAATCGACTTGGGGACGCTTATTAATGTTGGGGCCAATATAAATCGCCTTAAAAGGGCAACTGGTACTACAAGGATTGCAGGGAATTTCCTCATAGCATTCAATGATGGCTTTAGGCTTTTGTAAGCTCTCTAAATTAGGAAAACAAGTTTTGATTTGATCTAGGCTTGGAACACCATCTTTATTTAACATCTTCTAAACCTCCCAGTTTGGCCAAGCCTTGGCGAATTTTGACCCCAAAAGGTCCTTCCCGAAGGATGCGAAGTTGTTCTTGATAGTCAGCAACTAATTTTTGATGATGAGGATGGCTTTTACCGAGTTTATAACAAGCTGCTAAACCGGCTAAATTTCCCTCGACAATCGCACTGCTGGCTTCTTCAATGCCCGCGGCATCACCACAAACAAATAAATGGGGAATGCTGGTTTCATAGTAGTCATTGGTCATCGGCACTAAGCCACCAAGTTCACTGACATATTTCATCTTCACACCCATCATCCCTAAAACATTGGTGAGTGGCGTCAAACCAACAGCAATACAAACCGCATCCACGGCGAACTCACGCTCACTTCCAGGAATCTCTTGCCACTTCTCATCTAAGGCAACCGTGATTATTTTCTCAACAGCTTCTTTGCCAAGGGCTTTTTTAATAGTTCGTGAAGTATAGATTTCCACACCCAAGCGTCTAAGTTTCGAAGCATGGACTTTATAGCCGCCAATGGTCGGCGCTGCTTCCAAGATACATACTACCTCAACACCGGCTTGCAATAATTGATAACTGACAATTAGGCCGATGTTGCCACTCCCCACCATCACCACTTGGTGCCCCGGTTTAACCCCATAGACATTCATTAAGGTTTGGACTGCACCAGCGCCATAAATTCCCGGTAAATCATTATTTTCAAAAGCCAGCACTTTTTCACTGGCACCGGTAGCGACAATGATGGCTTCCGCTTGAACTTTCAAATATTGATTATGGCGATAAACCGTTACAACAAAATCAGGATATAAACCGACAACCGTGGCATCGGTCCAAATTTCGACCAATTGCGAGGCTTGTTCCAATTCCGCTAGGAAGTTTCGCGCAATTTGAAAACCTCTTGTTTTAGCATATTGTTTTTCTGAACCAAAAAACATATGCGTTTGTTTGATTAACTGGCCACCTAAATAAGGATTGCGATCAATTAACAACACCGGTTGACCGGCTTCAGCAGCAATTTTGGCTGCACATAAGCCGGCAGGACCACCCCCAATGACGACCAAGGCCCGTTTAATCATGGAGTTCACCACGGTTCGTCTGGGTTTGCACAATCATTCCCGGTTTTAACAAGGTAATGCATGTTTTCACATTAGGGACACCGTCAACAATCATCTGACAAGATGAACAATTACCAATAGCACAATAAAAACCGCGGGGGCGCTGTAAATGAATACTTGCGCTGAGCTTTTTAATATTCAAAGCTTGGAGAGCGGAAGCAATGGTGTCACCATCATGACCATAAACGACTTGCCCATTAAATGTAAAGGCAATTAATGGTTTTTCCGGAAAGTCAAGAATCGGATGTTGTTTAATTCTCACAGTTAATTCACCTCATTTTTCCATAAATATTATACCATAAGAACTGATGCTAATAAAGACACTTTTTGCTTTTTAGCGTTGAAAAAGCACCCGCTTGGGGTGCTCATTTTTAGTCATTTAAGCAATCATAAACAGTATTTTCATAGTTCTTTTCCTAAATAGGGATATCAGCGATTGTTCACTTGGGAAAATAAAAACCCACTATCAAAAGTAGGTTTATTTTGTGAAACGACGCCAGCCCGTTGATGAGAAATAACCACCCATTGTGGAAACCTCATTGGTAACAATCATCGCATGTTCATCCATTTCATGGATTTTTTTCACAATTAAATCTTTACCGCGACGATTGGCATAAATCATAATCACGGCTTTCTCGTCATCTTTGCCACTGCCTTTAACAGTCGTAACGCCAAAGCCATCGGCCCGCATAACATCGGTAATGATGGTCCCCATGCGCACATCGGTAATGACTTGAACTAAAACTTTACCGAAAGCTAAATAATTTTCTAAGCGGGAACCAACATATACACCCGCAGCGAAACCAAAGCTGTAGACAACAGCCTTAATTGGTTGTTCGTTGATGCCGGCAATAACCTGTGACGCCACAAAAACCCACATCAAAACTTCAAAAAAAGCTAACACAACGCCGGGCTTGCGAAAACCTTTATTAATAAGAATAATCCGTAGTGTGCCCATTGAAACTTCAATGATTCTGGCAACAACAATTAACAGACATTCCAAAACTAATTTTAAAACTGGTTGATCATTTAAAGAACTAAAAACACTATCCCACATGTCAATATTACCTTCATTTCACTATGATTATTATACCATATTCTTATTTTTAATCAAGCCAAAACCAATGAAAGCATTCTCTAATCCTCAAAAACAACGACTTCTTCCATTTGCGCCACTTTGCTGATGGTTTCATGAATGGAGCAATACTTGGCCCCTAATTCCACACTCCTTAAAAATTGTTTTTCATCACTCGGCTTCCGAATCGTAATTTTTATTTGCACATATTCTAAGGTGCCGATCTGATCATCACGATGACGGCCCGAGACTTCCACGCTTGCACTAGCAAAGCTTAAGCGTTTCTTTTCCACAATCGATAAGAATGTCGCATAAAAACAAGCTCCTAAAGCACCGAATAATAAATTGTAAGGACGCATGCCGCCTTCTTGAGTACCAATTAAAATCTGCCCTTTTGGAGCAATCATCGTTCCGTTAAAAGTATTGGTAAAATCAAGTTTAATGTTATCTGCTGCCATATTAATCTCCTTTATTTTTTTTATAATATCGTTCACTAAAAACATAATTTATTATAACATAAATAAAAGAACAAAGTCATAAAATGCTTGGAGATGAAAACGATTAATCATTTTCCTGTTTCTAAGAAAACGCTTTTATGATATAATAAAAAAGGATAAAGTGACCAAAGAAAGGACGGTATCATGAAATTATTAAATGTAAAATCGGAGATTGGTAAATTAAAAAAAGTCCTTGTTCACCGACCGGGTAAGGAGCTCGACAATTTAACACCTAAAATGTTGGAACAATTACTCTTTGATGACATTCCTTGGTTGGATATGGCGGTTTCCGAACATAATCATTTTGCAGCACTACTCCAAAATAAAGGGGTTGAAGTCCTCTACTTATCGGAATTAGTCGCCCAAACACTTGACACCAGCCGAGAAATTCGGGATTTGTTTATCAAACAATTTATTACGGAAGCCAATGTCACCAGTGAAACCCTGGCATCGGTTTTAACGGATTACTTAAACTCGTTTACCTCAACCTTGGCAATGGTGGAGAAAACAATGGCGGGAATTCGCAAGGCCGAGGTTCCCAACTTCACTAAAAGAACATTGTCCGATTATATCAAGGATTACCCCTTTGTTACCGATCCCATGCCCAATCTTTATTTCACGCGTGACCCCTTTTCAATAATTGAAAACGGACTTGCCATTAGTAAAATGTATACCTTAACACGAAGTCGGGAAACCATTTATGGCGATTTTATCTTTAAATATCATCCCCTTTATGGCAAAGCAAGCATCGATAAATATTACGACCGCCATTTTTTGTCCACCATTGAAGGTGGTGACATTCTCGTCTTAAATGATCATACCTTGGCCGTTGGTGTCAGCCAAAGAACTCATCCGGCCGCCATTGAAAAATTAGCGAAAAATTTATTTTACAACAACAAAACCAATTTCGAAACCATTTTAGCCTTTGACATTCCAAAAAGTCGCTCTTTCATGCACTTGGATACAGCCTTTACGCAAGTCGATTATGGCAAATTCACCATTCATCATGAACTAAAGAATGCCATTAGGGTTTATGAAATCACCAAAGATGTTAATCGCCCCACCAAATTATTAGTTAAACAAATTGAAAAGAAATTAGAACCCCTATTGGAGCACTACTTGCAGTGTGAAGTGACCCTTATTCCTTGCGGTGGTGAAGACATTGTTTCTTCGGACCGTGAACAATGGAATGATGGCGCTAATACCCTCGCTATTGCTCCGGGTGAGGTGATTGTTTATGAACGGAATCACATTACCAATGCGATTCTTGCCCACCATGGTATCAAAGTTAATACCATTCCCTCCAGTGAACTATCCCGCGGGCGGGGAGGTCCACGGTGTATGAGTATGCCCTTTTACCGCGAAAATATCAAATAAAAGAAAGGAACATCTATGAACATTAATCTTAAAGGCCGCAGTTTATTAAGCTTGCGTGACTACAGCCCAGAAGAAATTGCTTATTTACTTGATTTATCGAAACAACTGAAGAGCGAAAAAAAGCAAGGAATTTACACCTTTCCTTTACGAGGCAAAAACATCGTTATTATTTTTGAAAAAGATTCAACTAGAACCCGCTGTGCTTTTGAAGTCGCGGCTTATGATTTAGGAATGAATGTTACTTATTTGGGACCAACCGGTTCCCAAATGGGAAAAAAAGAAAGTGTTAAAGACACGGCTCGCGTTTTGGGAAGAATGTATGACGGCATTGAATATCGCGGTTTCCAACAAGAAACCGTCGAAATATTAGCCCAGTATTCCCAAGTTCCAGTTTGGAACGGCTTAACGGATAGCTATCACCCTACCCAAATATTAGCCGACTTTTTAACAATCCTAGAACATAAAGGTAAGTTAAAAAAAGTTAAAATGGCTTATTTAGGAGATGCTCGTTACAATATGGGCAACTCATTAATGATGGGAGCGGCCAAAATGGGGATGGATTTCCGGGCCGTCGCTCCCAAAAAACTATGGCCAAGTCCCCAGTTGGTAGAGTATTGCGAAAAGGTCGCCCAAACTACGGGCGCCAAAATTACTTTAACTGATGATGTAGCGGTGGGAACGAAGGATGTTGATGTTGTGTACACCGATGTTTGGGTTTCCATGGGTGAATCCGAAGCCGTTTGGGAAGAACGAATTCGCATGTTAATGCCTTATCAAGTAAACAGCGAGCTAATGAAAAACACTTCCCCACAAGCGATTTTTATGCATTGTTTGCCAGCTTTTCATAATTTAGAAACCACCATCGGTAAAGAAGTTTACCAAAAATATCAGCTTAACGGCATTGAGGTTAGCGAAGAGGTTTTTGAAGGTCCGCAATCAGTGGTCTTTGATGAAGCCGAAAATCGTCTTCACACCATCAAAGCTATTATGTATGCGACCTTAGGAAATTTAAAATGAGTCGAATTGTTCTAGCCCTTGGAGGAAATGCTTTAGGAAATACACCCCCTGAACAACAACAACTAGTTAAGGATACGGCCCAAGCGCTAGCCGGAATTATTGCTGGCGGCCATGAACTTATTATCACTCATGGTAACGGACCACAAGTCGGGATGATTAATTTAGCCTTTGAAACAGCAGCTAAAGTCAATAACAATATTCCGGAAATGCCTTTTCCGGAATGCGGGGCGATGAGCCAGGGTTATATTGGCTTTCATTTGCAGAATGCTTTACAAAAAGAACTCACTAATTTAAACTTCCCCCATCAAGTTGCCACAATCATCACTCAAGTAGTTGTCAAGCAAGACGATCCCGCCTTTTTAGCACCAACTAAACCGATTGGTTCTTTCTATACTGAGGATGAAGCTAAGCAAATAGCGAAAGAAAAAGCTTATGTGATGAAAGAGGATGCGGGGCGGGGCTACCGTCGGGTTGTTCCCTCTCCCAAACCCGTAGGGATTGTGGAACTGGATACTATTAAGACGCTCGTAGCTGCTCATCATCCGGTGATTACAGTTGGCGGGGGCGGGATTCCGGTTATTTGGGATCACGACCACTATCGTGGTGTTGCCGCCGTTATTGATAAAGATTGGGCCAGTGCCGTTTTAGCGGATGAATTAAATGCTGATTTATTAGTCATTTTAACAGCTGTCGATTTTGTTGCCATTAATTATGGCAAGCACAATCAAAAAAATCTACAGGAAATCAAACTGGCAGAATTAAAAAACTATCTTGATGAGGGGCATTTTGCTAAGGGCAGCATGCTTCCAAAAATTGAAGCAGTAATCAGTTTTGTAGAAAAAAAGCCGCATCGTCAAGCCATCATCGCCTCTTTACAAAAAGTGGCCTTGGCATTATCTAATCAAAGCGGCACAAAAATTGTTAACTAAAAAAAGGAGAATGTATGCGTAAAGAAAATGTGAAAGTCGTTATTTGGGGCTTTGGAGCCATGGGAAGTGGCATGGCCAAGTTAATTCTATCCAAAAAAGGTTTTACGATTACCGGTGTCTGTGACAAAAACCCCCGCTATGTCGGCAAAAGTATCTTTTCAATATTGAAAGTTGATCAACATAAGCATCCCGATGTCATCATCAAAGCGAATATTGAAGAAATTATTACTAACAAAAGCTGTGATGTTGTTCTGCTAGCAACCGATTCCTTTACCGCAAAAGCTTTCCCCAAAATTAAATGCTTACTTGAGCATCAAGTCAATGTTATTTCTACAGCGGAAGAAATGGCTTATCCCAAAGCTAATGAACCGGCTTTAACGAAAGAATTGCATGAATTAGCTTTAAAAAATGGCGTTACGGTTCTCGGAACAGGCATCAACCCCGGCATGATGATGGATTTGTTAGTCATTGCCATGACGGGGGTAATGGAAAAAGTTGAGGAAATTTCTGTCAGTCGGGTCAACAGTTTATCACCATTTGGCGAAACCGTGATGGAAGAGCAGGGTGTTGGTTTATCCATTGCTGCTTTTAAAGAAAAACAACAACAAGGTTTATTAGCTGGCCATGTCGGTTTTCGAGAATCGATTACGATGATTGCTGATGCCCTCGGTTGGAATCTAAGCAAGTTTTCGCAATCCATGGAACCGATTATCACCGAAGTGGACCGCAAAAGTGCTTTTGGCCAGGCCCTTTGTGGGCATGTGGCCGGCGTGGATATGATTGGGGAAGGGGAAGTCGATGGGAAGCCTTTAATCCACATGCGCCATCCCCAACAAATTGAACCGGGGAGCGCTGGGGTCATCACCGGTGATTACATTACCATCCTCGGGACGCCACCGGTTAATTTGCGCATTAACCCGGAAATTGACGGCGGAAAAGGGACGATTGCCATTTGTGTCAATATGATTCCCCATGTTATCAACGCAAAACCAGGCTTAAAAACGATGCTCGATTTACCGGTTCCCCGCGCCATCATGGGTGATGTCCGCCAAATGATTGACGAGGAGGAAAGATAGTGATTAAGAAAAACACATGGGTACAAATTGAAAAAGTCGTTTTAAAACCGGAAGAGCGCGCCGCCAATGTTCCCCTCGATACGAAACAAGTTCCGCTTTTAATGTGGGTCAAAGGCTATTTGCAAAATGATGCCCAAAGCGGTGATTTAGTCAGCATAACAACTCTAAGCGGACGAACTGAAGAAGGTCTTCTTGTTGCGGAAAACCCGGCCTTCAAACATAATTATGGCGATTTCGTGCCTGAAATCTTACAAATCAACCAAATGGTTAAAAAAATATTATTTGGTGATTCCCATGATTAATCAAAATTCATATCAAGCCGTTATGGCTCGTAAAAACGAAATCATGAAAAAAGCGGTGGGCATTGATTATTCATTATACGAAACTGGAAAAATCAGCTTTGATTATGAAAAGTTAATGCGTGATAATGGCTATCCGCTCTCTGGAATCGAAGCCATTCAAAAAGCTCATGGCGTCGGCAGTACCCCGCTTAAAGAACTTCATAACATCACCGCTTTAGCACGACATTATTGCCCCAAAGGATTTGGAGCCCGCATTTTTATTAAAGACGAAGCTTTAAATGATTCGGGAAGTTTTAAAGCGCGCCGGGCATCTGTTGCCGTTTACCGGGCTAAAACTTTAGGTTACAAGGGTGTTATCGCCGCCACTAGCGGTAACTATGGGGCGGCGGTCGCCTCACAAGCCGCCAAATATGGTTTAAAATGTATTGTCATCCAAGAATGTTATGACAGCCATCAAGTTGGTCAACCGGAAATCATTGAAAAAGCTCGCGCTTGCGAAGCTTATGGAGCGGAAGTTATCCAATTAAGTGTTGGTCCGGAATTATTCTATACCTTTTTAAGACTGTTAGAAGAAACAGGTTATTTTAATGCTTCGTTATACACCCCCTTTGGGATTGCCGGAATTGAAACTTTAGGAAGCGAATTAGTCCAAGATTGTTTAGTGCAAACAAAAAAACTTCCCAATATGGTTGTTTGTACCAATGCCGGTGGGGGTAATCTTAGCGGAACGGCCCGTGGCATTAAGAAAGCAACGGACAAAGCGATTACAATTGTCGGCGCCAGTGTCAACCTTAAAGGTTTACACATGGCCAGTGACCATGATTTTAACCGGAAATCATTCACAACCGGACATACGGGTTTTGGAATGCCTTTTATGACCAATCCCGACCGCAGTGATGTCCCACGTTCTGCTGCTCGCCCCTTACGCTATATTGACCGCTATGTGACGGTCACCCAAGGGGAAGTCTTTTTTATGACGGAAACCTTGGTTGCTTTAGAAGGAATTGAACGAGGTCCCGCCGGGAATACCTCCTTAGCCGCGGCCTTTAGTTTAGCCCAGTCCTTGCCCGCCTCACAAATAATTGTCGTACAGGAAACAGAATACACGGGTGCCGGAAAGCATCATCAAGCACAGCTTGCTTTCGCAAAACAAAACGGCATCAAAGTTGATTTCGGAAATCCGCAGGATGAAATTCCCGGAACATCGATTATTCTACCAAGTCATCCGGGTTTAATCAAAGCCCAAGAAGTTGATTTAAACCAGATTCGTCAATCGCTTGTAAAAAACAGCGTTAAAAATGAACAATTCATTACCGAAGTTGATTTAGATTTTCTCTGTCAAGAGACGAACCAGGATTATCCGTGGCTTAAAAACGAATTAAAAAAATTAGGAATAGGAGTGATTAAATAAATGGACAAACCACAAATACGACCGGATGATTTTGAACAAAGACGAGCTCATTTGCGCACTTTAAGTGACGAACAATTATACGAGTTGTTTTGGAAATATGCCGAAAAAACCACCCAACCACTAATTCAGTTGGCTTATAATCATACCAGTCCGGCAATTGAGCGCTCCGTCCTTTTACGGATGGGCTTTTCCAGTTTGGAAGCCAAAGTCTTAGTGGAAAAAACGATTGACCATCAACTGATGGGCAAAGGGGCGGGCCATGTGGTCTTTCGCTATGCTAAAATCACTGGCCAATCCCTCCGTGAAGCCGGTCTTTGTTTGATGAAGGACCAAGGCTGGGCGGAAGTTCTGGCCAGTTTTGGAGGTAAACCATGCTAAAAGCCAATGAGAAACTCAATCTTCATGAAATTTTAAAAGATTTAGATAAGTACGAACCAAGACGGCGAGGTTGGGTGTGGCGAAAACCAAAACCGCATTTAGTCTTAGACGGTTATGAATATCGCGATGCTTCCACTTCGTTAAAGCAAAGTATTCCTTTACCCGCTGCTAAGAATTTCAACCAAATTGATCCGCAACCGGTGCAATCAATTACGACCGAAATTGCTTCCGGTCGTTTTGAAGATGATATTCGGCGAATGCGGATGGCCGCTTGGCACAGTGCGGACCACATTATGGTCATTAGAACCGCCGGACAATCCCATTTTGATGGTTTGATTGAAGGGACTCCGCAAGGCGTTGGTGGCGTCCCCATTACCCGCAAACAAGTTCGCGCCCAAAGAAAAGCACTGGATTTAATTGAAGATGAAGTCGGACGCCCGATTAATTATCATTCCTATGTCTCCGGCGTTGCCGGTCCCGACATTGCCGTCATGTTTGCGGAAGAAGGCATCAATGGGGCCCATCAAGATCCGCAGTATAATGTTCTTTATCGTAACATCAATATGATTCGTTCGTTTGTTGATGCAGCCGAATCCAAAAAAATCATGGCTTGGGGCGAGATTCTCCAAATCGATGGTGCTCACAATGCCAATGCTACCGCAAAGGAAGCTTGGAAAGTCATGCCGGAGTTGATGGTTCAACATGCCATCAACTGTCAATTTTCTGTTTTTTCCGGAATGAAGAAAAGCAATATTGCCCTGTCAACCGTTCCGCCAACCACCGCTCCGGCTCCTGATTTAAAAATTAATTTGCCTTATGCGGTTGCTCTCCGTGATTTCTTTAAGGATTATCGCATGCGAGCACAAATGAACACGAAATATATGGAATCATCAACACGGGAAGCGACTGTTACCCATGTTTTAAATATGATGATTTCCAAACTAACCAGTGCCGATATTCAATCGACCATCACTCCCGATGAAGGACGCAATGTGCCTTGGCATATGTATAATGTGGAAGCCTGCGATACGGCTAAACAAGCCTTAATTGGCATGGACGGATTACTGGATTTAGTCACAGTTAGAACTGACGGCTATATGAAAACCCGCGTTCGGGAATTAAAAGAGCGCGCCGTCCTCTTCTTTGAAGAATTACTAGCCACCGGTGGCTATTTTGAAGCGGTCGAAAAAGGCTTTTTTATTGATTCGGGAATTTATCCGGAGCGCAATGGTGACGGAATTATTCGAAAAATCCATGGCGGCATTGGTAATGACAGCGTTTATGAACGCGATTATGATTATTTTGCACCCGTGACGGCCCATTTTGGCTATAACAATGTCGAACAATATGACATCAAAGCCCAAAACAATCCATCATCACTCATCAACGGTTGTACTTTTGAAGACCGAAAGAAAATTCAATTTATTGATGAACTTGACCCCAACGATAATGTTGATGTGCGCATGCAAGAAAATGCCGCTTACCGTAATACTTCCTTAATAAAACCGGAAGTTGAATGGCTAGCGGATGGTTATGTCGTTGTCGATTTAACCGTCCCCGTTGATGTGAAAACAGCGGCCGTGGTCGGTTTGGAAATTGGCAAAAAAATGAATTTACAAGATGTGGAAGTTATTCATAAAGAAATCCTTCATCCCAGTGAAGCAACTCGAATCCAAATCAAAGGTCGCGTTCCTTTTGATATTAATCTTGATGATTTGGTGATTCCGGAAGATCCGATTACCTTATCCGACCAAGAAATCAGTGATTTTGTTAAGGAACACCCCTTTGTGATTGTAGCCGGAACCGTTGGTGAAGATGAACATTCTGTCGGATTACGAGAAATTATCGATATCAAACATGGCGGTATTGAAAAATATGGGATTATGTGTGAATATTTAGGCACCTCGGTCCCAGTCGCAAAATTAGTTGATGCGGCGATTGAACTTCATGCCGATGCAATTTTAATGTCAACCATTATCTCCCATGATGATGTTCACTATAAAAACATGAAGAAAATTCATGAATATGCTTTAGAAAAAGGCGTTCGTCAACAATTAATCATCATTGCCGGTGGAACCCAAGTTGCTTCCGATTTAGCCAAAAAAGCGGGTGTCGATGAAGGCTTTGGTCGGGGAACGAAAGGTGCACATGTAGCAACTTTCCTTGTTCAAAAGAAAAAGGAAATGATGAAGCATGAAAATTGATGCCCTCGTTTATGAAATTGGCTCAACAACAACAGTCGTTAATGCCTTTAATCATTTAGATAGCACCCCGGTTTTTCTCGGTCAGGCTTATGCCCCCACTACAGTCTTGCAAGGTGATGTCCGCATCGGTATCAAGCAAGCGCTTGACCATTTACAAAATCAATTAAAGACTATTTTAGAACCAACGCATAGCTTTGCTTGTTCATCAGCTGCCGGTGGTTTAAAAATGAGCGTCCATGGTTTAGTTTATGATATGACGGTGAAAGCGGCCAAAGAAGCCGCCCTTGGAGCCGGAGCCAATATTCGTTTTTTAACGGCCGGTCCTTTAACCAAGACGGATGTGGAAAAAATAAAAACGCTGGGATTAAATATTATCCTCATTGCCGGCGGTGTTGACTATGGCGAAACCCAGACGGCCTTATTCAATGCGCAAACCATCGCTAAGTTGCAACTCAACATCCCAGTCATCTATTGTGGCAATATTGCCAACCAAGATGCTATTAAAACCATTTTTACCGAACATCATCAAAGCCAATACTTATTTGTAACCGAAAATGTCTATCCCAAAATTGATGTTTTGCAGGTTGATGAAGTGAGAACGGTAATCCAAAATGTTTTTGAAAAACATATTACCAATGCTCCCGGCATGGAACATGTCCGCGATGCTGTTTTCGGAACCATTATCCCTACTCCCGGTGCAGTAATGGCAGCGGCTCTTTGCTTACAAAAAGAACTGGGTGATTTAGTTTGCATTGATGTCGGGGGGGCAACTACCGATATTCATTCGGTTTGTGAAGATAACCCTGAGCATGTAAAAATGTTACTTAATCCGGAACCGTTTGCCAAGAGAACGGTAGAAGGTGATTTGGGGGTCTATATCAATAAAGACCATCTAATATCTTTAATTGGGATGGCTAAATTGCAAAAAGAACTACAGTTATCCGAATCACAACTTTTAGGATTACTTAAAAACTATCAATCAATCCCCAGCGAAGAACAAATTCCCCTTGTTAGGCGCTTAAGCCAAGAAGCTTTATCACAAAGTTTAAACCGTCATGCCGGGAAATATATTACTGTTTACGGCACATCGGGTAAAAGTAAATCCATTGAAGGAAAGGACTTAACAGCTATCAAATATGTCATCGGCACGGGGGGCGTCCTCAGTCGAATCGCAGGTGGCAAAGCCTTGATGGAAGATGTTTTTAAAAACAGTTCGGAGCAAATCCTCCTGCCAAAAACAAATCTCCAAATCCTCATTGACCACAATTACAATATGGCCACTTTGGGAGTTTTATCAAAGACATTCCCACAAGCTGCCCTAGTTTTATTAAAAGAATCCTTAAGATGGAGGTAGGAATGTACCCTTGCATTGAAATCAATTTTCCTAAATTAAAACAAAATGCGACCACTTTACTAGAACTATGCCGCAATAACGGTATCGACAGTTGTTTTTTGGTTACCAAAATGTTAGCCGGCGACTTAAAAACGGCTTCGTGGTTAGCCCAGTTTGGTTTTACCCATCTTGCCGATTCCCGGCTGGAAAACCTCATCAAATTTAAAACCATTCCGCTTCCGAAAGTGTTGCTTCGTTTACCGATGAAATCGGAGGCGACTATGGTTGTAAAAAACGTTGATATTTCATTAAACTCGGAATTATTAACTATTTTTAAATTAAATAAGGCCGCCATCAGACAAAATAAAGTTCACCAAATCATTTTTATGTTTGACTTGGGGGATTTACGTGAAGGTCATTTTTTCAAAGATGACTACCTCGAAACTATCAAAATAATTAAGCAATTAGTCGGTATCAAACTAATTGGCATCGGGACCAATTTAACTTGCTATGGGGGTGTCATTCCCACCCATGATATCTTGAAGGAATTGGTTAACATTAAAAACCGGATTGAAGAAAACTTTCATATTAATTTGCCAATAATCTCAGGCGGTAATTCTTCCTCAATTATGCTTTTGTTGCATAAAGAGTTGCCTCAAGGCATCAATAATTTACGCTTGGGCGAATCAATTGTTTTAGGCCGGGAAACAGCCTACGGAAACAAAATCCCCAATACCTATGCCGATGCATTTTTACTAAAAGCGGAAATTATTGAAGTTAAAACCAAACCAAGTTATCCCTTGGGAACCATCGGCATGGATGCCTTTGGTGAAGTGCCCAAAATAAAGGACCAAGGTTTAATGAAACGGGCTTTGTTAGCAATTGGCAAACAAGATATTCTTCCCGAAAATATGCAACCTTTAGACTCCCAACTGAACATTATCGGAGCCAGTAGCGACCATCTCATTCTTGATTTAGGAACAAGGGATTATCAAGTCGGTGATATCATCACTTTTACAATTAATTATCCGGGCTTATTGCAATTGATGACCTCTAAATATGTGAAAAAAACGTACCTCATTTAAAAAACCGCCAAAGGCGGTTTTTTACTTGCTCACTTTATCAATTGCTTTCGTAATCTTTTTTATATTGAAATTTTCAATTTTCTTTTTAATATTATCAAGTAAAGTTGTCGCCAGTTTATCAGTCGACTCAATGATTTTTTGCGACAAATTAGCAATTTGATTGGCATTGGTATTGATAGCCTTAATTTCTTTATCAAGTCTTTCTAATTGTTTATCCAAAATATCACTTTTCATCTTTTCAAAAGCATCTTGAATTTCTTGGATTTCTTGGAACTGAAGGACTTCTTGATTATGAGCAAGGAGTAATTCTTGATATTTTACTCCTAAAGAAACAATAATACTTAAAAAAGTAATAAAGTAGGGCGGGCGCACCAAATACATTTTTTCATATTCCATAACTTTACGAATCGGCACATCATTAGCCTGCTCCCATTCCAATTCACTAATTAAAAGGGCATATTCACAGTTTTTCTTGTTGCGATCCTTATCAAGTTTAGCATAATGCTCAGCATTTTTCTTTTTATTCTGTGAAGACGGATCTTCGCTTTTCATTTCACAAGCCACTGAAGTTAATAAATTAACTTCTTGGAAATCATCATTGGCATAAACTTTAAAAATATAATCCGCTTTCGTGCCTCTAGCTTCACCTTCTTCTTTGACGGCAATGTTGTCCTTTTCCCAAGTGCAGTTTTGAAAACCGGACAAAGCATAGGCCATGTATTCATTATTACACCAATTTTCTAAATCTTCTCCGAGTTTTTTCACATTCGTGATTGATTTAGTGAGTCGCAAATTGCTGATTTCTTCGTCTTTTTTGTTGATTTCTGTTTGCAATTCCGTTTCTTTTTTTAAAACTTCCAGTTCGATTTCTTTGGACTTCGTTTCCTGCAAACGCTCTATTTCGCTATTTTTTTCTTGAATTTGGATTTTTAACTGATTAATATCCTTAGTTAGAGCTAGTTCTTTTTGGATAAGGGCTTGTTCCATTTGCGATTTAATTTCTTGATTGCTGTTTTTAAGTTGATGGCGCTCTTTTTCAAATTGTAATTCCAAATCAGCGCGAACCTTTGACTCCAAATCTTTTAATTGTTGTTCAAGCATATTTTTTTCTTTACTCAAGGTTTCCGTTGCTTGTTTGATTGCCAATAACTTGTCTTTTTCAAAATTGTCTTTAGCTTGGTTTAAGAGTTTTTCGTATTCTTGGTCTTGAGCAGCTTTAATTTTGGCTGTAATAATGGAGGTATCGACTTTGCTTAAAGAAAGCAAATCGATTTCATCGCCTTGCTTGGCATCGGTATTAAGCCGTAAAGTTTTCGCATCAACAATGGTAACATCAGTTAGTTTGGCCATCTTTTTTCTCCTTCAATTATTTTTTGGTTTCATCAACGGCGGAATAATGAAAAGACCTATTCCTCTTAAACAGCGGTGGAATAAATCATCAATGTTTTTTAAATTGACGCCTATCTATTAACACCAAAATTAAATACCAGTTGAAAACCAAGTATTTTTTCTATTTTATTATACCATTTATTGCTCTTTTTATAAACAAATAGTTGTAAAAACATGGGTATTATGAAATCTAATTAATAGGCAGCAAAAATAATACGAATATTAATGATGATGATAATACCAAAAAATCGTCAATTGCATTCTTGCCATTTGACGATTTTTGCTTGTTCATAAATTATAAAACAATAAAATTGTGTTCAAAGAAATAATTGATGATGTTTTTTCTCGTTATAATCCCGATAAAAAGGTTATGATCATCAACAACCGGAACAAAATTCTCCGTAGTGGATTTCATTATCAACTCATCCATTTTAGAATTCATATTAATCGAGACATAATCACGGAAACGACGAATTTGGGAAATTAAAATCGTCTCCGCCTTTTTAAAATCAAAATTAGTTTGATTTTTTATTGCCCATAACAAATCTCCCTCAGTGAGAGTGCCAAAGTAATTGCCATCACGGGTGAGAATCGGGATGGAAGAAAAACGGCATTGCTCCAATTTATTAAGTGCTTCCTGGATAGTATCATCATCATAAACAAAAACAACTTCACTCTTTGGTTTAATAAAAGCTAAAATATTCATTTTTTCTCCTTTCCAAGTATAGAATCAAGACGGATCCATATTTTGCTATCTTATATTATAGCAAAAAAGAAGCGTTTTGTAAAATAATTTTTTCTACTTTCTATTTACGGTAGATTGTAAATAGAAAGTAGAAAAAAAATTTATGATAAACATATTTGTAATTTAGATAGTTCTAAATTATAAAGGCTGTCAGAGTTTTTATAGTTTAGAACTTTTTTGCTCATAGAGTTA
>Ga0116183_1001663_pt1 | contig 24917 bp, 20 predicted proteins | sample AD_UKC078_MetaG_FD_89753 | JGI IMG/M metagenome (GOLD analysis project Ga0116183, IMG submission 89753) | Active sludge microbial communities of municipal wastewater-treating anaerobic digesters from USA - AD_UKC078_MetaG | ecosystem: Engineered > Bioreactor > Anaerobic > Digestate | place: USA...
ACATCGGAAAACTGATGCCGATCATCAACCCAAACGGTTCCGACTCGGCCATGTTCGACAACTGTGTAGAGCTGTTGGTGATGGGCGGCCGTTCGCTGCCGCACGCCGTGATGATGATGGTGCCCGAGCCGTGGGAAAACCATGAAGATATGAACCCGGAGAAGCGGGCCTTCTACGAATACCACTCCTGCCTGATGGAGCCCTGGGACGGTCCGGCAGCCATTGCCTTCACCGACGGCCGCTCCATCGGCGCCACCCTGGATCGTAACGGCCTGCGCCCATGCCGCTACTACATCACCAGCGACGACCAGGTGATCATGGCCTCGGAAGCCGGCGTACTGCCGATCGACCCGGAAAAGGTGTTCAAGAAGGGCCGCCTGCAACCGGGCAAGATGTTCCTGGTCGATACCGATCAGGGTCGCATCATTCCCGATGAAGAGATCAAACAGCAGTTGGCTGCCGCCAATCCCTATGGCCAGTGGCTGAAGGAACAGCGTCTGCAGTTGAGCGACCTGCCCGAGGCCGCGCCGCTGGAACAACAAGACAACGCGGAGCTGATTCAGCGTCAGCATGCCTTCGGATATACCTTCGAGGATCAGGACGTCATCCTTGCGCCGATGGCCAAAACCGGGGTGCAGCCGCTCGGTTCCATGGGTACGGATACACCGTTGGCCGTGCTCTCCAACAAGCCGCAGCTGTTGTACAACTATTTCCACCAGCTGTTTGCCCAGGTAACCAATCCACCCATCGACCCGATCCGCGAGGAGATCATCACCTCCACAACCACCCTGCTCGGCTCTGAAGGCAATCTGCTGAAGCCCACGGCCAACAGCGCCAGGATGATCGAGTTGGAGCAGCCGATCCTGACCAATCAGGAACTGGAAAAACTGCGCGGGATCGACCAACCCGGTTTCAAGGTCAAAACACTGTCACTGCTATTCAAGGCTGAAGAAGGCGCCGTAGGCTTGGAAAAGGCACTGGAAATGCTCTTCATCGACGCCTCCCGTCAGATCACCGCCGGAACCAACCTGCTGATCATCTCTGACCGCGGCGTCAATGGGGAATATGCCGCCATTCCGGCGCTGCTGGCCATTGCCGGCCTGCACCACTACCTGATCCGCAATACCATCCGCACCCAGGTCTCGCTGATTCTTGAATCGGGCGAGCCGCGCGATGTGCACCAGTTCGCCGTGCTTTTGGGCTATGGCGCCAATGCCATCAACCCGTACCTGGCCTTTGAAACCCTGGACGACATGATTGTTCAGGGCATGCTGACCGACGTGGACTGCAAGAAGGCACATAAGAACTTCATCAAGGCAGCCATCAAAGGGGTCGTAAAAACCATGGCCAAGATGGGTATCTCCACCGTACAAAGCTACCGCGGCGCCCAGATCTTCGAGGCGGTCGGCCTGCATGGGTCGGTGGTGGATAAATACTTCACCTGGACCCCCTCAAGGATTGGCGGCACCAATCTGGAAGGCATTGCCTTCGAACAACTCAGCAGACACGCCAAGGCTTTCCCTAAGCGAACCGCTGCCGAGCCGTCCCTTGATCCGGGCGGACGTTTCCAGTGGCGCAGGGATGGCGAAGAGCACCTCTTCAATCCGCTGACTGTGCAGGCGCTGCAGAAAGCGACCCGCACCAACGATTACCAGCAGTTCAAGGTATTCTCAGCGCTGATCGACGAGCAGACTACCCGCCACTATACCCTGCGGGGGCTTCTGGACTTCAAAAAGCGCGTGCCGGTACCGCTGGAAGAGGTTGAACCGGTGGAAGAGATCATGAAGCGCTTCAAGACCGGCGCCATGTCTTACGGTTCAATCAGCCAGGAGGCCCACGAGGCCATGGCCATCGCCATGAACCGCATCGGCGGCCGCTCCAACACCGGCGAAGGTGGCGAGGATCCGTTGCGCTTTACCTGGACCAACGAAAACGGCGACTCAAAAAACAGCGCCATCAAACAGGTGGCCTCGGGCCGTTTCGGTGTCACCAGCCACTACCTTTCCAACGCCAGGGAGATCCAGATCAAGATGGCACAGGGCGCCAAGCCGGGCGAAGGTGGAGAACTGCCAGGCACCAAGGTCTATCCCTGGGTAGCCAAGACACGGCACACCACGCCGGGCGTGGGTCTGGTTTCCCCTCCGCCTCACCATGATATCTATTCGATCGAGGATCTGGCCGAGCTGATCCACGACCTGAAAAACGCCAACCGGCGCGCCCGCATCAGCGTCAAGTTGGTCTCCGAGGTCGGTGTAGGCACCATCGCTGCCGGCGTGGCCAAGGCCCATGCCGACGTGGTACTGATCAGCGGCTATGACGGCGGTACCGGCGCATCACCGCTCTCCAGCATCAAGCATGCCGGCCTGCCATGGGAACTGGGGCTGGCAGAGACACACCAGACCCTGATGCTCAACAACCTGCGCAGCCGCATCGTCATCGAGGTGGACGGCCAGCTCAAAACCGGTCGCGACGTGGTCATTGCAGCACTGCTGGGCGCAGAGGAGTTCGGCTTTGCCACAGCGCCGCTGGTCACCCTGGGCTGCGTCATGATGAGGGTCTGCCACAGCAATACCTGCCCGCGCGGTGTGGCCACCCAGGATCCGGCCCTGAGGGCCAAGTTTGAAGGCAAACCTGAGTACGTGGTCAACTTCATGCGCTTTGTGGCCGAAGAGGTTCGTGAATACATGGCCCAACTGGGATTCCGCAGCTTCAACGAGATGGTTGGACGCGCCAGTGAACTGGAGCCCAAACAGAGCGTGGGCCACTGGAAAGCCAGGGAGGTTGATTTCTCCAATGTACTCTATACTCCGACCGTAGCCGCCAACGTGGGCCGTTTCTGTTCGGAGGTTCAGGATCATGGCCTGGAAAGGTCGATGGACATGACCCGTCTGATGCAAATCTGCCAGCCGGCCATTGATGAGGGTAAAAAGGTCTCCGCCGAACTGCCCATCACCAATGTGGACCGGGTTGTGGGCACGATCGTCGGCAACGAGATCTCGCTCAAACATGGCGCTGCCGGATTGCCGGAAGACACGATAAAAATCCGCTTCAGCGGTTCAGCGGGCCAGAGTTTCGGCGCCTTCATGCCCAAGGGGATGACCCTGGAACTCTCCGGCGATGCCAACGACTACCTGGGCAAGGGACTCAGCGGCGGCAAGCTGGTCCTCTATCCGCCGGCCGGTTCCAGCTTCAAGGCGGAAGAGAACATCATCACCGGCAACGTGGCCCTGTACGGAGCCACCAGCGGCACGGTCTACATTCGTGGCATGGCCGGCGAACGGTTCTGTGTCCGCAACTCCGGCGCCAATGCCGTCGTGGAAGGGGTGGGTGACCATGGCTGCGAATACATGACCGGCGGCAACGTGGTCGTGCTCGGGCCGACCGGCCGCAACTTCGCAGCCGGCATGAGTGGCGGTGTCGCCTACGTACTTGACGAAAACGGTGATTTCACCAGACACTGCAACACCCAGATGTCCAAACTGGAGACCCCGGACACCGATGACCTGGCCATGATCCGGGGCATGATCGAGCAGCATAAGCAATACACCGGCAGCAACAAGGCTGAAACGGTTCTGGCCGACTGGGATACCCATGCCGCCAAATTCGTCAAGGTCATGCCTACGGACTACAAGCGCGTATTGCAGGCACTGGCCAAGGCAACCGCATCGGGACTGAGCGGCGATGACGCCCTGGCGGCCGCCTTTGAGGAAAACTCCCGCGACGCAGCCAGGGTCGGAGGGGCTTGAGAAGCTGGGGACGGGGGACTGCTCAAAGCCGTGCCCGTGTCCGTTGACCGTGTCCGTGCAAATGACGAGATCGGTAAGCTGATAAGAACATACCCCCCTCCTTGAACAAGGAAGGACCGGGGTGATTCAATAACCTGAGAACCTTTGTTATTGCAGCTTGAATTAAAAGACACTATTACAGATATAAATAAAACTTACAGGAAAAGACCATGGGAAAAACAACTGGATTTTTGGAATTCAAGCGGGAGTTGCCGGAAGACCGCGAGCCGCAGGAGCGGATCAGGGACTGGAACGAATTTCACCTGCACATGCCGGAGGAGCAACTGCGCACACAGGGCGCCCGCTGCATGGATTGCGGCATCCCCTTTTGCCACACCGGACTGCTGATCAGCGGCATGGCCAGCGGCTGTCCGATCAACAACCTGATCCCCGAGTTTAACGATCTGGTATATCGCGGCCTTTGGAAGCAGGCACTGGAACGTCTGCTGCGGACCAACAATTTTCCTGAGTTCACCGGACGAGTCTGCCCTGCCCCCTGCGAAGGGGCCTGCACATTGGGGTACAACAACCCGCCGGTGACCATCAAGAACATCGAGGTCAGCATCGTAGAGCGCGGCTGGCAGGAGGGCTGGATAGCCCCTAACCCGCCCAGGGTGCGCACCGGCAAAAAGGTGGCCGTAGTCGGTTCCGGCCCCGCCGGACTGGCGGCAGCCGCCCAATTAAACAAGGCCGGACACAGTGTGACGGTTTTCGAGCGCAATGATCTGCCCGGCGGGTTGCTGATGTTCGGCATTCCCAACATGAAGCTGGACAAGCGCGAGGTCGTACTGCGCCGCATCAAACTGATGGAGGCGGAAGGCATCAGCTTTGTCTGTGGCACTAATATCGGTTCCGACAGTTTTCCCGCTGACAAGCTGCGCCAGGAATTCGATGCCGTCGTGCTGGCCACCGGCGCCACCCAACCGCGCGACCTGCCCATTGAAGGGCGCGCACTGAACGGCATCCACTTTGCGGTGGATTTTCTGACCGCCAACACCAAGGCAGTGCTGAATCCCGGGCGAGACACCATTTCGGCCAAAGACAAGGATGTGATCATCATCGGTGGTGGCGACACCGGCACCGACTGCGTGGCAACCTCGTTGCGCCATGGATGCAAAAGCGTCACCCAGCTGGAGATCATGCCCCAGGCGCCTTTGGAGCGGGCCAGCGACAACCCCTGGCCGGAATGGCCCAAGGTACACAAGGTTGACTACGGCCAGGAAGAAGCTGCAGCGGTTTTCGGTGCAGACCCGCGCACCTATCTGACCACGGCCACCAGGTTCGAAGGCGACGCGGCAGGCCATGTCGCTGCCGTGCATACCGTGCAGGTATCATGGGGCAAAAATGACAAGGGCATGTTCGTGCCGTCCAATGTGCCTGGCACCGAGCAGGTCCGGCCTGCCAGTCTGGTGCTGCTGGCCATGGGCTTTCTGGGACCGGAGCAGCCGCTGCTGGAGGCCCTGGGCGTTGAGCGAGACCCACGCAGCAACATCAAGGCCGAACATGGCGACTTCGCCACCAGTGTGCCGGGGGTTTTCGCCGCAGGCGACTGCCGTCGCGGCCAGAGCCTGGTTGTATGGGCCATCAACGAGGGACGCGGCGCAGCCCGCGCATGCGATCGCTACCTGATGGGTGAAACCGAACTGCCCTGAGCTTTTAAACAAATCCTCACACCCTAGCGGGGAGCGGGATCACATACCGCTCCCTGTTTTTTCATTTCCAGGGTCGGCCAGACAGCCAAGCGATTGGATATTGACAGCCCGCGGCATTGGTGTTAAAAAAACAGTCCCACAAGCGTTGAAACGCTGCCGGGGCGCTTAGCTCAGCGGGAGAGCACTGCCTTCACACGGCAGGGGTCACTGGTTCGATCCCAGTAGCGCCCACCATGAACATAAAGAGGCCAACGATACTGGCCCTCTTTGCCAATAGAACCCGCTTTTCGTAATTGAAAGCGGGTTTTTTTCTAAGCTTGTTCACATTGCGTCTGACAGGAGGCTTTATGACCACTGACACCAACAACTGCGGATTGAAGGACGTGCCCGAAGGAATGACGGTCGAAAAGATCATTCTCAGCAAGACACTGCAAAGCAAACTCACGGTTGACATCGCCCTGGTGCTGCACAACAGGCAGTACGAAGCGGCGCTGTTTCTGGAGCGGAAGTACAAGGGCGGACCGCCGATGCCGCGCGAACTGGAAACCCCTACCGACAAGGCCAGTCACTGGATGTCGGCCCGTCCCAAGATCGGCCTGACCCCGGAAGAGGCTGAAAAGGTGATTGATGAGGTACTCAGCGAGAACCGGGTCAAGAAGATCAATTTCAAAGACACCTGGGGCGCCGAATACGAAGAGTGATCCTGCTTGCATCCAGTCATGATTGTGTGAAGAACCCGTTCCCATCCCGGAAACGGGTTTTGTTTTTTTCAGCCCGGTTTTTCATCACTGACTGCAAGACCTTCACCCCCCTGATTTGCATTCCGGGTATTTAGGGATATGCTTGATCTGTATCGAAAAGGGCAGTTGATTATACTTCAGGGGAGGTGGCTTATGAGAGTATTTGTCGACAGGGATCTGTGTATGGGCTGCAAGGCATGCGAGGTGCGCTGCCCGCGCATCTTCAAGGTGGACGGAGAAAGCAAGTCAACGGTAATTGCCAAAGGTGAACTGGCCGGCGAGGATCTTGATTGCGCCAAACTGGCCGAAGACGCCTGCCCGACCGCTGCCATCCGGGTTCAGCAGCATCAGTAAGCTGTTAACCCGCGCCAGCAGCGCCCGATTACAATGCAACCATCAAGGGGCCGCCGTTTCGCCGCCCCTTTTTTATTTTGAGAAACTACCTGCGGCCGCCGCCAAAGATCGAGCCCAGCACCCCACGCACGATCTGACGCCCCACCTGGCTGCCGATGGCCCGCACGGCACTTTTGGCAAAGGCCCCCAGCAGATCGCCCACCGGCCCGCCCAACTCCGGGATTACTCCGCCCGAACCGCTTTGTCCGACACCACCGCTGGTGGTTGAGCGCGACTGCAGCCGTTCATAGGCCGACTCGCGGTCGATTACCTTTTCATAATGGCCAAAAAGCAGCGAACCGCGGATAACAGCCTGACGCTCATCAGGAGTGAGCGGCGCAAAACGACTGCGGGGCGGATGGATCAGGGCCCGCTGCACCATGCTGGGCGCCCCTTTGGCATCCAGTAGAGACACCAGCGCCTCACCCACCTCCAGTTCCGTAATAGCCTTTTCCACATCCAGGCCGGGATTACTGCGGAAGGTTTCGGCGGCCGCCCGCACCGCCTTCTGGTCGCGGGGGGTAAAGGCCCGCAGGGCGTGCTGAAAACGGTTACCCAGTTGTCCCAGCACCTCGTCCGGCAAATCGATCGGGTTCTGGGTGACAAAGTAGACACCGACCCCCTTGGAGCGGATCAGCCGGACTACCTGCTCGATCTTCTCGGTCAGCGCCAGGGGCGCGTCGTCATATAGCAGATGGGCCTCATCGAAGAAGAACACCAGCCTGGGTTTTTCCGGGTCACCCACTTCGGGCAGGCGTTCAAACAGTTCGGACATCATCCAGAGCAGAAAGGTGGCGTACAGACGCGGCGAACTCATCAGACGGTCAGCGGCCAGGATGTTGATCATCCCACGCCCTTGCGGATCGGTCTGGATAAAGTCCTCCAGATTGAGCGCCTCCTCACCGAAGAACGCCGCCCCGCCCTGCTGTTCCAGCGCCAGCAGTCCGCGCTGGATAGCGCCGATGCTGGCAGCCGAGATATTGCCATAGGAGGTGCGGTACTGTGAGGCATTGTCCCCCACATGGCGGATCATGGTCTGCAGATCCTTGAAATCCAGCAGCAGCAGGCCGTTGTCATCGGCAATCCTGAACACCAGGTTTAGCACGCCGGACTGGGTTTCATTCAGAGAGAGCAGCCGGGAGAGGATCAGCGGCCCCATCTCCGTAACCGTTGTGCGCACCGGATGCCCCTGCTGGCCGAACATGTCCCAGAACACCACCGGATAACCGGCAGGTGCAAAATCCTCGAGTCCCAGCGCCGCTGCCCGCTGCGCCACCTTGGGGTTGTCGCCTCCCGGCCGGGCCATGCCGGACAGATCACCCTTGATGTCTGCCATGAACACCGGCACCCCGCTGTCGCTGAAATGCTCGGCCAAAAGGCGCAGCGTGACCGTCTTGCCGGTGCCGGTCGCCCCGGCAATCAGGCCATGGCGGTTTGCCATGGCACTGATCAGTGAAACATCCTGACTGCCGTCCCTGCTGCCGGCAACGATCATACTTTTCATGATATGCCCTCCGGATTTGATTCGTTACGGCGATCAACGGCTTCAACCCCACCATCGGCAGCCCCTTCCGGCTGCGGGGCTGGTGGTTCCTCAAAGCTGATTCTGCCAGCCTTGCCAGCCCTCAATTCCCGCAAAAAGGCCTCGGCAGCCCGGTTGGCATCCACCACCCCGCCGCTGGCAAGACAACCCAGCCTGCGGCCAATCGCCTCCAGCAGCCCGTAGTCATCCTGGGGCAGTTCTTCCAGCTTGTAGCGGGATTCAAGCAACTGCGGATAACGCTGCAACATGTATCCGGCTGCGAACAACCCCACATCGGCATAATCGAACGCTCCGGCGCCGATGGCGCCGCTGGCAGCCAGACGGTAGGCCCCCTGCTGGTCATCCATGTCCGGCCAGAGCAGACCGGGGGTATCGGAGATGATCACGCCGTTTTTCAGGTCGATCTTCTGCGGGGCCTTGGTTATGGCCGGCTTGTCGCCTGTTTTGGCAACGCTCCTGCCGGCCAGGGTATTGATCAGTGTGGACTTGCCCACATTGGGGATGCCAACCACCATGGCGCGCACCGGAAAACCGGGATTGCCCCGCTTGGGCACCAGCAGCTTGCAGAGTTTGACCAGCTGTTTCACATCACCCAGTTGTCTTGCTGTCACCGGCATGGCACGCACACCGGCCTGCTGGTCAAAATAGCGCACCCAGGCGCGGGTAACCGCCGGATCGGCCAGATCATGCTTGTTGAGCAGCTTGATACAGGGTTTGCCGCCCCGCATCTCCTCCAGCTGGTGGTTGGAGCTGGAAAAGGGCAAACGGGCATCCAGCACCTCGATCACCACGTCGATCTTCCTGATCAGTTCGGTCATCTCCTGATGGGACTTGCCCATGTGACCCGGATACCACCTGATTGTCATAATAACCTTCCCGTTCTGTTTGATGCGGGTCGCCCCGGACGGCATATTAACACAGCACGCCGAATTGGCAAATGTGCGATTTTAAACCGCTGTCCCGGCTACATTTGACCAATGTTGCACATCTGTAGAAAGTGCTTGCATTTGCTATGGTAAAACCGTCAAAACCACGTTAATCTTGTTGGACAATTGTCAATATCATTATTACCGGGAAAAACAGGAATGCGAAAAATCAGCGGAAACATCAGCCTGATGTCACTGGCAGACATTACCCAGTGGGCAGACAACAGCATGCGCTCCGGCACCCTGACCATCAGCCACCAGAATCGTCTGAAGAAGTTCTACTTCCAGGACGGCAAAATCATCTTCGTCTGGTCAGACGCCATCGGCGAAAGGATCGCAGATTTTTTGCAGGTGGAATCGGCCCTGACCCAGCAGGCGCTCAAGGAAAATATCGACAACTCCGAGAGTCTGGGTTTGCCGTTCATCGGCTACCTGCTTTCCCGGCAGATTGTCAGTTGGGAAGAGATGAAGGATATCCTCAAACGGGTGGCCAAGACAGCCATGAGCGACGCCATGAGTTGGGAAACCGGGGATTTCGAATTTGTCGACGAGCTGCCCTCGTTTGTACTCAACGGCCCGGTGCGGCTGGACACCAGCCAGATCCTGATGGAATCGGTGCAGGTTTTCGATGAAACCCGGCAGGAAGAAAACATCAATTACAGCCAGATCACAGAAGAGATTCGCAACCGGATCAAAAACGGAGTGATCGAACTGCCGCCGATTCCGGACATCATCCAGCGCATCGCGGAGAAGATCGAAGACCCAAACATCAACATGGATCAGATTGCTGAATGTATCAACGACCAGATCCTGGTGACCAAGATCCTGAGGATCTGCAACTCCCCCTACTACCGCACCACAGGCAAGATCAGCTCGATCAGGGACGCCGTAGTGCTGATCGGCCTTAAATCGCTGATGAGCATCGTCACCGTGCACGCCCTGAGCGGATTCAGCCCCAAAAATTCAGAGGATATCCGCAAGGTGCTGCGCCACAGCCTGGTGTGCGCCATGATCGCCCGCCAGATCGCCCGCGACATGGGGGGCAACCATGAACAGGCCTTCATGTGCGGACTGCTGCACGATATCGGCAAAACCGTGATGTTCAACCTGGCCGGCGATTACATGCTCACCGCAGAGGCGCGAAACGAGCTGATCAATGAGCACCACACCGAGATCGGTCAATTGCTGGCCCAGAAATGGAACTTCTCCGAAGACATCAAGGAGGTGATCCTTTACCATCACACCCCGGAAAGCGCCCAGCAACACCGCAACATCGTCGACATCATCTTCCTGGCCAACCTGATGGCCCACTCCAGCGGCGAAGCCGGCTCCACCGGCGAACTGTTCCTGAGCTGGTCCGGCCTGAACAGCAGCATGGACATACCGGAGGAACATATCAACCAGATTGTTGAAAACATCGACAACCTGGACAGGGAAGCCTGGGACATACTGGACTGAACTCCCCGGTTTTTTCCAGAGATTCACCGCAGCGACACATAACCGCAACACTCCCCTGCTATATTCGGCCAGTCAGATCGGCGCCGACGCCGAGTACATACAGGCAGGGGAACATACATGACCATCAGAACCAAGCTCTTCTTCAGTTCATTCATCAGCATCATCGGCATTATCATCATCGCCGCGCTAAGCCTCGTGACGATCATCTCCGTCCGCGACAAGATCAACGTACTTACCTCCCATTCCACGCCGCTGCAGGTCAAGACCATGCAGTTTCAGCAATCCGTTGAAAAACTGTCGGCGGAACTGCTGCAACTCGGACTCTCCAGCGACCCGCAGGAGGCCAAACAGATTTCGGACGCCATTGCTGAACAGCGCAAAAGGCTGGAACAGGCCCACAACGAGATCAACACGCTGAAGAAAATGCCGGCGGAAACCGCGGTCTTTGCCGAGCTGCATGAGCAGGTGCTCAAAGCCACCGATGAAAAATTCAAAAGCATGGCGCTGTTCAGGGAAGAAGCGGCCAAGGTCAACAGGGCCATGGCACGGGTGGACAAATCACTGCTTGAACTCAAGGAGCTGATCTCGAGCCTGGTCATATCCGCCTCCCGCCGGGCCAGCACCGCCACAAAAACACTTAACGAGAGTATCAGCGAGAAGAAAACCGTGCCGGAACTGCTGGTAAACGTGCGGAATTTCCGCAATGAGGTGGACCACGACATTGCGCTCAACAAGAAGATCAACGCCATATCCGATCTGGTTTATGCCGTGGGGGTGGACGCCAAGCTGCTGGATGCCAAAACGCGCATGATCATGCTCAGCCAGACGCCGGAAGAGTTGCATCGCGTAACAGCAGAAGCCCAGGCAATCAACGCCCGAATCAGCCGCAACGTCAACCAGGTCGGGCAGGGAGTCAGACAGATCAAAAGCTCCGGCTATGTGGATGACACCATGCGAGCCATCTCATCATCCATAGCGCTCGCCGGTGCATCCCTGCGCACCATATCCACATCCCAAAAGGGCGTGCTTGAAAACATGTCCATCGTTGACAGTTCACTCAAAAGGGTCAGAGCGGTCGCCATGGAGCAGGCCCGCATGAGCGAGAGCAATGTCCAGGCCACGGCCCATGAGCAGCAGCAGTCTGTAAAAGAGGTGGGCGAACGGGTTGAGTTGTTCAACACCCTGCTGATTGCCGTCTCGATCACCACCATCGTCGTCGCGCTGATCTTGAGCATCAGCACAACCATCTCCATCAGCCGCTCGCTGAAAGGCATGACCGCAACCATTGTATCGATTGCCGAGACAGGCGACTTCACCAAAACCATCGCATTCAAAAACAGGGATGAATTCGGCATCACCATGCAGGCCTTCAACAGCCTGATTGGATCATTTACCAGGATCATCGCCGCCGTTTCCCAGTCATCCGGACGGCTGGCAGGCTGCTCCAGAGATCTGACCGGCACGGCCCAGGAAATCCACAGAAACATCGATGCACAATCAACCGGCATCGTGCAGGTTTCAGCCGCATCGAGCGAAGTGGCCCGCAGTGTAAACCTGATTACCGGCAACACAGCCCGGATTGCCGATTCCGCCCGAGAGGCCGGAGAAATGGCCGCCAGCGGCGCTGAAATCGTATCCCGGACCAGCAGCGAGGTCAGTCAGATCGCACTGGCGGTGGAGGAATCCACCCGCTTGATGCGCACGCTGCAGGAACATTCACAGCAGGTGGGCGAGATTGTGGACGTGATTGTTGAAATTACGGACCAGACCAACCTGCTGGCGCTCAATGCGGCCATTGAAGCAGCCAGGGCCGGAGATCACGGTCGCGGATTCGCGGTAGTGGCCAACGAGGTACGCACCCTGGCCAACAATACAGCCCGGGCAACAGTCGGGATCACGGAACGGGTCAAACGGATCCAGGCCGACACGGAGCTGGCGGTCGAGGCAATGCATAACAGCCTGGAGCGCGTACACCTGGGGGTGGAGCTCTCCAGCCAGGCCGGTGATTCGCTGCAAAGGATCGTGTCCAGCGTTGCATCGCTGCAGGAGATGACCGGACAGATCGCAATCGCAACCAGCGAACTCGCCCAGTCGTCCAGCGAGATCAGCGCCGACATCATCGCCATCGAACGCGCCTCAGCCGAAAACGTGATGGCCGCGGCAGATATCGCCAAAGAATCCGAGATGCTGTCACAGTTGTCGTCAGAGCTGAAAAACGAGATCAGCAGGTTCAGGTTCAATGAACCAGCATCGCAAGAGCCGCTGCCATCCAGTAAAACAGTCCCCGGCCCGGCCGCGGAGATCGCCATGACAGATGTCAACAACAGGCTCAAGCTGTTGCCTGCCTGATGCCCTCCGGCATTGCTTCAGCAACATCCTGTGATATAAATCAAAGGGGAGATTGAATATGGAACAGCAAACAACGACCAGAGCTGAAAGCATTTACCGCAACCGTCTGAATCAAAGCTGCAGGCTTTTCATCAGGCACGAATGGAATGAACTGGTTTACAAGCTGGTGCATTCGGAAGACGACAGACTCCGCCAGATCGGCAAAGACTGGCATCTGCCCGGCCACAGGCCGGACTGACCGGAGAAAAGATGGATAACTGCACCTTTAACGCATTCGCCTATCCAGGCGAACTGGACTTGAACCGCATGGCCCAGAAACTGGGCATCGGCCGGCGCTATCGCTGGGAAGAGCCGATGAAGCTAAATCCGGTCACCTTCGCGCTGCTGGCAGATGGCGACCGTGAGCAGGTCTATCTCTACTACTTCGGCGGCATCGTGTTTGTGAACTGTTCCGCCGACATGATCGCCCGTTTTCTGGACAGTCTGCCGAACTACAGCGGCGGCCCCAAGGAGCGGCCCCAACTCCCCTACCGTGAGGAATACCGGCTGGAGATCGACAACAGCCGCGAGATATCGATCAACGACGACTTTGCCGTGCTGGCGGCCTACAGCCAGGTTTTCCTGGAGATCATCTGCTTCGTGATCGCCAAATCTGTAGCGCTGGAACGGATCGAGGCACGGCTGGATGTGGTTTTCGACGAGGTTGAACAACTGATCGCCAATCTGAACAAGGGCAAACTGGACCTGCCGGACCGGGACATGGCTCGTCTGGCCTCATCCATTCTGGGCCTCAAATTCAGCTCCATCGCCCATATCATGGTGCTGGACAAGCCGGAGATCACCTGGGACAATCCGGAGGCCGACACACTCTATCTGACCATGGCGCGCCAGTTCGAGCTCAATCAGCGCTATCAGGAGATCAAACACAAATCCGACACCCTGCTGGACATGGCCGACGTTTTCAGCAGCCTCTCCAATGCCCGGCGTTCGGCCAGGCTGGAATGGATCATCATCATCCTGATCGCCATCGAGATTATCATCACGCTGCTGGAACTGGCCAACAAGCACCTCATCTTCTGACCCCCGGATTTTTTCCCTGATTGTAACAATCACACCCCGCAAAATGCCTTATAATTGCCCTGTCGCACCCATATCAATCAAGGTGGCAGAGTGTGGACGTATCAACAACCGGCACGCAAATCATCGACAGCATGAACAACCACCTGGAAGCCATTTTTCTGAAGCGCCAGGCGCCGCAAATCTGTTTAAACAGGCCCGAAACCATAGCCAGCTTCCTTGTGGCCAGCAAACTGGCCCGAGACTGCGGCAACCGGGATCTGGAACAGACCCTGCTGCTGATCGGCAAGGAGCGTGACGAAAAACCGGACAGCGACCCAAACGACGCCTTGGGCGGCTATTTTCATGATCTGGTCGAGTACGTCAGGCTCTTTGATGAAACCCTGCAACTGTTCAGCCGCCTGGCCATCATGGAATCCATTTCCATCGATGCCGGTGCCGTCATGCGTCTTCATGCCTGCCGGGAACGATTTAATGAACTGGAACCGTCGCTGTTCCACAAACTGTTCCTGGCCGACCTGATGGGCAGCAGGTTCACCGGTAGTTATGGCCGCAGGAAGGTAAAAACGCTGCTGGAAGGACTTCAGCACATCTCGGACGGAACAGCAAACGCAGTTACGGTCGTGGAACGCCTGATCATACTGGAAAAAGAGCAGAGGCTGCTTATGTTCATGCTGGATTGTCTGAGGGACAACATCAGCAAAAACTACTCTCGATTTGCATCCAGTAACGACATGGGGGTCTTGAAACGCCTGCTGCTGATCGATCTAAGGCAAAAGGGCATGCCTGTTGACGATGTGCCAGATGAGCTATTTCGTAAAGGGATGGACATTATCAAGAAAGAGGCGCTCTACAGAAACAACCTGCTACCAATGATCCTGCGCAGCGGCAATCGCGCCCTGAGGGAAGAATTCATCACCGAATCCGGTCTGGATCTGTTTTTTATCGAAGAACTGGAGCACGAATACTGCAACACACATCAGCTAGCCAAAGAACAACTGGCAGTCATCCGCCAACCAATCTGAAAGCGTGCTTTTTTCGTCCACGACCTGAAATTCAGCCGTAATGCCTATCTCCGCTCCAGCCACACCTCAACACGATTGTTCCTGGCCCGGCCTTCATCCGATCTGTTATCCGCCACAGGCATCCGGCTGCCAAAGCCGTCCACCACAGACGCAACCACACCACGCTGCCTGAGTTCATCGGCAATCGCCTGTGCCCTGGCGCGGGACAGCTTGTCGTTCTCCTGCTCACCCTGGCTGCTGTCGCTGAACCCGAACAGCATCACCGTCCTGCCCTGAAACTCCCGGGAGCCAAGCGCTGCAATCAGGCGACCGATATCCCGTTTGCCCTTGTTATCCATTTCCAGGCTGCCGGAACGGTATTTAAAGTTCAGCGACAAGCGGTCTGCGGACGCAGTTAGCCTGCGGTAATCCTGGGGGGCATCCTCCGGCGCTGGGAAGGAGCCGGCCTTGACCGTCAGGGAGACAAATCCGGTTCTTTCCACAATCTCCTGTCCCTCCCGGGAAAGGGCAAACTCGATAAATTCGTTTATGCGCGGATTTTTGGGCTGCTGGGCCGTATACAGGTAAAGACGGCGCGCCAGCGGGTAATCCTCCGTTGCCACGGTGAAGGGGGTCGGATAGACCGGCATGGATGCGCCGCTTTTGATGGCCAGGGCTTTGGCCGACTTGATGTAGGGCAGGCCGATAAAACCGATGGCCTGCCTGTCGGCGGTCACCTGGGCCGACAGTTCGGCGCTGTCTTCAAACCTTCTGGCTTCCGCCAGCAACTTCTTCTTGCCCAGCACCAGATGACTGAAGGTGTCAAAGGTGCCGGATTTATCATCACGTGAATAGACGTTGATGGCAGCAGAGCCGCCGCCAAAATCTGGCCATTTCTGTTTGCCTCCCGAAAAAATGGAGCCAAGATCCCTGATCGCGAGGGTGCTGACAGGGTTGTTTTCGTTGACGATCACAGCCACGCCGTCCAGCCCCAGAATATGTTCACTGGCCAGCGAGGTCAGATCGCCCAGAGTGGAGAGTTTTTTCAGCTCGCCGTCCTTGATCCGGCGCGATGACATGCCGATATCACACCCATCGCCCGCCAGTCCTTGAAAGGCTGTCGAAGAACCATGGGATCGGATTTCCACCGCCAACCCGCGGTGCCGCCCGGTCAGTCCCTTGACCAGCATCTCCTCGCTGTTTTGCCCCTGCTCCCGGATAACCCTGCTGGCGCCGAGCTTCCTCAGATATGCCTCGGCCAGAGCCGGTGCCAGTTTTGAACCGATGGTATTGGAACCGTGCAATCTCAGGGCAGTGACATACTCCTCCCTGGTCATGTACGAGTAGAGGCCGCTACCCAGCAGTATCACCACCAGGACAGACGCCGCCACGCCCAGCAGCGTCCTGCGATCCAGCCGGCGCGGGGGCGCGGGCAGCGGAGGCTGCGGGAACGTCTCCGGCAGCAGGCTCTTCTGGTAGGCCTCAATATCGTTCAGGAACTCGCGGCAGCTCTGATAACGGTCGTCCGGCGACTTCTCCAGCGCCTTGGCCACAATCAGCGCCAGCCGCTCACTGATATCGGGGTTAATGCTTCTGACATCAGGGGCCAGCTGGTCCAGATGCAGCATCAGCTTGCTCAGACTCGACTCCGCGGCAAAAGGAAGCGCGCCGGTGAGCATCTGGAAAAGAATTACCCCGGCAGAGTAGATATCGCTGCGCTGGTCGATATTCCTGGGGTTGATGATCTGCTCCGGACTCATGAACCCCGCATCCCCGAAGGCCTGTCCCAACTCCTCCCGCTGACCGTTGCCCAGGATCATGGCAACGCCGAAATCGGATATCTTCAATTGCCCCTGGCGATTCATCAGAATCATGGCAGGGCGCATATTACGGTGCACCACCCCCTGCTCATGGGCAAAAGACAGGCCCCGCAACAGTTGCTTGAAATAGTGCAGCGCGTGCTGTTCGGGAAACTGCTTGTTATGGTTGAGCATCTTTTCAAGCGTCGGCCCATCGAAATACTCCATGGCCAGATAGTAGCGACCATCCAGCTGAAAGAAGTCCGTGGCCTGGAGTATGTTGGGGTGATTCAGCCGGGCCAGAAGCCGGGCCTCGTCGTAGAACCTGTCGCGAAACTGGCCATCCGAGTCGTTCAGAGGCGCCAGAGACTTGATAAAGAAGCGTTTGCCGAGCTGCAGATGCTCGGCAACCAATAGTTCCACGCTTTCGGTCTGGCTGATGACATGGCGGATTTGATACTTGAAAATAATGCGGTCTTCCATTCAGGTGGGCTCCGGATCGTTTATTCAGACGGACGGCTGTTCGGGATGATAATTGGACGGGGCAGCCATCCTGGCCACCTGATCCGAATAACTGCGCATGGAGCTATGCAGACGGTCGGCCCGTTCACGCTGCTGCTTCAGTTGTTGCTCCAGACTCCTGACATCGCCGATCAACTGCTTCAACATGACCGCCGCAAGACGATCCTGCACCTGGGGTACATATTCCGAAATATGTTCGAATCTTGGCATCTCAAATCTCCCTGTCTGTTTTATCAGGCCGCACAGGCCGTGTCGCACTGATTGGCACTGAATATCTCACGGATAATCCGGTCTATGGTGACACCGCCCGCCGCCAACGACGGGTGACGCATCCCATCCTCCATGATTACCCAGCCGCTATCGGCGTCAAAGCGATGATCTTCCCGATACAAAGGCAACGGGCTGGCGCTGTCAGCCCACAGGCGACAGCTGCCCGCAGTATCCGTCGCACCGGCAGCAGCCAGAAGCCACTTCACGCTTTGGCCGGCAGTATGACGATAGTTTTCAAATCGTTCCTTTTCCATTGTTGACTCCTGTCTCTGTTCATAGACGGTTGTTCCTGTCGAATTTCCTGCATTCAATCCATTCCGCCAGGGTGTGCAGCCCCTGCACCACAATGATTGTCGTTCCCATTACGGTAAGTATGCCCATGACAATTTCCTCCCTATCAAGTCTGTATTTGCGTATTCGTTCAGTTATTCCGCCTGCGGTTCAAGTTACTGCAGAGTCTTTTGTTGTCCTCTCCGGGCGGCACCGCCACGTATGACGGCATGACAAATTCGCCCTGTGACGGCGGCTGCGGCGTTGGCCGCGCCAACAGATACCCCTGGGCAAAATCCACATTGATGCCCGTCAGATAGGCCAGTTCCTCCGTTGTTTCGATCCCCTCGGCAATCACCTTGATGCCCATGCGCTTGCAGAAACAGGTAATTGACTCGACCAGCGCCTGACGAACCGGATTGCGGTCGATGTCGCACACCAGGAAACGGGCCAGTTTGACGTAGTCCGGCGTAATCTGGGAAAGCATCTTGAGTCCGGCGTAGCCATCACCCAGATCATCAATGGCGATGCTGTACCCCTGGGAGCGGTAATGGTTGACCCCCTTTTCCAGCAACCCATAGTCATTGATCACGCTCTTCTCGGTCAGTTCGAAAACCACCCGGGAACGTTCCATGCCCAACGCATCAAGCAGCTCGGCCGTAAAACCGCGCTGATGGCTGCTGGCCAGCAACAGCGCCGGACAGACATTCAAAAACAGCAACCCGTCCAGACCGAGCTCATCCGCCATGAACAGGGCCTTTTCACGGCAGAGCCGCTCCACCTGAACACTCATGCCGAAGCGCTGTGCATTGTCAAATAGCTGCTCAGGGTTGGCAATTGTGCCGGGATCCACAATCCGGCTCAACGACTCATAGCCGTAAACCGCCCCGTCATCCAGGGACACAATCGGCTGAAAAACCGGCCTGATGCGCCGCTGACTGATAATCTGCTGCAGTTCCAGCCAGTCTGCAAAATCAGCCGCGCCATAAGCGCCAGCGGCGGATGCGGTTACCAGTCCTGCCTTGAGCATGTTGCCACATGCGGTCTGATGGGCTAGACCGTACATTGATTCACCCCCGCCATCAGCTGCACATCACCAGTTGTGGTTCCATCCGTTGTATTAACTCCGGCAGTTGTTGCCGCAGCGGCCTCTTCACAATGGGCAGATGCCGGATTGCCGGCAAGCTGCTCCGATTGCATCCGGAAGATATTCTTGTACAAGTGTTGCACGAGGCCTCCAGTAATCATATTTTCAATACATGATTCAGCAGCAGTGCGGCTGTGTTATTACCATCTCCAGGGTCGGTTCGTCTGCCAGATGGGCCTGATATGGCCGGTGACAGGCGCCGCAGTAAAGCCCTTCATGCACCCTGGCCCACAGGACCCGGTTTTCCGTGTCACACCAGTCACAACACCAGTAGTAATAATCCTCGCTTGTTCTGATCATTGTCTTGTCCTCTTCTCTCGTCTCTTTTTGAAGGCACTATAGACAACGATTATTACAACGGTGTGTAGAACAGATAAATGTTACGAAAACACTTCCGGTCACTGAAAAGTGAAAATTTCAAAATTCCGTATGCGGTTTTCAAAGAACAGAGGGGCTGTCCTTGTTGAGGATCATTTGCTTCCAGGAGCAGCAACGATGTGCCATTGCCACAGATAACGGCGCTGTTGGAGCATGCTTGCCAGGCGCGTTCCTGTCTGGGTTTCCCGCCATACCGACAACTAGCATAAGCCATGCCAGTCACATAACATGTTGATATGGTGCGGATTTTACCCAACAACAACCACTACCGGAATCCGCTTTGAATAAAATTCAGGCAAGACTGCCTGCCCATCAAGCATGCCACCCCATTGTCACACCAGCGCCATTGAATCCCAACAATCGGATGGTATAGATTGGTAGTATGCATACCTTTCTATTCATCAACCCGGCCTCTGGCCGATTTGCACAGCACCGCGTGGCGAAAACCGTCAAATTGTTGCAACAGAACGGCCTGCGGCCTGAAGTCCGTTCAATCACTACTCCCGCCGATGCGCTGCCCCACTGTGAAGAGATCAACGCCCTGGCACAGCCGCCATTGGTAATTGTTGCCGCCGGAGACGGCACCATGAATACGGTGGTAAACGGACTTCAGCCAGGCCAGGCGACCCTGGCGATACTGCCTTTGGGTACATCGAACGTGCTGGCGGCGGAGCTGGGGATTGTGTCGCTGGAAGACGGGATACGCAGGATCAAGGCCGGGATTACCAGGGAGATGTCGGTGGGCGTAGTGGAAACAGCGGTCGAAAGACGGCGTTTTGTGCTGATGGCCGGGATCGGAGTGGACGGCACGGTTGTGCGCGATGTCTGGCCATTGGGGAAACGGCTGCTGCGGCAGGGGGCCTATGCTGCTGCGGCACTGTTCGGCAGCCTGGCCTGGGATCGGAGTCTGATCTGGGTCATTACAGCAGGGTGTTCATTCCAGTGTCACAGCACTATCATCTGCAATGCTTCCCGGTACGGCGGAAACTTCGTCCTCTCGCCGGAAAGCAGCCTGTACTCTCCCGAACTTACCGCCGTATGCATCCGCAACAACCAGCGCCGCACCTACCTGCGCCTGGCCATTGAGCTGTTGGCCGGACGAACTGGCACCAGCCGGGAGTTGATCCGCATCCCGGCGAACGGTATCGAGATCAGGGGCATAAAACCGATACAGATAGACGGTGACTTCTGGGGCTACAGTCCGGCAAAAATTTACAGCATGGCAAATTTTGCCCGGATTATCGTCTGACGGCTGACGACCGCACAGACACTGTCGTTCCTGGACAATAAGACACCCGGCCATGATCCTGATCAGCGCTTAACTGCAATCATGCATAGCCATCCTGCAACTGGCAGCTAATAAACATAATCACTTGCAATCAGAAACCGGATGCCATAAGCTTGAATTAATTTTTTCAAAGGAGGTCTCATTATGAAAAAACTGGTCAGCAGCCTGATATTTGCAACCGCCATCTCCTGCGCCGCAGTGCCGGCCACTGCGGATGTGAATATCAGCGTCGGCATCGGCGTGCCCCTGCCGCCGGCAATTGTATTCAGCGGCCCGCCCGCGGTAATCGTCATGCCGGACACCATCGGCGTCTACTTCGTGCCGGACATCGACGGGGAGATCTATTTCCACAACGGTTTCTGGTGGCGTCTGTGGAACGGCTACTGGTACCGTTCACGCTACTACAGCCGTGGCTGGGTCTACTACAGCAGTGTGCCCACCTTCTACCACGACATCGACCCGCGCTGGCACGATTATTACCGGGCGCGCAAATGGCGCGGACACCGCTGGGACTATCAGCGGGTACCACACCAGCAGCTCCAGCAGAACTGGAAAAGCTGGAACCAGAACCGCCATTGGGAAAAGCAGCGCACCTGGGGTGTCCAGCAGTACAGGCCGATGCAACCGAAACAAAGGCTGCAGCGGAGACAGCAGCGAGAGGAACAGTACCGTCAGCAGCCAAGGCCGCATGCCCAGCCCACCCCTCAGGTTCGGCCACAACGGCAGCAGATTCAGCAACCGCAGCACCAGCCGCAGCGCCAGCACCAGGAACGCCAGCAGCGTCCCCAACATGGCAGGCCGGATGGCGGGCGTCACGATCAGCACCGCTAAACCAACCCCGCAAGGTTCACAATAACAGTAAAGGCGGCCATCCGGTCGCCTTTACTGTTCTCACACCCGTTTATGCCGCCTTCTCACCAGCGACTCATCCCCCAATCACCTTGAGCACCCCGGTCAGTTCCGAGACAGTGTATGGTTTGCGCACGGCGGCATTGAACCCGTAACTGCGAAAGTCTGACATGACCGGATCATTGCAGTAGCCGCTGGATACAATCAAGTAGGCCTGAGAATCAAGCCCCCGGATAATACGGGCCGCCTCCTGCCCCCCCATGCCCCCCGGGATGGTCAGATCCATGATCACTCCTGCAAATGGTTTTCCGGACTGGCTGGCCTGTTTGTAGAGCGCTATTGCCTCCTCGCCGCTGGCACAGGTGGTCACCTGGTATCCCAGCGACCCCAGCATGGCGGCAGCCATGTTCCTGATCATCTCCTCGTCGTCCATCACCAGCAGGGTTGTAGTAGTTTTGGCGACGGATGTAGCCTGGAACTGGTCTTCCGGCTTCACACTGCCTGTTGATTCCGGCAACCGGGCCGCCGGCAGCAGAATCTCGAAGGTGGTCCCCCGGCCTGGCCGGGAACTGACCGCAACATGACCACCGTGACGGGCAACGATGGACTGCACCGAGGCCAGCCCAAGTCCGCTGCCGGTCGGTTTGGTGGTGAAATATGGATCAAAGATGCTTTTCAGCATTTCTTCCGGCATGCCGCACCCCTGATCTGAAAAGACGAGCCGGACGTATTCGCCCTCCGGCAGTCCCTGGATATTCCCGGCCGCAACACGGGCATTGGCGGCGCTGATCCGGATAGTGCCGCCACCCGGCATGGCCTGGACCGCATTGATGATCAGGTTGTTGCACACCTGGCTGATCTGTCCCGCATCGGCTTCGATATCATAAAGATCGGCATCTGCCTCGATCTCTCCCTTGACATTGGTGCCATGCAGCACCAGCGACAGCGACTCCTCGATCAGCTGACGCGGCGCAACCGAACTGGTCACCGGCTGTCCGCCCCTGGCAAAGGTCAAAAGCTGGTGCGCCAGTTCAGCCGCCCGTTTGGAGGCTATGGCGGCCTGATCCAGCGGCATGCGCGCCTTGTGTCCCTCCTCGATGAACAGCTCGGCAAAGGAAATATTGCCGATGATGGCGGTCAGCACGTTGTTGAAATCATGGGCGATGCCGCCGGCCAGCACACCGATCGACTCCAGCTTCTGCTGTCTGATCTGTTCCTCCTGCCGCTTTTCCTGCTCGGTGATATCGGTAAAGATCACCATTACACGCTGCCGGGAGATATGGGTATTGACGATCACGCGGCTGTCAGTACCGTCCTTGCGGGTCACATTGGCCACAAATGGCGGAATCGGCACACCGCTATTCAGGTGTTCGTCCATACTCTTCTGCCAGATCATTGCCAGTTGGTGTCGGTACCCTTCATCCGGATAGGCCTTGAGGAACCACTCCTTCACACTCGGAATATCTTTCAGGGAGTAGCCGAACTGTTCCACAAAACTTTTGTTCACGTATCTGACAATCCCGTCATCCGCCCAGGCAACCCCCACCGGCATGAGCTCCATCAGAGACAAAAGCTCCCTTTCGTCGTCCTCGATCTGTTTCCGGCTTTCCACCAGGCGGCGCACATAATGGCCGGTCAGGGCAAACAGCAGCGCTGCGGTGGCAACGATATAAACAACCCCTTGTAGGTGGAAATGCGGGTCAGAGTGTCCGGGTCACGCACCAGGAAGGCCATAATGGAATCGGACAGCAGGATCCACAGGCTGCCGAATGCGGTATACGCGGCAACAATCTTGAAAACAACACGGCGCTCATCGCGCTCCAGAAACTGTCCCATAGCAACTCCCGACAGAAATGGCAAAGCAACATGTACCAGAATCATACTTCAAAAGCCGTTGCTGTCAAAAAACAAGGCTGGCTGCATGCCTTGAACTGAAACAACTACACAATAATTGCCTGACCTCAACAGGGCTGTAACATGAGCATGCTATCCATGTACACCATGAGAACATACAGAGCAGACCTGCACGTACATTCCAGCCATTCCAACAAGCCGACCTACTGGGCCATGCGCAAATTCAACTGCCCGGAGAGCTACACCAGCCCGCTGCACATCTACAAAACAGCCCGCGAGCGGGGCATGGACTTCGTCACCATCAGCGACCACAACGTGATCAGTGGCGCCCTGGAGATCGCCCACCTGCCTGGAGTATTCATCAGCTGCGAGGTAACGGCCTATTTCCCGGAAAACGGGTGCAAGGTGCATGTGGTGGTGCTGGACATTAACGAGTCCCAGTTCCGCGATATCAATGAGCTTCGCCGCAACATCCATGAGCTGGTGCCCTATCTGCACAGCTCCGGCATCGCCCATTTTCTGGCCCATCCGCTATATGCACAGAACGATAAACTGACACTGGACATCATCGAAAAATCCCTGCTGCTGTTCACCGCCATCGAGGTAAAAAACGGCTGCCGGGCCAACCGTTTCAACAGCTTCACCAGACAGCTTGTATCCAGCCTGGACGAACCATTGATCAACCGTCTGGCCAACAGACACAATCAGCAGCCATACGGTCTCACCCCCTGGATCAAGGCCATGGTGGCCGGTTCGGATGACCACGGCGGGCTGTTCATTGCCCGGGCATACACATCTGCCGCAGGAGACGGCAGCATCAGATCATTCATCAACGCCATTAAATACGGTCATTGCCTGGACGAGGGTCTGGACGGTGGTCCGTTGACCATGGCCCACAGCCTGTACGGCATCAGCTACAGCTTTTACAAGGAACGCTTCAGTGGCAAAAAGCGGCTGAATGCGCCCTTTGTAAATGCCCTGCTGAACAGGTTTTTTGACCTGGGCGACAGCAAGGCATCCCTGGTGGAAAAGCTTCGGCTGTTCGTGCTCAAAAATCTGCCGCCATCCGGCAAGACCAGCGACTTGAGCTTTGAGGCCCTGCTGGATCGTGAAGCCCGGCTGCTCTTGAATGACAGCGACTTTCTGGCCAGTATCAGCGATGCCGGCCAGAACACCAAAATTTTTGCCGTCACCAGCCGTCTGGCCAACAGCCTGCTGTTCCACTACACCAACCGCCTGATGGCATTGCCGCTCACTGCCGGTTTTTTCGATTATCTCAATACTGCCGGCACGATCGGGCTGATCCACTCCCTGATCGCCCCCTACTATCTGGCTTTCCACCACCAGCACAAGGGCAAGGAGCTGATCCGTGAGGTTTCCCGTCTGCTGCCTGAAAACGCACGACCGGAAGAACGGGAGAAGATCGCCCTGTTCACCGACACCCTGGATGAGATCAACGGCGTAGCCATCACCATCAACAGACTGATTAAGACGGCCCGTGAACAGGACGCCGAATTGACCGTCATCACCTCGGGCGGGCAGGAGGGCATCAACATCCCCGGCGTGGTCAGGTTCAAACCGGTTGGCCACTTCTCCCTGCCCGAATATCCGGA
>Ga0116183_1001671_pt1 | contig 24841 bp, 18 predicted proteins | sample AD_UKC078_MetaG_FD_89753 | JGI IMG/M metagenome (GOLD analysis project Ga0116183, IMG submission 89753) | Active sludge microbial communities of municipal wastewater-treating anaerobic digesters from USA - AD_UKC078_MetaG | ecosystem: Engineered > Bioreactor > Anaerobic > Digestate | place: USA...
CACGGACCATCCCAGAGGGCAGGGCCGCTTCATTTCTATACTCAGATGTTGGCACAGGAATAGATATTAATAATGCTGTTAACTTAACGGCTTCCGTGGATACCACCCTAGGGAAGGATTTATTAATCATAATGCAATTTCGATTACGGGTACACAGGTATTGCTTTATAATGTATTACATAAAAATGACCCGATTGTAAGAATCCCAATATCCACGCCGACGGATACCGATTTACTAAATATGGATTCGTTTTTTTCAGCGCACCCCAATTTATCCTTGCAGAAAATGACTATTACTTCATGGGGTATGCCCATGTTATTGGTTACGGGGTACTCTGATGGTAATGATTTTGGCCTTGCTAAGATAGATATGGACGCAAGTATCTCTAAAGGCACACTTCAATATTGGCTTCAACCGTTAGATATTGAACCTGCCCCTTCTTCCTTAATTTTTGCCACAAATGAGTTGTTTAATATTCAAGGTCAAGGTCAAGGCGGGACAGTTTTGCGGCGAATCATATTAAGCAAAGACGAATTAGAATATACGTATGATATTGCTAATAATGAGGTCAACCCCTTAAAATTAAGTGCCGAAGTTATCGATAGTCATAACGAATATGCTAATGCTTACCGTTTTCCTAGTACACGTGGCACAACCTTAATTAATAGTTCTCGTTTGTATTATAACGACAAATATGTTTTTATAACCGAACCACTAAATTATGACTATATTCCGACCATTCATTGTCATAAAACAGTGCAACCGATTCGTTTTGCGAGTTCTTACCTTCAAGAAATTGGTGTCATTTATGAAAGAAATAATATCGAATATGTGTCTTTGACGGATAACCCATTTCAAGATACGGGCATTACATCACAATACATTGCCCATTCCCGAGTCTTTATTTTTAATTCCGTTGAACAGCGAGCCATTGATTACTTACCTAATGGGCACTTAATTACGTTTACGGGTATTACAGTGTACGTGAACAACGGGGGTGTCTATGCTTTGAACTTTGATGCTAACACTCCTCAAGATAGTGAAAGAAAGGCCTCGCTTATTAGCGCCCCGATTAACGCTAAACTACTCAAAGAAGATATGAGTACCTGTATTTTGGCTAACCTTGACCCTTATGTTTTATTTATGTTCCCCAAATCGGACTACACTGCCGTCTATGCGTTAAAGATTTTGTCTGGTTTATGGTTTTATTGGGAATTACCAACTATCGTCGAAAAAGTAATCGATGATAATCGTCATTTACGTTTGATTAGTGGGACTAGGTATATCGAATTTACTGATTCATCAACCGTCATCAGTGTTCCTATGTCTATACAAACGCACGAAGGGGGCGTTGAACAATACTTAGATTTTGATACTGACCATATTAAGTGGTATTGGAAATCACAACTTCTTACCTTTGGCTCCATTACCTCGCAAAAACAAATCACCGATACCTTCTTTACTTTTGTGAACCCAAATGCGGGAATTACTTTTGACACTGATACTTTTGATATTACTCAAAACAAAATCACAACCCAAAACTTTGGTTTGCGGTTTTACACGTATAAAGAACTTATCTCAGAAGCACCGGTTGTGGCATACGAAGGTAAACTAAACATAATTAATAATTTACGACGCCGAACTTATCTCAATCGCTTTAAATATTGTCAACTATTATGTTATAATATAGAGGATGAGGATGCACCATCGGACAAGGTTCGTATTGCGAACATTGCTATTGCATATAAATACCTTACAGGAGGACGATAAATGAACGAGTATAAAACACATGTTAGTAAGTTCATTCGTGAAACCAAAAACAAAGATGCTAAACAAGAGGTTATTCGTTTGTACAATTATTTAACGAAGGACTTTGCAACAGAACTCGCCCAAGCCAAACGAGATTACCAACTTGGCTTAGTTGATGATGATTGTGAGAAAAGATTACTTAACAAGTCGTATCGCCTTGAAAATCAACTACGGTTACTATTGGGACTAAAACCACTTGCCCCAATTGATTTATCCATTATATAGGAGGATGAAATATGTGGAACGATATTATTACCTTTTGGAGTACACAAGTTAACCCGATTCTAACGACTTTGTTAGCCACGGTACTACCTATTGTCACGCCGTATGTGGCTTCTCGTGTGTCAAGTAAGTTTACAGACTTAAAAGGACTCATTACCACTAGTCTCGCGACAGTAGTTTCAGACGTCACACTTAAGTTTACAAACCTAAGTGATAGGGTTGATAAATTGGCAACACGTTTGGACAACTTTGACAATCAAGTTAGTCGGCAAATTGCACCAGTCATTGAAAAGCAGGATGCTATTCTTGGTATTCTTTTAGCGGTTGCTGATAATTCGCGTATTCCTACCGAGGTTAAAGACAATATTAAATTATTGTATTCTCAAGCCGAAGCATCGATTAATACAAGTAAAGCATTATTGATTTCACGAGATAGTGAAATTGATAAATTAAAAGAAGAACTCGCCCAATCTTTTAAAGTAAATGCAGAATTAAAAACACAATTAGACAATGTTCATAAAGAGGTAAAAGCCACTATTTCTAAAAAGAGCAAAAAAGTAACCACTAAAGCACAGACGTGGTAAGGAGGTTCCCTATGAAATTGAGTAGGCTATCCAAACTTCGTGTTGTGAAGTATAGCATTAACGTTGGTTCTTATTTAGCACTAAGTATTGCAGGTATTTTTACTAGTCTACCTGAAGGAACCCCACTTTTTACTCTACAAGAAACCACACAGTTGGTGATTAACACTAACATTATTGTCCCCGTGGTCTTTTGTTTATTTGGTGTGTTGGCCTTGCTTAAAGACCAAATTATGGGGTATTTCAAGTTCCCCAAGGGAATTGGTATTGCCGTTGTCTTGTTTGGTTTAGGATTCTTAGGATGGTTAGTATCATATTGGCTCATGCTAGTTACGGGGTTATACCTCATCTTAACAATTTTAAACACTCTATATTTTAACCCTATGATTACCGAAGAGTTACGAATACTAGGGAAGTTGAAGAAAGAAGAGGAGAAGCAAACAGATGAGTAATTATATTGATTTTAAAAGTAGTGTGGACGAATGGTACCGCACACAATCAGCCGATAATTCGTGGGCTAAGGTATTAACTTTGTTAACTAGAAGTTATGCCCGAGCCAATGATATTTTAGATGCACAAGGTGAGCAGGCAAATGCACTAGCCCGTCAAGGCGCACAAACCGAGGTGTCATCTTTATATTCACAATACCGTAGTAGCCGTCAAGGTTTAGGGACGGCGGGTTTTACTTCTAGTTTTCAAAAAGGCGTGACAAGCAATTTAAAAGGAAAAATTGGCGCAAGTGCATCGGGCGTGTACAACCAAGCCATTGCCGCCGCATCAGCTCAAACGCAAGCCCTAGATATGACAAAGAGCGACCTTTACAAAGCCTATGAAAGCGAAGTTGCGGGTGTGTCATCGGTATGGGAAAACATCTTTTCCTACTTCAATCAAGATGACGATAACTATACGGACACTGAATATGCCGCCTCCGCGGGACTGCTTGATGCAAGTGGTAAACTAACCGCCAAAGGGCAGATGTATCTGAAATATTATCTAAACACCGATGCTACGGGTTTCGGTGATGAATCCACCGACCCTTACTATTTGGATAAAGGGACGTTAGGTAAATACCTACAAGATAAAGTTTCTGACTTGGATGCCAATTGGCTCTCTACCGTGTCATCCATGAGTGGTGTCGACCTTCAAAACTTAACATATAGCCAAGCCGATAAAGAGGCTATCTTGGGTAAGGGCAATGTCACAAGTGTTGACTCGAATGACATTAAACCTGTCTCTGAATTACCTAAACGAAGTGAAGAAAGAAGCGGTTTCGGCAGGTCCATTATGATACTTTTAGGACAAGACCCTGTTACGGCTAGTTATAAACAAGTTGAAGATAGCCTGAAAGGCATTACCGACGCTTGGGTTAAAGGCGATGGTAATCAAATCAATTATATTATGAACGAACAAAAGACGGCAGATATTGGCTTCCAACTCTATAATGCAGGGTTAACCGGATATACTGCTGATAAAAATGGATGGTCATGGGATAATCTCAAAGTTAACGGTATCAATGTTGAAGAAGCCATTAAATACGGCGCTTTGGCAAATGGTGATACCTTCTCACAAGATGGTATTACATATATTGTTTATAACAATCAACCGAGGATATATCTTAATTCGTCAACAATTAAAAAATTAGAATCACTTAACATTAAGATTCAGTAAAGGAGCCACAATATGGCATTTAAGTTTGAAATTAAAAGCACGGCGTTAACTGACTATGCACGGATTCTCGACAATGCTAAACTTAATCCGTTTTTTGACCCATCTTATTTGGCTGAAATTACTAGTGCTCAAAGTAAAGTCAACTACGTGTATGGGCTGGCGATGATTAACACCTTACCCAAGTTCAAACAAGAAGATTTTAACGAAGATACTTATAATGAAATGTATTCCCAAGATAAAGAAGCCGCTTTTTCTTATTTAGCATACAAGGCCCTTGGTGATAAAAGTGAAGAAGATGATAAAATCTTTAATGACGCTGCTGAGCATTATCACAACCTCTATCGAAAAGACCAAATGAGTGGTGCCGAAAAGTTTTGGAGTGGGGTGGGATTAGCCCTACAAGACGCTTGGATGTTTTTTGTTGATGTAGTAGATACTATTGTTGATATACCTGTGGTTCTAACTGTTTTAGGTGGAGAACCACTTGCACAACTAACAGGGAATGAAAAGAGTTTAGCCGAAATTCAAAAGGCAAAAGATATTATTGAAAGTGATTGGATTATGTCATGGGCGAGTGGTGGTAAAAACATTGACGAGGTGAACCTTGAAACACGTCTTAAGCGTTTTTATACAACCGACCAATTTGCTACACTTGAAGATGCACTGAATGGTGCCCAATGGGGTGACCCACTTAATTGGGGTAATGCTATCGATTTCTTAGGTGGTGCGGCGGGTTCGCTTGCTAAGATGGCACTTAACTTCATTCCTATCGCGGGACCATATTTATATTGGGGCTTAACCGCGGCCGAAATTGCCAAAGAATCAGTACAAACCATCGATAATCCTTACTTGAGGTTAGTCCGAGCGGGCGGTCAGTTTGCTATTGAATATTTAACCGAAATGATTTTTACCGACTCATTTATTGAGACAGGACTCATTAAAACAGGGAAGTGGATTCCTAGCACATTAACCGGATTACAACGTGCCCTTGCTAAATTAGGTGTAGATGCAACCACTAACGCTATTGAAGAACTATCCGCAGAAATTTTAAATACCCTTTTAGACCAAGCACTTTATTCCACATTTGGCTCATCTTTGAGTGTTAACGATTTAGAAGTAATTACACCACAATGGGACACTCTTGTTGGTCGGTCGATTATGGCTGCGGTTTCTGGCGCCCTAGTTGGTGTTCTCGGCGCTGCTGGTGGTATCGTTAAAACGGCAAGGTCATCGGTAGTCACTACTGCTACGGGTGAAAAGGTGAAGTTAAAAGCATTAACGGCTTGGTCAATTGGAGACATCGTGCAGGGCATTGCTACATTCTCTGACCCCAACTTTATGCGAAATAGAGTCTACGATAACATGAAAAATCCAACTTTTGCTGGCAAAGTCCTAAGTGATAACGAAATCTTTGCTACACAAGAATATAAAGATGCCGTCCAACAGGATATTGAAAATCAAAAAGAATACGTCGCAGTCATGCAAACTGTAAGAAATATTCTTGAAAATAAGGGCTATAAAGATGCCGTTACGCTCACCGAAGATGTGTCTAAAAACTTTCAGCAAATGGCAATGTTTTATCGTAATTACCAGACTAATTCAATAAATTTAATCACTTTACCGAAAGCATTACGCAAAGATTATCTTAAGATAAAAGGTAAGTTTATCGATGCGAACCAAGTTTTTAAAGATAAGGCTACTATCTACAAACAACACTATAATGGCAAATATAATATTTCTGCTACTGATAGTAGTTATACTAATGCCGAGTTGAACCGCCTTGCTTTACGTGCAGGTTTAGATGCTATCATTATCGGTAAGATTGGTAATGAACTCGGGAGAACTCCTGATAATATGGTCATTATTGATAAAACTTTGTTTGTAAATGATAAATATTTTCAAGAACATGGTGGAACCCGCGGATTAAAATTCAAGGAAATCATTGTTAGCCATCTAGTCACTAACCTAACCAATGAACCAATGTTCGCTGCGAATGACTATGGCTTTTACAAAAAGGTAATCCGTGTCCTTCGTAATCAGTTTGGCCATGGTAACTTACCATACACGAAACTAGTCGAAGAAAAAGGATTAAGGAAAGCGCACAACGAAATCATGACCTCCTTTTTGAATAGTCAGGAAGCAATGCGTCTATTATTTAAAGATGTCCCAAGTTTTATAAATGATTTTGATAAGATACTCAAAAAGCAAAATGCTTTGTTACTTAACCAATATGGTAAAGATGCTGAAGCCAAATTAGTCTGTAATCACCGGTATGCCACGATTGTAAATACAGCGGTTGGTGCTGGGCTACAAGATATTGCCACATTTAATAAATCGTTACTACACCGCTTAGAAACCTTAGCCAAAAACACCCCCATCAACAAGCGTTTAGCATTTATTTCACAAGTTTTGGCCACTAATCAAAAACGGATTCAAGAAGAAGCAACCACACCAGATGTGTGGCTTTTGCGTGACCTTGGTTTTACAAAAAGAGAAAACAAGATTGATGTTCTTAAGCAAGATGTCATTGATTATTTAGATACAACGGGCATTATTGCGATGGCCTATCGTGAACGCAAGAGTGATTTTATCCCCGAGCCTAACAATATAAGTGTTAATGAACTTGGCGCTATTATTCTTCAAAGTGAAGATGTGCAAAACTACCTAGGCTTAAATAGTCCTAATTTCCGTAACCTATTTATTGCCCACTTATATAATGTCATTACAAGTGATAAAGTAAACGTTGATACCAAACGACAATATTTGAACCTTTTGACTCGTTTTATAACTACGGCCTTTGCGTTAGAAACTAAAAAGGCTAAAACCGAGATTGCGAAATACATTAAAACTCTTAACGCTTATGTGCTTGCATTAGAAAAGACATCTACCACACCTCAAACTACTCCACCCCCTATTACAAGTTACGACTTGACTAGTTATTTCGATACAACCCATAGTTCATTTAGAACCAACTTTGAGATAGGCGAATGGGCTGCGCTCCATACTGCGAACCAACAAGCGTTAGTAAATACTTTTAATTTTACCTTTCGTTCATTAGCGAAAAATAAAAAAATTAAGAGCATTAGGGATGTCATGCGTTTTTTAATTAGCGAGGATATCGATAGTTTACTTCCTATACTTCGTGACCTTGTTAGTAAAAACCCACAGGGTATAACCGTTTCTCAAATTTTAGATATTTTTGATATTAGTGCCGATATGTTTGCTGGAGTTGGTAATGACCTATCTTTGAAGTTTATAAGTAACCTACTTGGTGAAGTCATTACTACTGATGATATTTTAAGCCAAAAGAAGATTATTGTCTCTAAGTCCCGCCTCAATATTAAAAATGCCTTGCTTAGTGTCGTGGATAGTTTTGGTATGATTATTAACACTACACACGACCCGTTAAACCCCACTGTACACAAGATAGTTGATATGCTTCAATTCATCAACCCTAATTTACGCAAAAAATCAAAGAAAATGTTAACCCGTCAACTAAGTGAGCCAGAAATAGATGGCGTGGCCGATTTAACCCCGAAAATCACCAACATAATGAATAATTTGTATAACCAAAGTGTAGAAACCGAAGTTAGCATTGATTTCCTTGGTTCAAAAAAGGTATCAAGTTTAAGTATTGGGCTGGCAGAGTTTATTGATGTTAATAAATATGGTACTTTTTTAGATGGCGACGGGGATATTAGTGTTCAAAGAAAGGGAGAGGTTATCGATAAACTTCAGGGCATGATGATTCATTTTGTTCCAGAAGGGATACATCGGAACTTAAACGTTCGTGGTTGGTACGATGGCAAAGGTGTATATGTTGTAATCCCAAGTGGGTATGTCGATATAGTACAGGTGTATAAAACTTTACTACATGAAATAACACATGCTATTGTCATGAACATTAATGATGATGTAACCCAACGCATGCCGATTTTATTAATCGCTCGAGATAATGTCGACGTACAAACTTTATTTGCTACGTTCAATGCCTTTGAAGATATTAATCAAATTCTTCAAGTACAAAACGATGTGGCGTTCCTTAAAACAAAAAAAGGCTCGTTATCCATGGCCACGGCTAGAGCCATTGCTCGTTTTGTTTGGGCACTACGAAAGGAAGGTATTATTTATTCAAACGCCACGGCATCTGCAAAAAAACAAAGCCCCTTTTCAGATATGATACTAGCCTTTTACGCCTTTGATTTAAATGAAATGGTTGCCCGTAACCTAACGAGGGCTGACCTTGCCAATATGCTAATTGATTCAAATGGAATAATTGGCGCGGCTAAGGCTCTGTCCGATGCACTAACCAACGATTATGGATTTACTAACACCCCAAGTTATAAAAATGCTAGTGCTCGACTTATGTATAGTCGTGCTCCGTTTTTAAATAATAGTGAAGAAACACAAAATGCGCTCGATTTGGATAAGTTTTATACAAAAGAAAACATTGTGGACGATACGTTAAAAACAACCTTTGATTTAATTAGTCGTGTGGGACTCAATCTCACAGACTTAACGTTCCTTGAACCATCGGCTGGCGCGGGGGCTTATGTTGAAGGTATTGACCGCTTTTTACCAGAGGCTAAGGTAGACGCGTATGATATCGCTCCCGAAGCCGAAGGTATCGTCAAAGCAGACTTCTTAGAACAGAGCCCAACATATCAAGAGAACCGCATAATTGTCGGTAATCCCCCGTTTGGTACGAATGGTGATTTGGCAACTCAATTTGTGAATAGAAGCGCAGAATGGGGGCCCGTTGTATCTTTCATTCTCCCTGCGTCATTTTCGATTTACCAACGTCAACGAAACATCTCTCAAGACCTTAAGTTAGTTTATGAAAGTGAATTAATTAGAGATGATGCTTTCACAGTGAACGATGACGCAGTTAATGTCAAAACGGTTCACCAGATATGGGTTAAGAAAAGTGACCTTCGTTTTGAATCACTTAGAGATATACGCTTACAACATGAAGAAGCCAATTATCACCCTGACTTCAAAATGCTCCTTTATTATAAGACCGATGGTGCCAAAAAATATTTTAACAAGGGCAAATATGGTTGGGATTTTGCCATTAATATAGGTTCTTATCATAACGAAATTATCACAGACGAACGAGACCTTGATGAAAACAAGAACTATATTTTTATCAAAGGTAAAAACAAAGAGGCTACCGATATTCTATTAAAACTTAATTATGACCAAATTGGGAGACAATCCAAGAAGTTACATGATAGGGTTTCACAAACAGACATTGTTAAAGCCTATCGGCAAGAAGTAGGGAGAGTTAATGTTTATTCTCAAGACTTAGGAAATGAACTTGCCGAAGAAAAAGATTGGATGAATGATAGCCAAAAGAAAGTGATTCGTGATATTAACACAGAATTAAAAGCCTTGTTAAAAGAAGCAGAACCAAATGAAACCAAATTATATATTCTTAAAAAACTAGTTAGTAATGCAAACCTAAGCAAGAATCAACAAGAACTAAATGCTGGCGTCATGAACATGTTTAAGGCAGGCACGGTTAGTCAAGTTTTGGCTAAAATGGGCACTAAACAACAAGCAGCGAAAACCAAGAAAACAACAATCGAAGAAACAGAAGTCACACCGGTGCTCCCGTCCACTACGCCTTTGGTGAAACCAATACCCGTAAAAAAAGTGAAGCGGAGATATGTATCAAAAACCAACTACAAGGTTGGACAACAACTCAGTACACAAGATTTAAACCAATCGAGTATAAGTTTTATTCCAACATCTGATGTCAATCTTCATCACAAAGTTGTTCGTGTCCTTAAACAAGGCGGTACTACTAACACGGGTGAGACCATTAAAGCCCAAGTTGAGGTTTATACGTATGAAGGTAAAGCCAAAGAATTAGATACCCAATATGTTGGGGCGTTTGGTATTAAGGGGCGTACTACCACGGTTCCATCTGACCTTAATACCCGCATCGGTAAAGCCACACAAAGGCTCCGTGCATTAGGTAGCATGATTCGCACCACTAATTTAAAAGATGTTTCCCGTAGTCCATATTTAAGTGAAATAGATAAAGATGTGAGAAGCGACCTTCTACAACGACAAAATGCGTTAACTCGTGCATATGTCGCACTACAAACCAAACTAAAAAGAGCCCGTACCATCGATAAGGTAAGCGACTTAATTACCGAAATAAATCAAAGCGATTTTAAGAAACTTGAAAATGAAGCCCTTTCTATCAAAGAAGCCATCATTGCTGAAATTAAACGCGTACAACAAGTAGCAAAAGAACAAAAACGCTATGAGACCGAAAAGCGTAGAAAAGACAAAGAAGAATCATTATTAGCCCTTGAAAAAGAACGGGCAATCATTAGAAAAGAAATACTCGGAAAGAAGATTGCCGAACTTAAAGCCAAACGTAAAAAATTCATTGAAGAGCGTGAGGCTATCAAAATAAGTGAAGAAGAAAACCTCGCTAAAGTTAAAAGTATGGTTGAAGCGATGAAAGGTCAAGACGAGTATGACTTATTGGATAAACTTTTATCTAAGAAAATTGCCACCAAAGAAGCGTTTAGGGAAGCGTTAGAGGCTAACCCCGATATAATTCCATCTTTTAATAAATTCATATCTGACAAGCGTGGTTTTGCAAATGTTCGTCGTGCTTTAATCATGGTGCATGGTGAGGAAGCCTACACTACGTTGGTAGGTGTTTTTACTAGACTCTATGAAGCCCAAAGAAAAATAGCGGAAGAAGCCCGCCAAGAAAAGAAAGTGGAAACCACCATTAATAATGCTAATAAGTTTGCTAAAAAGTTTTTGAAAGCAAATATTATGAGATTAGAGAGCGAGGGAGAATTAGAAGACTTCCTTGCTGAAGAAGTCCTCCCGATTATTGACGAATTAGACGACTTGGAACTTCCTGATGAAGTCGATAATTTCATCGAAATGATTTTAACCCATCCCCAAATGTATAATGAAAAAGGTGAAATTACTCAAGCGGGAATATCTGTTAAAGAGGCGTTAGAAAATTGGGTACAAGAAGAGATACCTAACAAGATTGATGTTGAAGAACAAAAAAAGAACAAACAGACACCACCTAAATATGAGCCTTATCTCTTAAGCGCCGCCCAACAAAAAATGTTTGACAAGTTTATAGCCGATATGGAAAAGGTTTCTCCCAAAAAGTTACCTGCTGAAATTAAACTTCTCTTGACGCATATTTTTGGTTACGTGACGACTACTGCCCAATCAACCACTAAGTTCGTGACACAAGAAGGTTTGACCGCTGAGATGTACTATAATAGAACGGTTCAAACCAAGTTTGCTGTTAATCTTGGTGAAATGCTAGATAAACTAACACCTACACAATGGATGCTAATGGGACGATTTCTCTATGAATCAGCATTACGCCGTGTTTTACCTGCGGATATACTAAACAATATCGTCAATACCGCTAACTATTATAGTCAATTGTGGATGGAGGGTTCATTGGAGGATACCCCTGAAACAGGGCAAGCACTATCTTATTTTAACCTACTGAGAAACCAACTTTATAATAATGCTGGTACAATGTTAGCCAAAGCCAAAATTACTAAACGCTACAACAAAATACCTGATGGTGGGGTTAACATCCCCGAAGCCGTCAAGGTAGATTTAGTCAACTATTATATCGATGTAAAAGAATTAAGTCCTGAAGACGCGGTTAAAAAAGCCGAAGAAGATTTGAAATTCCACTTAAATCTTCAATTCTTTGCGAAAGGGGGTTTACTATCTAACTTCCTCGCGGATACAAGCAAGGCATACCGTAAGGATGTAAACTACGATGCGTTTATAGTAAATATCAGAAAACTACTTAGCGATTCTGGCTTGTTTCAAACTGATGAAAATAGTAGTGCCGAGCAAAAGATAAACGATATTATTAGTGGCGCGCAGCTCTTAGATTCCGATAATATGTCTATTTTATGGCAAGTGGCTAAGGCAAATGGTGATTACCTTTCCCTACTATACATTAAAGATTTATACGAACAAAAGGCCCGTGAGCACCTCAAAGATGTGAAGTTTAAAGATATGTTCTCTAAGAACCCTAAACAAGCGCATGAAGCAAGGCAGATTTTTTGGAAAAAGATTATGTCTTTCCGCTACATGGCCATGCTTTCTAACCCTTCGGTTTATATTAAAAACTTTACACAAAATAGGGCGAATTCGCTATTGGATAAATTTGTAGTGAGCCCATTGGCTGGTACACTTTTTTAATGGCTTGATAAAAAAATTGGCGGAAAAATTACTGTCGAAAACGAACGCTACCTGATTTACTTTCCTAGTGATGGTAAGTATGCCAACTTTATCGCCCAAGAAAAAGGTAATTATGTGTTAGATGGATTAGTAACAAGTAGGGCTGGTGCTATAAGTTATAGTGAAGCCGATGCTAAAAAATTAGTGGCTAGTCTTAAGGGTGCAAAAGGTGCAATCATGGAAAAACAATCACACCAATACAATCTTGCGACCAATAAAGGAAACAAAGTAAGTGATAGGGCTAACCGTTTTGTCGAAGATTTGTTTGTTGATAACCACTTTCTTGATTATTTACAAGACCGTACCCCAATAGACCGTATCGATGAAGCAACACTTGGTAAGTTTTTGAACAAAAGTAATCCTTATGTGTCTAAAGCATTTGCTACGGCTTATAATACAATGTATCGTTTACTCGAAGAAGATGATTATCGTGTTGTCCGTAAAGACATGATTCGTTATATTAAAGCAATGGCCGAAAACGAAAAACTTTATGAATTATATGACTTATTACCGATAGATATTGACCCGAAAACCGATAAACGCACTAAGGAAGAGAAGGCCCGAGATTCAATGATGGCGGCGAAGTTTAGGGAAGAACTAAACAACATTGCTAATATGGCATTTATATCGGCGTTAGAGGTGGTTTATAAATCAGATAATAAAATTTTCAAACTACTTCAAGACATGTATGCTAGTTCCCCTTTTGCAAAAGTTTTAGGTTCAATTATTATTCCGTTCCCTCGTGTATCAAGTAACATCCTAGTACAACTAGGTAAGTATAGTCCGTTTGGTCTAGGGGCAGTAGTTGCTAAGATTATTAAGATTGCTAAATCAGGATACACACTTAAGGGTGGTAAGAACGATGGTGCTATTTTATATGGCTTGGCTAAAGATGGTGTTAAAGGCGCTATTGGGCTAGGACTTTACACATTAGGCTTTATTTTAGCGGGTTTTGGTATCCTTCGTATTGATGAAGAAAAGGACTATCACGGTTATGTTATTTATTTAGGGGAGTGGAAAACCTATGTGGATATTACTTCCTTATCCGTATTAGCCCCCCCGCTTTTAGTTGGTGCCTCGCTTCATAAAATCTTTACTGATTTCCCAACAGCAATAGATGAATTCCTTGAACAATACTTAACTGTTACTTTCCTAGGGAACATCTTTGATATGTTTGATTCTTACAAAATTAGTGATGTACCATTGCAAATTATCGAATCTTACGCTTTGAGTTTTATTCCTTCCTTATTAAAGAGTATTTATAAATGGATTGACCCATACGAAAAAGATTATAGTAAAGTTAATTGGTTTAAAAAGGTGTTCTTGCGTGCGTTCCCGATGTTTGCCCCAAATAAGATTGACCCCTATACGGGTGAAGACCGTGCGCGTTATGCCTCTCGTTTTCTTGACTTCTTTAATGCGTTTTCCCCCATTCCTGCATATAATTACCCTGAAAGCGAAATTGAATTACTCGCCAAAGAACATGGCATCGGTGTTGCGAATCGGACTGATGATGAGATGAGTTTTGATGGTAACATAGCCAATCTAACCCCCGAACAGTTACGAAATTATAACAAAAGTAAGGGTACGGCGTTTCGTCAACTAGTGGCTGATTTAGTTAAAACTAGTGATTGGAAAAAGGCTAATGCCGATGAAAGAGTTGCCCTACTCACATCGATGAAAGCGTATGCCTCGGAACTAGCAAAAGTAACCCTATGGTTATCCGCAAATAACAAAAACACCTACAAGTATGTAAACGAGTCGGTGTTGAGTGCGTTATTAAAAAAATATTTAAAGAATAGTCGTATTAATCAAGTATCACAACTACCAACAAAGGGACAAAATTATTATGGCTCTTGGTGATTATAAGTCAACTCTCACCAATTTTAAGAGTGCATTGGTGGCTTCTTTAACATACCACATATAATCTAAGTCTTTAGGAAGTGTTGTCACTTCTTGATTATAAGTTAGTGCATTTGGTGGACAATTAGGCATTAGCGACCGACGGTCGCCTTTTACTTTATACACTAACCCGCCGAGATTACTCGTGGAAGCATATAAACGATTAATCTTTCCTAACTTAACATCTCTATTTTTACTACACAAAACGGTACCGGTGAAAGTTGGCCCACGCTTTGCGGTATAAAGAAAGAGCATCGGGTTCGTTTCGCTATGTACGGTCTTAGAAATGTCTATCCCATTAACTAAATATTCATAAATTGCTTTTTGAATGATGGGAAATTTAATATTATGAAACGGGTTAATATCATGGTCTAGCCATGCTCCACAAATCTTAGGTGCATCGTGCTCAAAGGTCATCACGTAATTATTAACATTGTTTTGCCAAATTTGTTTAATGGGCTTAGTCTCTAGCGGTATTTTAGTAATGGCCTCCCACTCCTGCATGATGCCATATGCTTTACGGCGTTGGGAATATGGAAGTTTAATCGCAATTCCATCCGTATTGGTTTGGATAATAATTGCTTGACACTCATCATATAATTTTTTACATAATGTAAGTAAAAGGAGTTGTCCTGTGAAACACATCGCCACATTGTTTTGTGGGTCGTATAGTGGGAGGAACCGTTGTTTCATTGCTCCACTTGCGGTATTCAACACAAGTTTAATATCGTTAACCACTACTTTTAACTCGGGGTGTCCCACAATTTGAGGTTTCAATGTTATTCGTTCTTGTAAAATATTAGGGAAAAGTGTTTTATCACTAATAGCTCGTGATTGTAAATCAAAGACCACTAATAGGTGTGGGTAATAACTCATCGCATCAGCAAGGACTAAAACATAATCTTCACTTCGTTCGGCATATAACACCGTGTTTTCACTAACGTTATTTTTCTTATGTACACTATGAAGCCCACCATATCCGACACTTATCACGTTATCAAAAAGTTCAAATTCTTTATTGGCGGAGTCAAAAGCACTATAATTAGTAAACAAATTAATGAGCCAAAGTGGGAGTATTGACCGAACATACGCGTCAATGGCTTTAGGAATAACATATGTTATTGGTTCATCTAAGAACGAATCATCGAACTTGCGGTCGCGAACTAAAATATCACAACATAGACTAGGGTCAGTGCGCTTCAAGGAATTAGTGCTCGATAAGTTAAAGCGTTCACTTAGACGAACTTTAGTCAAAACATAGTTCCATCTATCTTCTAACATTTGCTCTGTCGCATCAGCATCTCGGTTGCAATAAGATATTATATCCGCCTTATCCTCTTCAGTTAAGTTAACTTTACCAAAAGGTACGCTTGTTTCGGTAATGGCTAACCCTTTGTTCGATTCGTATTCTTTTAAAGAAAGCCAATCTGGTAAATCATCCTTCAAATCGGTAAACGTACACAAGTTAAATGGGTAACCTTTTGCTTGTCCATTCATAATATTATGACTTAGCCGTGATGCGCTTTTACTTAATTCAATAGGGTTGATATTTTTACGATAACCACTAATAATATGTTCTAAAACGTGTAAATCATAACCCTTAATGTTATAACCAACTAGTACATTGTTTCGTTCAGACATAATATCTATCAGCCAATTGATTTCACGGCCGTTTTGTAAGTTATCAGTCGTAAGCACAAAGCGATTATTTTTGCCTTTTGCTTTAACTACTACACAAAACCATTGAGGGTAAACCTCAAAATCAAATATAAACCATCTCATTAATTTGTTACCTCCTTAACTATAAACACATCATTACCAACACGTTCGTTTACCGTCACATCGTACTCTAGTACATCACAAACTTGTTCACGGAAAGTATCTAAACTCATAATATTATAGTTTCGTTCACGGCAGAAAGCGGTAAACTCTTGATAAATAGATGTAACACCGCGATTATGTAGGGCTTCTTTTGGTGCCGTGTCAGGGTAATTAGTTTTAACGAAAGCATAAACATGGTCGCTCAATAGTCTTAATTTTTCTTTCATTTGTCTACTTTCTTCAGGGTCGGGGAATTGCTTAGCGTTTGATGCTAGTAAATTATGAAACGCGGCTAAAGCATCATTTATTAAGGAAGCATAATCCGCTTCCGTGAAATTCCTTACAAAGTTAGGGATGATTTCCTCTGGCTTAATCACGCGGTCACTACTAACTAGGCGCATACGACGTTCCATAGCCCGTGTTTTATCAACAATCTTTGGGTAGGAGTTGCTTGTGAAAATAATCTTGGCAAAAGGGGCAAAAGCGAGTGCAGATTTGTGTTTACGATTAGCATTAATGACATCCCCACTTGACGCTTTTTTGAAGGCTTGACTATCCACCAACTTAGTGCCTGAAATATCATCACCCAAATTAACTAATTTGTTGAATAACGCTTCTAGTCCAAAGTCCTTTGTGAAGTCGTCAAGTTGCAGGTTGGCAATGTTATCTTCACCGACAATGTTGCGAATAATGTCAAGTAGTGTTGATTTGCCTGTACCACCCCGCCCTTTAAACACAAAGAATACTTGGTATTCGGCGCTTCGAGTTAAACTATATCCTAACATGGTAGAAAAGAACATCCGCTTTTGATGGTCACCCTCGAGGCTAATTGCATAAAACGAATCGGTGTTCGCCGTGCCACGCGCATCGGGGTCGTAACGGTGCGGAATACAATACGTTATATTGTCGCTCGCTAAGGTAGGACGGAAACCACCCGATTTTACATTGTAAATGCCGTTTAGAAAAGGGATATCGTAGGGGTCGCGATTACATTCACTCCATTCAGTGAACGCCTCGTGACGAAGGGCTTTTAGCACTTCTTCGCGGTTCTTTGAAGATAGTTCTTTAGTGTAGTTTAGATATACAAAACGGTCCATTTCCTCATCACTCATCTGGTGATAAACATTACTATCGTCACTGATACGAAAGAAAGTATTATTTGTATAAATGATATCGTTCTCATTATTGATACGCATAGCATACTCCGCACACACACTCGCTGCATCTTGTTTTTTATTGATAATGAGGTTTTCTGGACGTAATATGGTTGAATAAAGTTCTCTTTCACTCATTGGGGTGGCAAGAATAAAGTTATTACAATGCACTATACAACTCTTAATTTCTTCAACATCAAATTTCACCATTTGTGAAGTTTTGAGGATTTGTAAGAGACGATACATGGCATCATTACGACCATCACCTTCGCTTAGTCCCCATAATTCATCAACTTTCTTTGATTTAGTGATAATCTTTAAGAAGAATGGGATTTCATCAAGGCCACTTATAGAAGAGTTCTTCCACCAATGTCGACCAGCATCATTATAGGGTAATATTACATATCCCCCCTTAACACGTACATCAACCTTGACTCCGATGGCGGTTAGAGCCTTGACAATGTTTTTAACGGTATAGTCCCCAAGTCGAAATATGCAGTGCATACCATGAGGTGTAGTGTACATTATAAATCTTGTTTTTGTGGCCTTGAGAACATTAAAGATACGACGGGCTTTATCAAGTTTAGTATCAAGAAGAGGGTCGCAATCAACATCAATAACAATGTGCTCGCTATCAACCATCCAGCCAAGGCGTAAAGGTTTTCCACTTTTGGCGATGTAATCCATGGCTTCATCTATTCCATACACTAAATCATTAACGGGGTTTTTACTATTGTCACGAACAACACGGTAAGTTGAATTAGGAAAAACATTACTAAACGCTTGGATATCCATAATTCTTTACCTCCTTTCCAATCAGCCGTCTCGCGGCATTTGTTTTCAAGGCATAATCGACCCGTTGTTTGGCTTCAATGGCTCTAAGAATAATGTTTTGTTCAATAGTTCCATTAAATATTAATCGATAAATTTTAACGGTGCGTTCTTGTCCACGACGGTCAATGCGTCCTATGGTTTGGTCGTAATCCACATATGAAAAATCATAAGTATAAAAAATCACGGTACCTGTTAAATCCTGAAGGTTAATACCAATACCTTTCTTTAATTGAAGTAAATAAACAAAGTTAGTCTTCATACTCCGTGCTACTTCTAGGTTATCCGTATAGGCAATGCCTTGTCGCTGAAACATTGTGGTTAGCGCCCTCAAGTCTTGTTTAAAATTATAGGTCACTAGCACGCAGTTTTGTTCCTTAAACTCATCTTTAAGAATACTTTGAAGTTTGATTAGTTTTGGGTTTTCAAAATATTCAATGGTTTCATTATTGCCATCCATACCTAATACGTATTGAAAACCATTTAGGAGCATATACGCCCGACCAAAGCCGATTATGCCTGTCGTTGTGGTTTGTCTTCCGTTTATGTCAGTTAGGATATTGTTTAGTGCATCGTAATAAAGTGGAGTCAAAGTAGGTTTTACAAACACATCAATGGGCGGTAAAATCTCCCACGTGCGTTGCTTTTGGGCAAACATACAATATGGTGTAATATCATTCATAAACTCCTGCTTCATATTGGGGCGTAACCCATCGGGTTTATAAATGGTAGCATGTGGTAATTTTAATTCATAACCCTTAAAATAGACCCGTAAAAAGGTATTATAATCATAATCTTTCCAAATGGATATACCGAGATTGTGTAGAAGTGGATATAGGTCTTGATAACCATTAGGGGCTGGCGTTCCCGATAAAGCATAAGCGTATTCGGCATATTTGGTAAGACGACTAACATATCTGGCTACTTTTGTTTTGTAAGCAGGTGAACTCAGGCGATGGGCTTCGTCAATGATGATTACATCATAAACGGTATGACCTAATTTATGAATATTATTATTGGTAACTTTTTTAACCCGGATGCCTTGTTTATTAATGACATATTCACTACGATTCCAAGCCAACCATTCAAAACTGTGCATTTCTACTTCGTGTTGCTCAAAAACACCAAACCAATCATCCTCTTGCTCTTTAGTCCACATTTTATCGATAACTACGGCAGGGGCTAAAATTAACACTTTCATTCGCCTATTGAATTGTGCAAGGCGTGACAGTATAGCGTAGGTTTTACCTACACCAACATCCCAAAAAAGGCAATAGCGCTTCTTGGCTAAAAGTTGCTTAACGGCATCTTCTTGAATAGAATCTAAAATTATTTCGGACATATCTTGCCTCGTTTCTGTGTATCAATCCACTTTAGTGAAAAAGCCTTACCTAAAAGACTTTGAATATTGTGATAATTGTTTGCGTACCACTCAATAAATTGTGGTGAATTATCACAAAGGATGAAAATCCCCCCCGCTTGAATAATTAGTTTAGCAACAATACGTTGATGGGGACTAACCACCCCACTTGGCGTTTTTACTTCAATGCCTACAAAACAACCTTGAATAGAGGCGATGATGTCGGGCAATCCTTGCATTGTTGCTCCGCTTTGAAATTGTTTATAGAAAAAGACCTTATCCCCTTGCAATCGCCTAGTTTCAAGGTAGGTCTTAATCTCATTTTCAATACTTTTTTCTGTACTCGCCATAGGTATCTCCTTTGTGGTTTATTTTTAATTTGGCAGGGATGGCAGGAATCGAACCCGCGTCATTGGTTTTGGAGACCAATTCATCACCATAACACACCCCTAGGTTGCGGACCCAACTCCATCATCGAGTGTTTCACAGTCCGCTGGAAGTCCCCTACTCATGCCTACGCTTGTCGGTCTTTTAGGCTGCTCGCCTATTGCTTTTGCTACCCAATGGGAACCGATGAGTCATACTTCGTTTTGTGTGGTTGTTGTTGAATTGTTAGAACGGCAAGTCGTCGACCGTGTCAACGGGTGTCGCTACTTTACCTTTTGGCGATGCGTCCGTCAATGCCGCGCCACTTAAATCGGCAACATTATCGGGCTTTCCCACTCCATCATTATGAGGTGGAAAGAGTTGCAAAATACTAATACCTGTATAGTTAGTATAGACGGTTGTGTCTTTTTTAACGGTACGGGTGTTGGTAATCACGGTGATGCGAGAGCCTACCTTGGCGGTGTTAAGCAAGTACGTTGCATCATCGCCTGCAAAAAACAGGACTCGATAGAAACTAGTTTGTTTCTCACCCCTAACATTGTAGTTGACGGCGATAGAAATTTCAACGGCTTTTGTGGAGTCACCAATGGTGACTTCTTTTGGGTTGGCGGTTAAATTACCGTCAATAGTAGTGATACAATAACTCATAGTGTGTTCCTCCTAGTTATAGTTTTACTTCTGGTCGTTCATCAGTTATTGGGGCAAAATCAAGAGTTTTGCTTTCTAAAGATGAAACTATCAAATCACCCAGCAAATCCGCAACCACTTCGGGGCCGAGTGTTTTTCTCATGTCATTAATCCCAACAGGCTTAATTAAAGTGTGAACTTCTGTACGGTCAGGATTTTTTAAAGCATACTCAATTACTCGTCTTACGACTTCTTCGGAGTCTTTGTACCCAGCACGTCCTTTTGCTCTCACTAACTTGTAACCTTCAATATGATTGCCTTCTTGAAGATAGGCTATAATGTAATCTTTTAGAACATCGGCAAGGTTTTTAATTCCGGCTAATTGCTGGTATAAAGCAATTAAATCTTTAGGCTCGAGTGCCTCGGGGCTATCAGTAACAAATTGTTTTAAACTATTCAGTAATTTCGGTGTCAAGTTCATCTTGAGTTCCTCCTATGGATTTTAATAATCGTGATAATAAGTAGGCTCGACACGTGGCACGACCCATGCAAAATGAGCAATGGTCACCAATAGTGTACTCGCCTTGATTAGCCGTTGCTACGGCTATACGGTGTTTGTTATTCTTATACCAACCAAATAGGTCTGCCATATCCATTACTGTAACATCAAAATTATCTTGGGATGGTTGGGCAATGGCAATATATACTCTAACGGGGTCTTTACCTTTTTTTCTCACATAATTAGTTATACCTAGGGCATAAAAAATCAATTGTGGGTTATTGGAAGCATAGACTCGCCTAAAACCTGTTTTATAGTCTACAATAATAATATTGTTATCATCATAGGCGACAAAATCGACAATCCCATTACGATTAGGAATGAATTGTGATAAGTCAATTTTTTCTTCAACGAGAATTTCCGTTGGCTTATCGTCGAGGATATCGTGAACCAGTGTTTTACAAAAGTTGATATATAATTCACGTTCCCATTTTCCTTCGGGTGGATAACCTAATGGAATCTGTGGAATATCGAACGCATCACGCAAATCATACGCTGCGGATAGATGGAGTGCTTCGCCTTTTAAAGTAAATGGGGTTTCGATGTCTGGTGCCTTAGCACACATAACACCTGCTTTCGGACAAGACAACCATACTTTAGCAAGACTTGGATTTAATTTTGGCTCCATAACTATCTATTGCGAAACTTTTTAACAAAGGTTTCGTCCTTATGGTCGCGTATTGTAACATCAGTAATGTTTCCATCTTCATCGTAATTGATGTCCGAAACATATAGTGCCCGTCTGTCACCAACACTTGCCCAAAGTTCACTAATGAAAATACGTGGCGCGGTATAAAGTTCACGACCTAAACCCCAATTGACGCAAGCGCGTTTAAACGAATCACTAGCCTCGCCTTTTTCTTTTTCGGTGTTGCTTTCGGTCCCGCAATCTTCCTTGGATGCCCAATCGGTGTAACCGACAAGTTTGTTAACTGTTTTAAGAATAGGTTTCCCTGTGTCAGGGTCTAGACTACTTGCTCCGTCAATATCGGTTTCGGGTACCACTACATCCTCATAAATCGGAAAACGAACACTAACGGTGCAATAAATAACACCCTTTAGTTCTTTGTGTGTCCTAGTCCAATTTGACGGGCCGACAGTTTCGTCAAGGATACTCATATCACACCGAGCATCCTTATAAAGAAGTAAAGAATACCATGGTGTACGAGCATTGTCCTTTGATACTTGCCCAACTCTTATTTCAATTTCGTCTGGGCGTAATAATCTAAATGAGTTCATAATTAGAACCTCCTTACTTTTGCTAAAAAGACTACATGTGTTTCCGCTTTGAACACAACAACATTACCTGTATCGTTGGCGTGAATAATGATGTTATCAGTGTCAGGGATAGCATTTAATATGGCAAGTAACCTTGCTACATCTACACTAAAACTAAACGCCCCACCCGTGTCCTCACTTACTTTATTAAATGTAGTGTGGCTTACAAAATTGTGGTTTGGTTCGATAATATCAATCGGAACAACCCCGTCATTAGGGGCCAAAACATTGATAGTAACGTTTAATGATTCGGTGATGGTGCGGTAAAGTTTAATTAGTGTAATTAAGTCATTCTTTTGAAACGAGAATACTTGTTGTGGTGTACGCCTATCAAACGCACTATAATCGAATTGACTTAGGGGTAACAATCTACTAATAAGGAAACCATGAGATGATGTATCTGCCCACCAAATAATAAGCCCGCCCGTTGTGGTTCCCGCAAGTTTAAGACTAGCATTTTTAATTGGTAGTTTACCGAGTGCAGTAATTGCTTGTGGTGGTACACAAAAAGTGAAGTTGGTGTCTCTATCTCGTGGGTAGTCATTGCTTAGTTTAGTACTAATGTGATAGAGAGAAGCCGTGCTAATCGCATAAAAGTCTAGCAAATCGGCACTATCTTTCTTAATAATCACACCCATATAATTACCAAAGTCCATGGTAAAAGCAGGGAGTTTATCTAATCCGTTTAAATCCGAGCCTTTACAGGTAGTGGTATCATCAGTAAAAGCAAATGTTGGTGTTTCCCCGTGTGAATTAGGGAACTCCGCCCCATCAATAACAGGGAGGTGAATCTTAATAAATGCGTCGCTAATGAGAAGCCCTTGTTGAGTGATGTCAATGTTAACGATATCGCTTCGTATAGATTTAATAATAGAAAAGAATTTCGTGGTGTTCACGCATACGTTAAAGGGTGTAATGTCCGTTGCCTCGTTTAGAGGAACATCGACGGTGACTTGATATGTCCCAGTGGCAATTGACCATGTAAACGAAACATCGGTTAAAGCCAAATGGATGTTATCGCAAATTGGAAACACGTTGTTACGTTCGGCTGTGGATTCTAGATAGAGTAAATTCGTTAGTGTTCGGGTTGTAATCTTCATAGTAGGTTCTCTCCTTAATTTTATTATACCATAGTATAGAATAAATGCAACCTATTTTGGTTTAATAAGGTCATAAAATAGTTCCGTTTTGTTAGCGTAGCCATTGTAAAATAGTTTTTCAATTTTGTGCCCGCGAACAATTTTCTTAGTACCGCCCATTGTGTTACTATCAAAAGCAACCTTTTTCTTCGCACTCCATACTGTATTAAAGCGCTCGGGTGCCGAGTAAGATGAAACATACACGGGGGCAACGCCATTCAAAGACTCAACAAACTCCCAAAATACTTGGTAGTCAATTTCGTTGGTGTAATATCCCGCCGTGTCCTCGTATGGCGGGTCAATATAAATAACGGCATTATTTAGCACTTCCTTGGGTAGAGTACTAATAAAATCACGATAATCATTAACGCTTAAATGGACGCGTGAGGGTATTTTACAAACGTCGTCCTTCATATCAAGTAAACGCTCTAAACGTGTAAGATTTTCAAGTTGGACTTGCTCATCAAAATGGTGCTTGCAATATAGAAGTAATGCTTTCCGCTTGTTTGGGTTACTAGACACATCTAGTAAATAAGATGGGATTTGTTCCCTAATTGGTAGTAATTCTTCTGCCCAAATGTTTTTGGTGATAGCGTCAAATAAGGCTCGTTTAGATGGCTCTTTATCTTCGGCGTAAAGATATGAATCACCGCGCCCACCAAAACTCCAATTAGATAAAGCATACCCTACAAACCACTTCGGATATTTATCGGGGTTATTTTGTGCGTCTAAATATTTTAGGCGCGGTATCCACTTGTCCTTGACTGTATCAAAATTCACGGCACCTCGGAAAAATAGTTCTTCAAGTAGGTCAATGATGTACGGGTTTAAGTCATTAGCATACACTTCCATGTTTGTTTCCTTTATCACATAATGACTAACGGCAAAACCACCGCAACAAGCATCAACAAAATATTTTTTATCGGGGTGACTTGAGATAATGTATTGAACAATATCACTGGCGATAGTATTTTTACTACCCATATAATTAATTCCATAATTCATTGTGATACTCTCCTTATGCTTTGAAAAACATTTGCTTTTCTTTAATAATTTTAATAACCTCGTCGTCGGTTTGAGGTTCGTTGCCTTTGCCAAATAATTCGGTTAGGTTAATGGCTTCGTGTTCGCCGTCGTCATCGTTATACCACCAATCGCCATAGATGTCTTTGCGTATCACCTACTTTTCCTCCTTGATGTAAATGTATTGCCAACTTTGCGGTGCTTTGTGAAC
>Ga0116183_1001680_pt1 | contig 24798 bp, 20 predicted proteins | sample AD_UKC078_MetaG_FD_89753 | JGI IMG/M metagenome (GOLD analysis project Ga0116183, IMG submission 89753) | Active sludge microbial communities of municipal wastewater-treating anaerobic digesters from USA - AD_UKC078_MetaG | ecosystem: Engineered > Bioreactor > Anaerobic > Digestate | place: USA...
AGGATTATACGTGCAATTACTTTTTCCCACATACTGTTCATTCCCAACGCTCCGGAAATGGCAAAAACAACGATAGATGCAAAAACTGTAATTATAAGAAAGCTTGTACCACATCTGGGATGAAGCGTAGTGTACTTTTTGGCATTGGCGCTGGTAAGCTCTTCCTTTTTTTCATATGTATAAACACTTTTGTGTTCGGCACCATGATACTGAAAAACCCTTTTAATATCTTTAAGATGCGAAATACCCCATATATAAACAATCACAAATACTGCTCTTATTATGCCCTCTACAAAAGCGAACCAAAACTCTGATTTTATATTCAAAGGTTTGGTTATAATAACCGGCAGAACACCAAAACCGAGGACTGCTATAAGGATGGCAAAAAGAAAAGCAAAAACCATATCCTTGGTGGTAAACTCCTCTTTCTCATCCCCAGATACCTTTGCAGAGTAAGATAATGCATTCATGCCAACTATCATTGAGTGAATAAGAACAAAAAAACCTCTTATAAGAGGGATTTTCTCTATTACTCCCCATGATTTGTCAGGCATACGTTTTATAGCTATGCTTCCGTCTGGCTTTTTTACAGCTACGACAGTATTTACCGCTTTCATCATTACTCCTTCAATAACTGCCTGCCCGCCAACGGTGCGCGGTAATTCCCCTTTATTATTTGACGGCATCATTCATCCTCCTTATAATCTCTTGGGCTACTCCATCTTCCGTAAGTATATAATAAAATTTTAAAGCTTCTTTTTCAACTCCATTAACTTCACTCAATACAACCGAAGCTTTTTTTCTTATAAGATACCTTTCTTCTTCACTTTTTTGTGAAATATCAATCACTATCGAAAAAAGCCGCGTGTCTTTCAAGCACGCGGTCATGATCTCATTGATTATCTTCTCATCAATTTTCATTAATGCTTTTCTTCACCCTCATTCATGCTTACAGCAACTTTGAACTTAATACCGGTACGCTTTTCATTTCCAACTTCGACTTCAACAAAACCGGGTATCACATAAACCAGCTTACCATCGGTTTCAACAAAACGCCGCGCAATGGCAATTGCTTTTACTGCCTGATTGACTGCACCGGCTCCTATTGCCTGAATCTCAACCTCTTCGTTTTTTGAAAGAACTCCCGCTATAGCTCCTGCGACTTTATTTGGGGCAGATGAATGACTAACTTTTAATACTTCCATTCTATAGCTCTCCTCCTTATACTTTATATCTTTATTATTATTTTACCACATTTTAAAAAAAATACAAAGTATTTTAAACACTTTAAAAATAAAAAGCCAAACATTTTACGTTTGGCTTAACTTTAATGAATTTTATATTTCTGTGAGCTGAATCCATACCTTGGTTATGGAGTCCAGAATCTCCTCCGGAGTTATAAGCTCTCCGTTTATCTTATTGAGCATTTCAATATGCTTATTAGTCTTGTTGAGCTTAGATAACTCCTGGGCATACTGTCCCATGTTCATTTCAGGAATAATAAATGCATTTGCGGAACGGAAAAGCTTTTTAATTCTCGAAACAGGAGCAGGCCAAATAGTAACGGGCTTAAAAAGACCGACAGGTATCTTATCGCTTCTGGCCATCTTCACAGCTCTGAGGGCACTTCTTGCGGTAGTACCGAAAGCAACCACAACAATTTCGGCATCACTGAGCATATACTCTTCATATATAGAAATTTCTTCAGAATACATTCTTATTTTTGAATCAAGGTGCTTAATCATTTTTTCGGCAACTTCAGCCTGTCCTGCTGGAAAACCCGTATCGTCATGAACCAAACCTGAAACATGAAATCTTGTCTTACCCATACCAACAAGGGGAGCGACTGTCCTGTCCTCGCCCAAATCAAACGGATGGAAAAGCTCGTCATCCGAAAACTCTGTATCTTTAATCCTCTGTATTATCTCAGGATTCTCTTCTTCATCTGTAAGGAAAAAGCTTTCCCTCATGTGGCCAAGTGTTTCATCCATGACAAGAAATACGGGTGTTCTGTACTTCTCAGCATAGTTGAAAGCCTTTATAGTGTACTTATAGACCTCTTCAACCGTCGAAGGATAAAGGGCGATTATCTGGTGATCTCCATGTGTCCCCCATCTGAGCTGCATTATATCGCCCTGTGCAGGTTTGGTTGGCATACCTGTGCTGGGACCGCCTCTCATAACGTTCACAAAAACACACGGGGTTTCTGTCATAACGCCGTATCCTATTCCTTCCTGCATAAGAGAAAAACCGGGACCGCTTGTTGCCGTCATTGATTTTACTCCCGATAGTGAAGCTCCTATTATTGCTGCAGCACTTGAAATTTCATCTTCCATCTGAATGAAGGTACCTCCTACTTTCGGAAGCTCGCGTGCCATCGTCTCAGCTACCTCAGAAGATGGAGTTATGGGGTATCCTGCATAAAACCTGCATCCGGCCTTTAGCGCAGCCAATGCACATGCTTCGTTTCCTTGCATAATAACCATTCTGCTCATTTTATCCACCATCCTAATTATTTGTTTTCTTCTGACTTTTCCTCAACAATTTCTACAACGTTGATGGCAAAGTCCGGACATATCCTTTCACACTGGAGACAACCTATACATTTGGTCTGATCAGGAATCTCGGGTTTATCGTACTTTCCTTTGATTATAGTCTTAGTGGGACATATCCAGTAACATAAACCGCAACTTTTGCAGTAACTCCTGTTTATTTCAACATTATAGGCTTTTTTTGAAGCCATTTCAGCACCTCCGTTAAGGCATTAATTTTGGTATTATATTTAAAAACACTCCTGCTGCCACAGCTGAACCTATTACTCCAGCAACATTAGGAGCCATTGCGTGCATAAGTATGAAGTTGGTTGGATCATCCTTCTGAGCTATAGTCTGAGCAACCCTTGCAGAATCCGGAACGGCCGAAACACCTGCTGCCCCGATAAGCGGGTTAAGCTTCTCTTTTAGGAACAAATTCATGAACTTGGCAAAGAATATTCCGGATGACAACGATACTATAAAAGCAAAGGCACCAAGAAATACTATTTTGAGCGACTGAGGCGTAAGGAAAAGCTCTGCAGTTGCAGCTGACCCGACAGATATCATAAGAAGAATCGTAACACTGTCAAGGATAAATCTCGCTGAAGCTTCGGCAAGCCTTTGTGTAAGACCACTTTCCTTAAGAAGGTTTCCAAGCATAAGCATACCGACCAGGTTAAGTGCCTGAGGAACAAACAACGCAACTATTATTGTAGAAATAACAGGGAAGATCATTCTTTCTTTTTTGGAAACAGTCCTTACCTTCTTCATCTTGATAAGTCTTTCTTTTTTTGTGGTTAAAAACCTGGACACAATCGGTTGCAGTATTGGTATAAGAGCAATATACGAGTAACCGGCCACAGCAATTATAGCCACAAGCTCTGGAGCAAACTTCGAAGAAAGGAAGATTGCAGTCGGCCCGTCGGCACCGCCTATTATTCCTATAGAAGCTGCCTGGAAAAGGTTAAAACCCAGAAAGTTAGCGATAACAAAGGTTATGAATATTCCGACCTGTGCCGCTGCTCCCAAAAGCATCAGAATGGGATTGGCAATCAGATATGAAAAGTCTGTCAAAGCACCTATACCAAGAAATATCAATGGAGGATATATTCCAAGATACATTCCTCTGTTTATATACCATAGAAACCCTCCAAGACTATCTCCTACAGGTGCTGCCAGAAGTCCTGTGGCTATAGGGGGGATATTACCCATTATTATTCCGAAACCTATCGGAATTAAGAGCAAAGGCTCGGCATCCCTGGATATGCCGACATATATCAGAACCGCTCCAATAATGAGCATTATGATGTTGCCAAATGTCAAGGAAGCGAAACCGCTGCTTGTTACAAAAAAGTTGGCAATACTCTGCAACATTTTTAAAAACCTCCCAATATGAACTTATGCTTTAAGATGTATCTACACTTATTATTATAACCTCTGAAGGATGTTTTTTCAACCTTAGCAAAGTTAACAAAAAACTATATAACAATTACACATGGTTACTATTGCCGTCTGTTTGAATCGTAAGGTAATTTTTTAGAGTCTTTGAAAATAATCTTTAAAACCATAGAAAAAGCGTGCCGGGCATTGTGCCAGACACGCTTTGATCATTACTCAAATTTAGTCATTAACTCTTTTCCTTCTTACATACTTTACTGCTGCCTGAGCTGCTGCAAGCCTTGCTATAGGTACTCTGTATGGTGAACAGCTTACATAATCCAAACCTAGCAGATGTGCGAACTCTATTGATTCAGGATCTCCACCGTGTTCCCCGCAGATTCCTGTCTTAAGCTTGGGATTAGCATCTCTGCCAAGATCCATAGCCATCTTCATCATCTTGCCTACACCTTTTCTGTCAATATGCTGGAAAGGATCAGATTCAAATATTCCTTTGGCTATATAATCTTTGACGAACTTACCATAATCATCTCTTGAGAAGCCAAGAGTGAGCTGGGTCAGGTCGTTTGTCCCAAAGCTGAAGAAATCAGCTGATTTTCCTATGTTATCGGCTACTACTGCCGCTCTTGGAACTTCTATCATAGTACCGACTTTATACTCAAGCTCTATTCCTGATTCTTTAATAAGAGCATCGGCAGTTTCAACAACAATTTTCTTAACAAATTCAAACTCTTCAACAAAACCAACTATCGGAACCATTATTTCAGGTCTTACTTTTTTACCTGCCTTAGCTACTTCTATAGCAGCCATTATGATTGCTTTGGTCTGCATTACAGCTATTTCAGGATAAGTTATTGAGAGTCTGCATCCCCTGTGACCCATCATAGGGTTAAACTCATGAAGTGATTCGACAACTTCTTTAAGGTGATCAACTGTTATTCCAAGCTGGGGAGCCAGTTCTTTCATCTGTTCTTCATCGTTTGGAAGGAATTCATGTAACGGCGGATCAAGGAATCTTATGGTTACAGCATATCCATCCATTGATTCAAAGAGACCTTTGAAATCATCTTTCTGAACCGGAAGCAGCTGTTCAAGAGCAGCCTCTCTCTGTTCAACAGTCTCAGAAACAATCATTCTTCTGAACTTCATAATCCTATCGCCCTCAAAGAACATATGCTCTGTTCTGCAAAGACCTATTCCCTTTGCACCAAAGGATCTTGCTACCTTGGCATCTCTTGGGATATCAGCATTGGCTCTTACTCCAACTTCGGCTATCTCATCAGCGAAAGCAAGAAGTTCTGCTATTTCGCCCTCAAGCCCCTGTGGTTTTACAGTCTTGACTTTTCCTGCATATACTTTTCCTTCACTTCCGTCTATGGAAATCCATTCGAGGTTATTAACTCTTATATCGTTGGCTTCAAGATACTTTTCCTTATCGTTTATTACTATTGATGTTGCACCGACCACAGCAGTTTTCCCCATTCCTCTTGCAACAACTGCGGCATGTGAGGTCATTCCGCCTATAGAAGTAATTATACCTTCTGCGGCATTCATCCCGCCTACATCTTCAGGGCTTGTTTCAGGTCGTACAAGTATTACCGGACCTTCTCCTTTTGAAATCATTTCTTCTGCCACATCAGCACTGAATACAACTTTTCCGCATGCTGCACCAGGAGAGGCAGGAAGACCTTTGCCGATATACTTTGCTTCTTTAAGCGACACAGTGTCAAAGAAAGGATGTAAAAGCTTGTCTACATCTTCAGGTTTTACTCTGGTAACAGCAGTCTGTTTGGATATAAGACCTTCCTTAACCATATCAACTGCTATTTTAACGGCAGCAGCAGCTGTCCTTTTTCCGTTTCTTGCCTGAAGAAGATACAGATTTTCTTTTTCAACTGTAAACTCTATATCCTGCATATCTTTAAAGTGTCTCTCGAGATTCTTCATCAGAGTTATAAGACTGTCATGAACTTTAGGAGATATCTCATGGAGTTTATCTAATTTAAAAGGTGTTCTTATACCTGCGACCACATCTTCTCCCTGTGCGTTAGGTAGGTATTCACCGTAGATATAATTTGCTCCTGTATTAGGATCTCTTGTAAATGCAACTCCGGTTCCGCTGTCTTCGCCCATATTTCCAAAAACCATCATAACTACGCTAACCGCTGTTCCAAGAAGGGTTCCTTCTTTTATACCGTTAATTGCTCTGTACTTTATTGCCCTTTCGTTCATCCAGCTACCGAAAACAGCTTCAATAGCTATCCAAAGCTGTTCCTCAGGATCCTGTGGGAACTCTTTTCCTTCCTGCTTGTATATTTCCTTATAAAGCTCGACAACTTTTTTGAGATCCTGTGCATTAAGCTCAGTATCAAGTTTAATACCTTTTTCAGCTTTAACAGACTTTAAAGCATGTTCAAATTTTTCATGAGGAATTCCAATTGCAACATCGCCAAGCATCTGCATAAAACGCCTGTAGGCATCAAAGGCAAACCTTTCATTTCCGGTATTCTTGGCAAGTGCTTGAACGGTTTCATCATTGAGACCAAGATTTAGTATGGTATCCATCATTCCTGGCATTGATATTGAAGCTCCAGATCTTACAGAAACAAGAAGCGGATTTTCTTTGCTTCCGAACTTTTTCCCGGACTCTGCTTCAAGTCTTTTCATGCAGTTGGTAACTTCCTCTTTTAAAGTAAGAGGAAAGTTTTTATTGTTTTTCCAGTAATGATCACATATTTCAGTTGATATAACGAAACCGGCGGGAACCGGCAGTCCTAGCCTGTCCATCTCACAAAGGTTGGCTCCCTTTCCGCCAAGCAGTTCCTTCATCTTGGCATTTCCTTCGGATTTGCCTTTGCCCCAAAAATATACGTATTTCTTAGCCATATCTTTCCCTCCTAAAAATAGATTCCTGAGTCTTTATTTCTCATTTATTATACCAGAATTGATCGGTAAAATTGTTTTTTTCAAAGTGAAAATATTATACATGAAAAATGTTAACTGTTATATTCCTATTTTTTAATAAAACTCTTCCACACTTAATTTAGCATGAAGATTTTTATTGTACTCGTCTATTACAAGATAAGATACAGTACTTCTCTTTATAAATTCGTTGTCGTTAACTCCCTTGTTTCTCATTACAACATGTTTCCATGCACCCGTATTAGCATAAAATTTCTTTATCTTGCCACAGTTGACCTGATTATAGGACGGCCTGTGGCAGTGTCCCATTATCAGACCTTTTACCTTATCATTGCTTAAGCTTATATCTTCATCACTGTATCCCACGAGATTTTTACGTGGTATCAGAAAATTATTCTCTAAAAGTCTTTTTGCGGCTTTAAGGTACATATCACTTTTTTTGAACTCCCTGAAGTACATAACTGTTCTTACAAGAGATTCTCCCAACTTCATTCCGCCAAATTTATTTACAAAAAAATCAGTAAACCTGTAGTATTTAGGAAAGTTTATTTTTAGCCAGTTCCTTGTCTGCTTTGCATTTATAAGATTTATAAACTCACTTATCCATTCTTCCTTAAGATTGTAGTTAAGACAGTATCTTTCATTTATATAGTCCAGCCATACAAAAACATCGAGTAAAGGTCTTATGTTGTCATAGTCAGAGATGAGTTCATCAGGCAGTATCTTGCTCATCTTGATATCAAAATTAGATGACATGAACTTAGCCATATACTCTCCGAAGGTTGGGATTATATTATTTTTCCCATCATACGACAACCTGTTTACGGCATCAAACTGATTACCGTGTATCACAAATATCTCCCAGTCCTCATCATAGTAAAACGGCAGTACTTCTTCGCATCCTGTCATAGAGAATACCTTTTGTCTTATCTTTTCAGAAAAAAGAACATGATAATCATGATTACCGGCTATATATCTTATTCTTACCTTTGAAGAAAGCTTTTTCAGCCTATCAAAAAGGGCCGTATGGGCATTGTATATTTTATTCAGAATTTCATGGTCAAACAAATCCATACACTCCTGAACAGTTTCACAGAGAATCTTCTTGTCCTTAACGTGCATAAGTTCAAGAAAATCCCCTACAATGAAAAATTCTGTTATCTGGTCTTCATACTTGTCTAAGAGTTCAATAAATTTTGCATCATATACAAAATCATCCTTCTGGTTTCCAGATCCTATATGCATATCGCTTACATAAAGTTTCATATTATCATCCTCAAACGGTAAATTTTATGTTCTATAATTGAAATGAATGCTGACCGTGCAAACAAATTTATATCCTTTGTTGTTTAGATAAACATTTCGGAAACATTAACTTTGTAAGAAGGAGTTTTAAATCCGACAATTCATGTTATAATTAAGAAGTATTTGATTATACCACAAAAGGTTTTACAGGAAAACATCTACAGGAGGGTTATCATGAAAAAATTATTTGTCTTTATTTTTATGCTATCACTAAGTATATCTCTATTAGCTTACAGTTTCTTTAATCCCATAGGACCAGCATTGCTTCCTGCAGCAGGCCTCTACTCCGAAAACACTACCGATCTCACCAAGGATTACTGGAGAACGCTGGATGAAGCACAGATACTTGCTTTAAAACAGCAAGCAGATTTTCTTGTGCTACCGGTGGCCTATGGTGCAGAGCTTATAAGTAAAGGCTTTGAATACAAGCTGGCAGGAGTATCAATATGGAAGTCTTTTTATCTTGTTACCTCACAGGAAGTTAATTCTATAGAGGATTTAAGGGGAAAGAGAATCGTTACTATTCATTCACCGGGACAGACTGGTGATCTTATATTGAAAATGATTACCAAACAGAAAAACATTAACTTTGAAACCGTATATGTAAGCAGCGGTGCAGATATAATACAGCTTCTGGCAACAGGAAAGGAAACAATGGCAGTACTTCCGGAACCTTTTGTATCTTTAGCAGAAGTAAAAACCAAAAATGTTTTTACTGCAAAAATGGATCTTCAGCAAGTATACGCACAGTTGACAGGATATCCGGCGATGATACCTATAACAGGATTATTTGTTTCCAACAAGGTTCCCAGAGAGTATGCGCAAAAAATTATTGATAGGTATGAGCAGTCATCTAATAAGTATTTTAAAGATGAGTTTGATAAGTCTATAAAATTTATGTTTGACCTCATGGACGGCAAAATGCCTGATCCTGTTCTCAGAAAGGCTTCTCAACGTTCTTTTATAGAGTTTGGGAAAGATAAGGAGATTGTACTAGGTTTTTTAAAGATTCTTAAAGAAAACGGCGCAATCTCTGATTATAAGCAAGATATGTTTTTTTAGTTTTTATTTCCTTAACACTTGTTTACTCATAAGACACACAAAAGGGCTAGATACGTTACATTTTTTCTGATAGAATAATAAACGTGCGAAGTTAAGGAATGTTGGGGATGTGGTGCAGTTGGTTAGCATGCCGGTCTGTCACACCGGTGGCCGCGAGTTCGAGTCTCGTCGTCCCCGCCAATAATGAAGGCCTCCTTTGAAAAGGAGGTCTTTTGGTTGTTAGGAGGATAAGTATGCTTGCATCTACAGCAGAAGAGATGGAAAAACTTAAAATTGAACAGTTTGACGTTATTTTGGTGACGGGCGATGCATACGTAGATCATCCTTCCTTTGGAACCGCAATAATCGGAAATGTCCTTTCACAGATAGCCGGATTGAATGTAGGAGTTATTTCCCAGCCTGATTGGAAAAACGCTGGTGATATCTCAAGACTTGGCCGTCCAAAATATTTTTTCGGAATAACCGCAGGCAATGTCGATTCAATGGTTGCAAACTATACTGCTTCCAGAAAAAAAAGAAAGACCGACGAGTACACCCCAGACGCACAGTTCGGCAAACGTCCAGACCGTGCTTGTGTCGTCTATTCAAACCTCATAAAAGGAGTCTTTCACGGTATTCCGATAATACTCGGAGGCATCGAGGCAAGTCTGAGAAGACTTGCTCATTACGACTGGTGGCAGAACCGTGTAAAAAAGTCTGTTCTCCTTGACTCAAAAGCCGATCTTATAGTATACGGCATGGGAGAAAAGACTATTCTCCAGATTGCCGAGATTTTTAAAAACGGAGGAAACATCCGCGACTGTACTTCTCTTAGGGGAACAGTTTACTGGTCCTCAGCATTGCCTCAGAATACTTCAGACTTTACAGTTCTTCCAAGCTTTGAAACTGTATCTGAAAATAAAAATGAGTATATGAAAATGTTTAAAGAGTTTTCCGCCAATAATGATCCTTATGATTCAAAAGGACTTATCCAGAAACACGATAACAGATATGTGGTTCAAAACAGGCCACAGCTGCCTTTGTCTCAGCATGAACTTGACCGTGTATACGGCCTGGATTATACAAGAAAAGTACATCCCTTCTGTCTTAGCCAGGGATATGTCAAGGGTATTGATACCGTAATATTTTCAATCACTTCGCACAGAGGCTGTTACGGAGGCTGTAGCTTTTGTGCCATTACCCTTCATCAGGGAAGAATAATTCAAAGCAGAAGCATTTCATCTATCCTCAGGGAAGCTGAACAAATTTCCAAAGATGAAAAGTTTAACGGTTATATATCTGATATCGGTGGTCCCACCGCCAATATGTACGGACACGACTGTTTAAAAAAAGTGGAGCTGGGTAGCTGCAAAGAAAAGCAGTGTATAGGGGATGAAGTCTGTCATACTTTGGATCCTTCTCATAAAGCCTATATAGATCTTCTTTCACAGGTTGAAAAACTTCCTTTTATAAAGAAGGTGTTCATCTCTTCAGGAATACGGCTGGATCTTATCTATGCTGATAAAAAATACGGAATGGCTTTTTTAAGACGTCTTGTGGAGCTTAATACCTCCGGACAGATAAAAATAGCGCCAGAACATGCAAGTCCAAATGTTTTGAGATTAATGAACAAACATTCTTTTGAAATCGTCAGAAAGTTCATTTCAGACTACGAAAGTCTTAACAAGGAACTTAACAAAAACCAGTTTTTTTCAGCTTATCTGATAGCAGCGCATCCGGGAGCAGAGCTACAGGATGAGGTATTTTTGCGTAAAGAAATAGAAAAGTATTTCGGTTTTTCACCCCAGCAGGTACAGATATTCACGCCTACACCAGGTACTATGTCTACTGCTGTTTATTACACAGAACTTGATCCGTTTTCATCGGCTCACGTATTTGTTGAGAAAGACGATAAGAAGAGGAAGATGCACAAAGATATTTTATTGGGTGAATCAAATACCAAAAAACATTATTAAAAAAGTCTAAAAATAATTACATTTTTGTATTTTTTATGATAAAATATCTATGAAGTACTTCCATTTTTGTATTCACAATATCTTAGGAGGAGTGTGAAATGAGTTCTTTCTATGAAGAAGAAAAACTTAATGCTGCCATATCTGATATGGCTGAACTTTCTTCTCTTATCACCGGCACTGAAAATGAAGAAGAGTTTTTTAAAAAACTTCTTGATGTTGCTTTAAAAAGCATTCCTCAGGCAGAGTGTGCGACAATATGGAAGATAGAGGGAACTTTATACCGTCCTGTAGCTGGTTTTCCCTATGAACGGGATATTCTTTCAAAAATGGTTATTTCATATGAAGATTCATATGCTTACAATCACAATATTGATGAATGCATAGTGCAGACAAATAATATACTTGATTATTACAGCGGAAAAAATGAAAAGTTCTATGATCTTTTATCTTCAATAAAAACAGGAAGAAACCGCATGTGTACTATAATTGCACCGCTTAAAGTCAACGCAAAAATTGCCGGGCACATTTTTATTGACAACTTCAGCCTCGATTCCTTTGAAGATGTCGCCAAACGTGCATTGAAGATTTTTTCAAACTTTGCATCAACTTTTCTTACCTTAAAAACACTTAAGGATTCTGAAACTGAAGCAAATGAACTTAACAGGGTTTATCTCAGTTTTATTACTCATGAGCTTAAAACACCTCTTACAAGCATCATAGGCTTTTCAGAAACCATCCTGGATGAATCCAATATGAAATTGAACGCAATGCGCGGGTATATACGTAAGATATATGCTTCTTCAAGACATCTTAACTCTTTGATTGATGATCTTTCTACCTTTAATAAGCTTAACAGGGAAACCTCCCTGAATATACGCAGGATAAATTTCAAGCAGACCTTATTTGAAGCTGTATCAATAGTTGAACCGAATATTTCTCCAGACGTTGAGTTGGAAATATCTTATAGTGCGGATATTCCGGCATTTATAGAAACAGATCCCACCAAGTTCACCCAGGTTCTTGTCAATATAATAGGCAATGCCATAAAGTATACCGATGAGGGAAGTATTTTTGTTCACAGCAGCTTTGATTCAAGCACAAAGGAGTTTGTAATATCTGTACGGGATACGGGAATAGGAATATCACAGGAAAAACTTGAGGATATATTCAGGCCTTTCTACAGAGTTTCTAAAAACAGGCCAGGAAGCGGATTGGGTTTAGCTATAGTAAAAAAGACAATTCAGGTTCTAAAAGGAAGGATAAGCGTAAGCTCAGAAGAAGGAAAAGGCAGCGAATTTCTTATACGCCTTCCGCTTGTAATAAAAACCGACGAACAATAAAAAGATGCCTTTAAGGCATCTTTTTATTGTTCAATGATTTTCAACTATGCTCTTGAGAGATACTCTCCGGTTTTGGTATCAATAACTATTTTATCGCCTATATTGACGAATAAAGGAACACCAAGCTCATACCCTGTTTCCACTTTGGCTGGTTTAAGAGGATTGCCGCTTGAATCACCTTTTTCACCAGGTTCAGTGTATGTCACTTCAAGGGTAACAGTCTTAGGAAGTGCATAAGCAACAGGTCTGCTTTCATAGAAAGAGACAATAACCCTTCCGTCTTCTTTAAGGAAGTTCAGCACATCACCCAAATCATCTGCAAATACTTCAATCTGCTCGTAAGATTCTTCGTCCATAAATGCGTATGAGTCTCCGGAGGCATATATGAACTTCATATCTCTGTGGTCTAGCTGAACATCTTCAAGCTTTTCAGAGCCTTTCATGACTATATCTATTGTAGATGCGTTTTCAATGTTCTTCATCTTAACCGTCATAGTTGCTTCATTCCTTCCCGACCAGTTGTACTTGGCTTTCTGAATGGTATAGAGCCCACCGTTATACTTTATTACGTATCCTACCTTTAATTCACCAGCAAAAATCATTTCTTAATACCTCCAATTCTCAAATATGCAATTTCAAAAAGATTTTATAACATTATACTATAAATATTCAATATTTTCCATTAAATTTTGTTGAAGAGTTTTCTGCTTTAAGAAGTACTCCTTCATTTTTTCAAAAACATCCTTCAACTGCCCGTATTTTTTGTCTATATACAAAAAATCGTCTGTTACGTCGTTGTTATATATTCCGTTAAGTGTGTTTACTACGTTAACATACCGCTTATACATCTGTGCATCTTCAAAAAAAGGCTTTATAAATTCGTTGAAGGCCCAAACTTTTTTGAAATGCCTTGTCTCTTTCTGTTTGTATGCCTGCCAGAAAAAAGGAATTCCTGACCAGAGCGCAAGCGAAAAAGAATCTTCTCCTCTTATCCAGTTATATTTGCTGGAGTAGAGAATTTCATCAAACTCTTCCTGCGTGAAAAATCTGTTTTGGGTATTAATCTTCCAGTTAAAAACCGATTCCTGCGGTAAGAGCTTTTCTACTGGCCCGTAATCATACAAATAAGCATTGGAAATATACCGCGGATACAAAACATCCGTAGGCAAACCTTGAGATTTCCACGAAAATCTCAGTATACCCGAACTTTCCGCATGAACATTAGGAACAAAAAATAATGTTTTAATTCTAAGACCCTGATGCATCAAAGGCAAAGCTTTTATATCTTTTGCCCAAAGCTCCGGGGTGAAGTAATCAACTCCTATAAAAAGCTTGGATTCTCTGTTTATAAAATCGATATATCTTTCATCCGGGAAAAACTGAAACATTCCCAGAACAACTTCCGAAGCATGGTAATCACTACTGCTATCCATAGAAAAGACATTGATTTGAGGAGATCCTTCCTTAGGCATTAGTTTGAAGAACAGCTCCGTACAGTCTGTGTAGATGTTAATTAAAGAGTTTCTGTATTGATTTTTGAAACTTGCCGCAACTCTCAGGGTATACCCGGCATCTCCAAAATTGTCGATCACACTGCAAAAAATATCTATATTTTTATTCAACAAACGCCTCCCTGAAAAACACACTGAAAGCCACTTTAAAATTATCGGTACTTTTTGCCTGTCTGTCCAGCTGTTCAAACATTATTATGATTCTTCGTAATTTAGAAGGATCATACATATTTTCGAGATTTATTTTTTTTATTATATCGTTCTGAAATGTAACCCCTAAAAACGACCTTACTCTTGAACTGTTTTTTATGCCACAGTCTTTGGCGATCTTCTGAATGTTTGCCCAAGTATACTTTTTCAATCCCGGTGCATTCAAAATAACCTTGTACAGATCTAGAAAGTACCTGTACATAAACCCTACCGTTGCAGGTGCGTTAAATTCACTGTCATCAATTATCTTATCAAGCATTTCCATAACTTTATCTGTTTTTTTGCAGGCCATAAGATAACACATGTCTTCAAGCTGAGGATCTGAAAATGTATAGCCTATCTGAACAGCGTCTTCCAAAGTTATTGTATCAGTCTGTGCATATATGCTGATTTTTGAGATTTCCTCGTACATATAAGTATCTTCTCTTCCAAGATTTTGCAGAAGATACTCTGCCGCATGTTTTTCTATTTTTTTGCCGAACTGTGCGGCAATACTATCTAAAAAATCTTTCCATTCATTATCTTCCCATGGCTTTGGAAGAGCAGCATCTATTTTTTCATCGGCTTTAATCTTTTTTATATCTTCAGTTTCCGCTGTAACCGTTATAAGTATCTTGTCGTTACCGTCTGCAAGCGAAAGTATTCTGATAACATCTTTTACTTCTTTGGCTTTAAAAGAGTCAAGCTCTTTTATAATCACAAGCTTTTCCTGACTGAACATCCCTTTGGTTGAAAAAACTTCTTCAAGAGAGCTTTTGGTATAATTTTCCCTGCTTACAAGAGTTTTTTGTCCCTGAAAGGACTCCCAAAGTTTTTTGATTGAATTTTCTTTTTTTATGTATGAACTTCCTGATACAATAGATATGCTCATATCTTTACTCTCCCAAAAAAAGCTGTATGAACTGAATATCACTTATAAAAAGGGCCTGAGATGGTTCCTGGGAAATAACTTTTTTACCACTTCCGCTTATGATTATCTTATCAGAGGGTATACCCAATGCGTTAAGTATGTAAACAGCCTCCTGTACATCCTGGCCGGTGAGATCAGGAATTACTTCTCTGAAAAGGCTTCCAGCTGACTCATGTCCTGCATCTGTTTCTTTAAAGTATCTATAAAATATATTGGTTGCAATAGGAGCTGCGACCTCTCCCCCATAGTACTTTTCACCTTTCGGATCATCTATTATTACCACAATTGTATATTTAGGATCGGTTACCGGATAAAATCCCGCAAACAGAGCATAGTACTTTTCGGATGCATACCCTACCTCCGCCAATGCTTTCTGCGCTGTTCCTGTTTTACCGCCGATTGCTATTCCTTCTTTATATGCAAGTCTTGCAGTACCCGTTAATGTGGTATATTTCATCCAGTCTACAAGGAGCTTGGATGTTTCCTGCGTAAAAACTCTTTTGGGTATAATCTCTGTTTCTTCTACAAATGTCGGCTTAACATAATTTCCTGAGTTCACAAGGATATTAAAAGCCGAAACAAGTTGTATGGGGGTTACTCCTATACCCTGTCCGATAGCTATCTGAAACGGCATTATCTTGTACCATTTGTCAGGATGGGCAAGTGCTCCGGATATCTCACCTTCAAACTCTACTCCTGTTTTTTCACCCAGACCCATATTTAAAAGTTTTTGATAAAGCCAGTTCTCATCAAAAACATTCATTATTTTTTTCATGGTTTTCGCAACAGCAATATTTGATGATTTTGAAAGGGCTTCTTTTATATCTATTAATCCAAAATCCTCATTTTCAGCTTCTTTCATCTTGTAACTGACATCCTGAACAGGCTGGTATGTTCGCTCACAAAGTATGCTCTCATAAGGGTTGGATATCTTTTCATCTATGGCCAAAGCGTATATCAATGGTTTAAAAGTTGATCCAGGTTCGATATATCCCATAAACCCGAGATTCCAAGGGTACACAGCAGCTGAAGCTCTTATCTTTCCGCTGGCTGTTTCCATCACAATAGCGATTGCCCCTTCCGCCGAAAGGGCATCCTTAACTCTTTTTATCTCTTCATATGCAATCTTCTGCAACACCATATCCAGAGTGACTGTGACTCTATCTTTACCGCTGAGCATTCCTTTATTATAAAGGTACTTTTCAATACCGTATGTTGTCTGGTCATACTTGCCTATCATAAGATTAAGTGAAAAAAGATTATTGTAGACCCTTTCCGCAGACCTATGGATATTAGCAAACTTGTAAAGCTCACCAAGATCTTTTTTTGCCAGTTCCAAGGTTTCATATGTACCCCAGCAGATATACTTTTTATTTTCTATTTCTGAGTATAAAAATCTTGTCTGAAGCTTGGTTATAAGAGCGGCATATTTTTTTTGTCTTTTCATAAACTCTATATCAAGCCATGCTTCATACTTAGGCTTTTCATAAACAATAAAATGACCCTTGCTGTCAACAATGGTCGCTATTTTTTTCTGAGAGTCATCAGAACTGTTTTTATTGGCAGCGTTTATGCTGAGAAGCTCAGTATTGAAAAAAAGACCTGCGGCTACCACAAACAAATACAGCCCTGCTATAAACAGACGGGCTATGGAATACCTTATCTTCAAAAAACACCTACTTTCCGTTCAGCACCGACAGCAATTGAATATACTGCTCAATCTTCAGATCAGTAGACTTTACAACTTCAGTAATATTTTCAAAAGAAGCGGTTTTCGAATCAATTATCTTTTTATAACTTTCTATATCCTTGCCCAGGTTAAGAAACATCACAAGCCATATGCTTATAACCATTGCAGCCATAAAAAGAGATACATATATGGCCAGATCAAGAAAATTGACCGAACTACCTGCTCTCTCCCTTACATTTCTTAAAGTAGATGCCCTTTCCGACATGTACCTTCCCCCTTAAAACAGAGCTATTTGAACTCTGCAACTCTTAATTTGGCACTCCTTGCCCTTGGATTGCTGCTTATTTCGCTTTCCTGCGGTAATACGGGTTTTTTAGTTACAAGAGAATATGAAGGGTTGTTTCTGAAATAATCTTTTATTATCTTATCCTCAAGAGAATGAAAGGATATCACGACTACCCTTCCGCCATGATTCAAAAGATTCTCAAATTTTCCAAGTGCAGCCTTAATATTTTCAAACTCTTTGTTGACTTCTATTCTTATAGCTTGAAAAGTTTTGGTAGCAAAATGCCTCTTCCTTTTATGAATCTCATACGACGGTAAACCATGCTGAATGGCTTTTACAAGCTCTCCGGTTGTATTGACAGGTCTTGAGGAAACAATACTCCTTGCTATTTTACGTGAAAACTGATACTCTTGGCCGTACTCAAAGATTATCCTTGCCAGTTCTTCTTCCTCATATTTGTTCACAACCTGTATAGCGCTGAAAACTGAATCTGGATCCATCCTCATATCCAAGGGCTCATCATTCATAAACGTAAATCCTCTGTTCTCTCCCTTGAGCTGAAAAGTGGAAACTCCCAGATCCATCAAAAAACCATCAACTTTTTTTATCCCCATTCCTCTTAACACTATATCTATATCTTTATATGATGCCTTAAAGAAATCTATCTTACAGCCAATATCTTTGAGCCTCTGCTCAGCTATTTCCAAAACTTCATAGTCAACGTCAACGCCTACCACTCTGGCTTTCCCGCCGGCTTTCTCGTATATAGCCTTGCAGTGCCCGCCTTCTCCGGCCGTGCAGTCAACATATATTCCGTCATCCTTGATGTTCAGATACTCTAAAACTTCTGGAACCATTATACTTTTATGATAATCATAATACTCTCGCAAAAATTATACACCGCCTTAACAGTTTTGTCAATTGTAAAATATCTACTCTGCCGGATGCTTCAAAATCTTTATTACTTTGAAACATCAGCAAAAAAAAGCAGTTCGGCTTCTAAAAATCCGTTTATATCCCCGTCAAGCACAGCCTGTGAGTTAGAAGATTCAAACTCCGTCCTGTGATCCTTTACCATCTGATAAGGGTAAAGAACGTATGACCTTATCTGGTTTCCCCATGAAATCTCTTTTACATCACCCTGGAGCTTCATCTTCTCTTCCATCTTCTTTCGCATCTCCATCTCGTAAAGCCTTGCTTTAAGCAGTTGCATAGCTGTTGCCCTGTTTTGATGCTGGTTCCTCTCTACCTGACAGGCTACCACTATTCCCGTTGGAATATGGGTAAGTCTTACAGCGGAGTCGGTTTTATTAACATACTGACCGCCTGCGCCTCCGGCTCTGTACGTGTCCATTTTAAGATCTTCCGGTCTTATCTCTATCTCTATGTCCTCATCCAGTTCAGGCATAACGCTAACCGAAGAAAAAGAAGTATGGCGCCTTGCATTCGAGTCGAACGGAGATATTCTCACAAGCCTGTGCACACCGCTTTCATACTTAAGTTTTCCGTAGACATAAGGACCCGTTATCTTAAGCGTAGCACTCTTTATGCCTGCTTCTTCACCATCCTGGTAGTCAATAGTTTCAACCTTGAAGTTATTGGCCTCGCTCCAGCGTATATACATTCTCAAAAGCATGCTTGCCCAATCTTGAGATTCGGTTCCGCCTGCCCCAGGATGAATGGTCACAAAAGCATTGGAGCTGTCATACTTTCCCGAAAGCAGCAGCTTGAATTCAAAATCTCTTACTTTTTCCTGCGTTTCTTTAAGTATCTCATAAAAAGGTTCTTCCATTTCTGCTTCTTCCTCGGCAAATTCTAAGGCAGCATCAAGATCCTCCACCAGCTTGTCAAGCTCCGAAAAAACTTTGAGCTCATCCTTTATGTTCTGAACCTGCCTCATGAGAGTCTCTGCCTTCTTGGGATCGTTCCAGAAATCAGGGGCCGTCGTTTGAGATTCAAGCCTTTGAAGCTCTTCATGGGATTTTTCAAGATCGAAAAGCGCCTTAAGATTTTTGTATCTTTGAACAATATCTATTTTTCTTTGTTTTACTTCATACTCTATCATATGTTCCTCCCGGTTTAAACAATACAAAGTTCTATGAAATTATATCATATAATTTAAATCTGAAAATTATCAGCTTAATGAAAAGACGGTTTCCCGTCTTTTCATTTTTTTACTTTAAAATGTTTTTTCCCTTTTTTTATCTGCTCTGATTTTGAATCATTTTTTGATGCTGAACCTTCGTTGTGGCTGAAGTTAAGGTTCACGGTCATCTTTTTTGTTTGCTCCTCTTCCTTATTAGGATCTACTTTTACTATTCTCAAAAGATACGAAACGGCATCATCGTATATACTGTCTATAAGATTTTCAAACATAGTGTATGATTCTTTCTTAAATTCAAGCACAGGATCCTTCTGACCGTATGCTCTTAGGTTAACAGACTCCTTAAGCGCTTCAATAGCATCAAGATGCGCCCTCCACCTTTCATCTATGATTCTGAGCATCACAAACTTTATGAGTTTATGGAAGTCCTCACCAAACTCTTCTTTTTTCATTTCATACTTTTTCCACAGAACATTGATTATACTTTCCTTTGTTTCCTCGACAGACGATTTTGTAAGGTCGTCAATCACAAGATACTGAATAAGTTTGTTTCTTACGGCCTGGGAATCAAGCTTCTTTTCCTGTTCATCATATGAAGATTCAACTATTCTGTCTACAACATCTTCAAAAATCTCTCTCATATGTTCTTCATAATCTGAGAGCTCAAGAAACCAATCTCTGTGGGAGTATATTGAAGATCTCTGCGAATCCATTACAGAGTCAAACTCATACAGTCTTTTCCTGACAGAAAAATGCATACCTTCAACCTTTTTCTGAGCATCCCTTATTATCTTACTTAAAAGGCCGTGTTCTATCGACTGCCCTTCTTCTATTTTGAGGGTTGTCATGATAGCTTTAAGTTTATCTCCGCCGAAAAGTCTAAGCAGCTCATCTTCAAAGCTGAGAAAGAACCTTGATTCACCAGGATCTCCCTGTCTTCCTGATCTTCCTACAAGCTGATTATCTATTCTGCGGCTTTCATGCCTTTCTGTTCCGATAACATAAAGTCCTCCAAGATCAACTACTTCATCACCAAGCTTTATATCGGTTCCTCTTCCTGCCATATTGGTTGCTATGGTGACCATTCCTTTAAGACCTGCATTTTTTACTATTTCTGCTTCTTTTTCATGATATTTGGCATTCAGAACCTGATGAGGAACGCCCTGCTTTTTGAGAAGCATGCTGATATATTCACTTTTTTCGATAGAGGTTGTACCAACCAACATAGGCTGACCTTTCTTGTTTCTTTCGCTTATCTCCTTGACAACCGCTTCATACTTTTCCTTTTCGGTTTTATATATAAGATCATTTTTATCCATTCGTACCATTTTTTTGTTGGTAGGAATGACTATTACATCAGCGTTGTATATGGTTCTGAACTCATCCTCTTCGGTCTTGGCGGTTCCTGTCATTCCTGATACCTTTTCATACATCCTGAAATAATTCTGGAAGGTAATTGTAGCATAAGTTACACTTTCCTCTTTAACTTTGACTCCTTCCTTGGCTTCTATTGACTGGTGAAGTCCTTCGGAATAACGGCGTCCTTCCAGAAGCCTTCCGGTAAACTCGTCTACTATTACAATCTGTCCGTCCTGTATTATGTAGTCCTTATCGTTCTTAAAAAAATAGAGTGCTTTGAGCGAGTTCATAAGGTGGTAGAGAAACTTTATATTCGACGGATCATAAAGATTTTCTATGTTAAGCATCTTTTCTGCTTTAGCAATTCCTTCAGGAGTCAAAGCTATAGTTTTTTGCTTTTCGTCCATAGTAAAGTCCTCGTCTTTCTTGAACAGCTTTGAAAGAGTGGCGAACCTTCTGTAAAGCTCAGATGGAGTATCAGAAGGACCTGAAATTATGAGAGGGGTTCTTGCTTCGTCTATAAGAATAGAGTCTGCCTCGTCCACAATGGCGTAGTAAGGCTTTCTCTGAACTTTTTCCTTTATATCATAAACCAGATTGTCCCTAAGATAATCGAATCCAAACTCGTTGGCTGTTCCGTAGGTTATATCCATCTCATAGGCCGCTTTTCTATCAGTATTGTTCATTCCAGCCTGAATAAACCCTATTGTAAGACCGAGATTTTCATATATTGGACCCATCCAGCCCGCATCTCTCTTGGCCAGATAGTCGTTATGTGTGGCAAGATGAACACCTTTACCGGCAAGTGCGTTCAGATATATAGCCAATGTTGCTACAAGAGTTTTTCCTTCTCCGGTTTTCATTTCAGCTATGTTTCCTTCATGAAGAGCTATTCCTCCAATAAGCTGAACATCAAAATGTCTCATTCCCAAGGTTCTTTTGGAGGATTCTCTAACTGCAGCAAAGGCCTGTACAAGAATATCATCCAGAGTCTCACCATCAGCTATTCTTTGCCTAAATTCGTCTGTCTTTGATCTTAATTGACTTTCCGAAAGTTTTTCGTATTCATTTTCAAGCTGATTAATCTTTTCAACCGTTTTTTTGCTTTTCCTCAAAAACATATCATTTTTATCAAAAATAGAAAAAATTGCCATATTGACACCTCTCGAATGTTTTGTATCCGCATATGATTTTTCATTTCAGGATTATATTTATACAGTAGTTCTTATCTTCATTCTTAAAAAAAGTTGCCGAAAGGAAGGCTGGTATCGAACTAAAGAAATTCTCTTCAAAGTATCTTTCAAGATCTGCAAAAACAAATCTTTCAAGTTTTTTCCTTTCAATTATTTTATATCCTGCAATACTTTTGAGCCTTGGCGATTCTGAAAGATAAATCTTCATATTATCCGGAGATACTGTGCTGACAATACTTCCTTCCTGGCTGTAGTAAAAATATATCTTATCTCCCACGGATTTATGACTTATAAGACAGTAGTCATATGTTCCTATCTTACCGCTGCCCAGGTTATACAGCTTAATGAGTGCATTAATATTTTTCGTATCAAATACAGTCGAAAAATAAATTGATCTCATCTTACTATCCGTAAGGCTTTCAGATCTTATAACTACAAACTGTCCGTCTTTCGGGGCTGAAAAAAGCTTATTGAATATATCTACAGAGTTTTTATCATAAGGAACAAAAAACTCCTGAATGTACTGGACAGTCCTGTCCTTTTGAAGAACTTCATATGTCTGAATATCGCCGAAGATTCTCCGGTTTTCAAGCAAGGATATATCAAATTCCTGCATATCCTTTGAATAATCCTGGGATACGAAACTTCCTTTCAGGGCTTTGTCTTTTATCTCCAAATGAAAGTCCCAGTTTTTACCATCATTCATGAATCCTTTTATTTTTCCTTCAACAGGATACTCTTTTGCTGGTATATAAATATTCTGGGGCTTATTAAGAAAGACCCCGTTCTCATCGTAAGATATTCTATACTCCCTGCCGTATATATCGTATCCGCCTTTAACAACAGTACCGTTGAATATATTTTCTACTATATCGCTTATGGTTTTTACATCATGGTTTTCAATATATATGGCATTAGATCTCAATATAATATTACTGAGATTTTTTATTATATCCGGTTCCAAAAAAGCCGAATAATTATATTCAAAATCAGAATAAAAGGTTACCCTGCTTTCAAGAAGATCCTCAAGATCTTCTTTCGGACAAGAAAGAGTTTCCGAAAGAACATTAAAAATATACTCATATCCGAGTCCTTCTTTTGAGTTAATATACCTGAAGAGAGGTATGTTGACCAGACAGTTTTTATAAAACCGCCCCAGTCCGTCTATACTTATTACGGATGTATAAGAATAACCTATTATGCTGTATAAAAGGAAAAAAATCATTGAAATGTTTATCTTGCCTATTCTTTTTTTCATACTATTCAACTGCTCCGGTTATATTTTTCATATCAAAAGCAACACTCTTGTTTCTTTTACAGTACAGAAGAAATTCTGTATTCCCCTGAGAACCTTTTATCGGAGATTCAATTACTCTGTTGGGAAAAAGCCCTACATAGTTAAGATGAGCAGAAACGTTTTTTAATACCGAGCTATGGACTTGTCTGTCCTTTACAATTCCGTTTTTACCCAAAAATTCTTTTCCGCATTCAAACTGAGGTTTCACCAGAAAAATAAACTCTGCGGTATCCTTTGAATTTTCAAGAAATGTATCGGTAAGCTTGGTTATAGATATAAAAGATACATCACAGCATATAAAATCAACCTTTTCATCAGCTTTAAAGTATCGGGCATTAGTATTTTCGTAAAGAATAACTCTAGCATCATTCCTGAGCAAAGGATGGAGCTGATCGGTTCCGCTGTCGACACATATTACTCTGAGGGCATCATTCCGAAGAAGAACCTGCGTAAACCCTCCGGTGGAAGAACCTATATCCATACATACCTTACCTCGCACTTGCACTTCAAACTCTTCAAGAGCCTTCTGAAGCTTAAAGGCTCCTCTGCTGACATAAAATTCTTCGGATAGCACTATTATAGTATCTTCTTCGTTAACTTGAAAAGAAGGTTTTAAAACAACTTTGCCGTTGACGGTTACTTTGCCTTGCCTGATAAGACTATTGGCACTTTTTCTTGAGATTCTGGCGTCTTTCAAGCTTAAAAATATATCCAGACGCACTTTACCATCAATCATTTCGCTTTTACCTCAGGTCTAAGAATTTTTATATACGAGCTGTATATTTTTATTTCAAAATCTTCAAATTTATATGTATCAAGCGGTTTAAATGAGGGAATATTAAATTTTATATCTTCATACAGTTGAGACGATGAAAGTCCGCCTTCAAAACTCATTATATACTTCTTCAACTGCATCGTTTTTATTTCTATCCCTTTTTCAGAGAGTTCTATGGAAAAAGGAGCTCTTAAAAGATCCCATGGTACAAGGGCTTGTTTTCTGCCAAGAACAACCACTTCTCCTGCGGAGCTTACAATGTAAACTGATTTGTTGTGTTCATGCACAAATATAATATCTCCTAGAAGCTCAGCCCCTTTTTTCACATCACGTATATCACCGTAGCCACAAAAAAACTGTGATTTGCTTATCTTAGGCTCCTGGCCTTTACTAAGCCAGACGGAGTATGGAAAACCGGAGATAAAAATACCGCTTTCTATCTCAAAAACTCTCATAACGGCAGTCTTTATTATATCTGACTGATCTGTTTGGGCAATCTCAAAACGGTATTCGGCTCCTTCATAGTTGGTAAGATCTATTTCAAAACTGTCATCACCTGCATCAAGAGTCAGTTTACAGTCAGGTACGGTTACTTCACATGGAACAAGGTACCTCTGACCATTAAGAGTAATTTCTGATACTTTTTCTGCAGTTACAAAAAGTTTTATCCATCTTTTGGGTACATACAGGACATTATCGCCAATTCTGGGATACATTACGTAATCATAAACCCCCGAAGATGCCTGGATTGTCAGATTCAGTTTTTCATCCCAATAAAAAAAATCGGCACTCCTGAACTTATCTTCTGATTTTATTGTACACTCTTTGCCTATTATGAATACAGACCTTCTTTCCTGCGGAAAAATTTTGGAAAAAATTGAATCAAACTCTTGTGTTCCTGCTTGAATCTGACCAAGAGAGTATTTTAAAGAAAATTTATCATTGTC
>Ga0116183_1001682_pt1 | contig 24797 bp, 23 predicted proteins | sample AD_UKC078_MetaG_FD_89753 | JGI IMG/M metagenome (GOLD analysis project Ga0116183, IMG submission 89753) | Active sludge microbial communities of municipal wastewater-treating anaerobic digesters from USA - AD_UKC078_MetaG | ecosystem: Engineered > Bioreactor > Anaerobic > Digestate | place: USA...
CGATCCCCACCCCGTTGGCGACCTTGTCGGTGACACCGAAGATCTTCCCCAGATAGGGAGCGAGAATATTGCCCGCCATCCCGGTGATGACGGTCGAGGCGACCGTCAAGGCGGGAACCCCTCCCAGCCGGTCGGTCAGCGCCACCGCCACCGCCGCCGTGACGGATTTGCTTGCAAGGGAGCGCACCACGATCTCTTCAAGGCCGAACAGGCGGCTGAAGAAGATCGTCGAGACGACCGCAACGATCGAGCCTGCCAGCGTCCCCGCGCCGATGGGGATGAGATACGCTCGCAGAATCTTTCGCTGACGGTAGACGGAAAGAGCCAGGACTGCAGTGACCGGCGGAAGGAAGAAGGAGATGAAGGATCCGCCGGCCTCGTACGATTCCAGCGGAATGTCAAAGATGACGAGAACGAGAATGACCAGCGCCATCGCGATGATCAGTGGATTGGCCAAGGCGCTTCTTGTCTTGTTCCGGACCCACGTGCCGATGGCGAACGCGATGATCGAGAGAGTGATTCCAAAGAGCGGATCAGCCACGGCGGAATCTCCTGATGATGAGATTGACCCCGACGACGGTCCAGCTTGCACTTATATAGCAGAGGAAGAAGGAGATGAGATTGACCAGGATGAGTTGAAGCCAGATCGAGGAAACCAGGTCGGTATACGCCAGCAATCCCACCCCGGGAGCGATGAAGAAGAAGGTCATGTGGGAAAGGAAATAGTCCCCCACCGTATCAAGATGACGTTCCTTGACGACACCGAAGAGAAGAGCCAGCAATGTAAGTACCATGGCGATGATCGAGCCGGGGATCGGCAACCGAAGGCCCCTGCTCAACGATTCACCGGCGAAGGTGAAGGCGAAAATGATTCCAAGCTGAAGAAGCGGATCCATACGGCAATCTTACTGTAAAGTGCCTTCCCGATGGAAGGGGTCCTGACTACCGTTTGCTCATTGGCACATCATGAATCCATGGTTGAAACCTGTTCTAGATATACAAAAGTGTCAGCTTTTTCGTACACAGATCAGTCTGGCTGGAATTTTTGTCCCTTTCCTGCCTACACTAAACCTATGGCATTACGACTGTCATGTTGTTCGGCTTACAGATTATATATTGAAAACGTACGCATACTTACATCTCTTTAATGCTCCTCAGCCTAACCCAAAACTTGCACGAAACTCTGTAGGGGTAATGCCAAACTGTTTCTTGAAGGCCCGGGAGAAGCTCCTTGGTTCCGTGTACCCGACCAAGGAACACACTTCGTAAATCTTGATGTCCGGAAGCTGCAGATATTCACAGGCCTTTGACATCCTGACCTGCGTCAGGTACGGGAAGATATTCATTCCGGTCTTTCGTTTGAATGCCCGGCTGATATAGAACACATTCAGGTTCAGCTCATCGGCGATGGAGTCAAGGCAAGCCGTTGCATAATGCTCCTCGATGTAGCGCTTTATTCTTTCCACGATACCGCTTTCCTCGGGAACGTTCATATCCGGAGCCGCACGCGTCTGCTCGTCCAGTTCTCGTTTCAGCCGGGTGAAGACCCTGACCAATTCTTCATATTTGGTCGGTTTAACCACATAGTCCTTCACCTGGTACCGCAGACTCTCCTGTGCATATTCAAACTCCCGAAACGCACTGAGAAGAACCACTTTTATACCCAGCTGGTTCTCATAGATGTATTTCGAAACCTCAATGCCGGTCATTTTCGGCATGACGATGTCTAAAAGAACGATATCTACCTCATTGTCCTCTAGGAACTCAATCACTTCCTGTCCGTTCGAACATTGCCCGACAACCTCTATGTCAAACTGTGACCAAGGGAACAACAACGCCAAACCTTCTCGTATCTTCCGCTCATCGTCTGCAATGAGAAGTTTGTACATACATCCTCCTTTCAGCCACCATCTCCTGAATTCTACCCTACTTTCCGATGGTTTGGCTGCTGATCTTCCGGGCAAAATCCTTCAACTGGACAACAGTATCCGAAGCTCTGGCATGCTCGGCTGCAAAGGCGATCAGGTGGCTCTCCAAGGAAAGCGACGCCTGGGTCTTTGCTTGGTGCATGTCGTTGTTCTGTAGCCTCGTCACCACATCCTGCATCAACAGGAAATCTCCTCCGCCGTGACTGCCGATATGAATCATCGGAGGTCTGATGACCCTATCTTCATGTGAGCCGAAGGTGCGTACCCGAATGTAGTTTTCTTCCATATTGGCAAAGATATCGCCTTTCGTCCCCATGAGCCGGATCTCTCTCGTCTCGACCGTATTGAACCCCGAAAGCACGAATGATACGGTTATCCGATCCTCGAATTCGAGATTCACCACCTGATGGTTGGCCACCGTATTATCGGAGCGGAAAGCACACACCCCGTACCCGGTCTCGCGCAATGCCCGCGTCCGTGCCTCCAGCGAGGTGTCCACGCTGATCATACTGGTCGGCCACCCGGTATCGGAACCGAGATAGCGTTTTACAGCCGAGAACGGGCATGTCGATTCCACCGCGCAGTCGAGGCATCGATAGGCGGAACCTTCGGGAGCGTGCTCCTCGGTAAAGAAATCCAAGTGTCCGAACGAGGAAACCTTCTTGCATCGCTTTCCCGTCAGCCAACAGAGAATATCGAGATCATGACAGGATTTTGCAAGAATGATCGGGCTGAGATTCCGAAAATTCCCCCTGACATAGGAGTGAACCAGATGGTCGATGCTCACATTCTCCGAATGATGGATGGCAACCAGATCGCCGATCGCACGCTCGGTATGCACAAGCTGATGAATGGTACTGAATACCGGCGTATATCGAAGCACATGACCAAGGATCAGGGAGACCCCGTTCTGCTCAGCCAATCGAACCAGCTCGACACACTCCCAGACCTGAGGCGACATCGGCTTCTCCAACAAGCAATGATGCTTGCGTTCGAGCACTTCTTTCGCAATTGCAAAATGGGAGTCGTCATTGGTGCTTACGACGACCAAGTCGACATCCGCCAACGCTTCAAGCATTTCCGATGCATCCGTATACAACCGATCCGGCGATAAGGTAAACATCGCGCCAAACGCCTCTAGCCGATCCTTTGAGGTGTCACAGGCATAGCAGACACGGGCAGCATCGGGATGCAGAAGCGAATATCCCGCGTATACTGTTCCCCGATTCCCGCAACCGATGACGGCCAGCTTGATTGTTTTCATTTCGCTCTCCTTTTGCTCAGCCTTTCAGGCCGGATGTAGCAATGCCTTGCACAAAATAGGGTTGTGCCAAGAAAAACATGACGATGATGGGAACCAGGCTTATCAATGAGCATGCAAGAAGCGGCCCCCAGGCGACGCTTGAGGTAATATCCATCAAGCTTCTCAGAAACAATGAGACGGTGAATTTGTCGACGGAACTGATGTAGATCAATTGGTTCAAGTAGTCATCCCACGTCCACATGAATGTAAAGATGCCGACACTGAACATCGCCGGCTTGGATAGCGGCGCGATGATCCTAAATGCGATGCTGAAGCAGTCGCAACCATCTATCTTTGCCGCGGAGTCCAGCTCTTTCGGAATCCCTCTGACGAACTGAACCAGAAGATAGATGTGAAACGACTGGGTGGCACAGAAAGCGGGAACGATGAACGGCAAATAGCTGTTTATCCAGCCAAAGGCGGTGAACGTGAGATATTTGGGTATCAACGTAACCTGGGCGGGAAGCATCATGGTTGAGAGCATGAAGGCGAACAGAGGTTTCCTTCCCTTGAACTGCAGCCGGGCAAACGCATACGCTGTCACAAAGCTCGATGCTATTGTACCTATAACTACCAAACCTACCATCAGGAACGTGTTCATCATGAAGTGGCCGAAATAGTACGTAGGGTTGATATTCCAACCATCGATGAAATTCTGCACTGTCAAGCGCGATCCAATCAAGGAAAATTCCCGTTGAAATATTTCATTTCCAGGTTTGAAGGCGCTGCTGACCAGCCAGATCAACGGGAATACCATGATGAAGCATCCAAAAATCAGAAAGACGTGGGTCAACAGCCTCAACCATTGTCGCTTGGTTATCTGAGGGATCCTCAGGATCGTTCCGAGTGTGTTCATGACACTGCTCCTACTCCTGGTAGTAGACCCACCGCTTGGACGACAGGAACACCAGCCCGGTCGTAGCCAGAATGATGAGGGTCAGCACCCATGCAAGAGCACTGGAATACCCCATCCGATGGGAGACGAACGCCGTACGATACAGATGCAGCATGTAGACATAGGTTGAGTCGGCCGGTCCTCCGTTGGTAATCACCGCGATTTGGGTAAAGACCTGGAATGCGTTGATCAGCCCCATGACAAGGTTGAAGAGAATGGTTGAAGAAATCATCGGCAACGTGATGGAGAAGAACTGTCTCATCTTCTTTGTGCCATCCACATCCGCCGCTTCGTACAATTCTTGAGGCACCTGCTTCAAACCGGCAAGGAAGATGACCATCGATGAACCGAATTGCCAGGCACCCATCATGGCCAAGGTTTCCAAGGCATACGATGGACTGGACAGGAAGTCAATGGGGCCAAGATGCAAGTATCCCAATACCACATTTACGAACCCTTCCCGTGAAAGCACCATCTTCCATGTGACCGCCATTGCCACACTGGAACCGACGATGGAGGGAAGATAGTAGATCGTTCGGTACAGAGATATCCCCTTGATATTCCTGTTCAGCACCTGCGCAACCAGTAAAGCAGCAACCAGTTTAACCGGAACGAACATCAGGACATACTTGAACGTGAGAAACACCGATGTCTTGAACATTCGATCCTCAAAGAACATCTCACGGAAGTTCTCAAGGCCGACAAACGAGGCCTTTCCATAGATTCGATAGTCGGCAAAGGATAGAAACAGCGATTGCAGCATCGGCCACAGGGTAAAAAGAAGCACACCGACTATCCAAGGAAGGAGAAGAGCATAAGCTCTCCAACCTTCCTCTTCGAACGTTCGGCTCTTTGCACGAAAAGCCTTCATGTTCCATTCCTTTAGATATAGCGCGCCAGAATCTTGTTGCTCTCAGTTTCCAGGATCGATAACGTCTCCCGGGCGCTCTTGTACTTTCCAAACAAATAGTTCTGGATTTCCCGAGTCATCAAGGTGAAGATTTCCATAAATCCCGCTGGGAACGGTTCGTTGACAAAATCCGTGGAGGTCGTCTTCTGGATACAGGCAAGCATAGTTTGTTCGATCGGGGATAACGACCGGCCGATATTCGCCCTGATGATGCTGTTTGAAGGAGTGCCGCGGACAACCTTCAGAATCGAGCCCGCCTCTTCATCGTTGACCATGAAGTTCAGAAGCGATGCGGTCAATTCGGGATCCTTGGCATCCTTGGTGATGGAGTACATCATCGAGGGATTGACCCAGAATACATCCTTTTCAATTCCTGCAGGCACCCGTTCGATACCAAGGTTGGGCACGGCCTCCTGATACATCATCGTGTTGGGGGAGCTGGCGATGATCATTGCCACCCTTCCAAGCTGGAAGTCGTCCACACCGTCGGGATTGGCCGCTGTCATCTCAATCGGGGGAGTGATCCCCATGGTCTGGAAACTCTTGATGAACTCCAAGGCTGCAGCACCGGCTTCCGAATTGAAGGCCACCTTTGAAAGATCATCAGTCCACAGCGAACCGTTTCGTTCATACAAGTACTTCTTGAATGACATGTCGACTCCGGCGACCTTGACCATCTCACCGGTTCCCCACACATCGATCTTTCCATCACCGTTGGTATCTCTGGTCAGTTTCTTTGCGGTCTCGATATACTCGTTCCATGTCCAGCTCTCGTCGGGATATGCAGCTCCGGCGGCATCAAACATATCCTTGTTGTAGAACAGCAGCGTAGTGCTTACACCGGAGGGTATGGCATAGAGCTTGCCGTCAAAGCGGTACATGTCAAGGGTCGCCTCTGATAGGTTGTCCACTGAGATGATGCCTTTTTCAATGAAGGGATCGAGCGGCAGCAATTGTTCGAATGTTACATAGTCGGCGACATTGGTGTAGGAAAGCTGCACCAGATCCGGTCCCGTCTTCGCACTCAATTGAGTGGTGAGCTTGTCGAAATATCCAGAGAAACCGCTATACTCCGCCTGTAGCTTTACATTTGGGTTTCTTGACTCAAACAACTTCATGGCTTCCACGGTCGCTGCGTGCCTGGCATCGCTGCCCCACCACATGAAGCGGACTTCTTTGGTGGCTTCACGGGCTGTGGCACTCACATTCGTACTCTCCACCGGTTTCTTGCCACAGCCGATCATCATGCCCAGCACTACCACCAGCAGAATGAGAATGACTTCTTTCTTTTTCATGTCTACTCCTTTTTCCTATCCGAATGGATACATGTATGTACCTTTATAGTAAAGTCATGTACCGGAAAGGAGTGAGAAGCGATACTGCTCAATTTCGAGTCATTTCTTGACGTATTCCCACAATCCCGTAACAATTATTGCCTATTGGTCAAGAATTGTGCTCATCACTCATCGGAATGTAGGGAATCAGGATCGTGATGCTCGTCCCTACTCTCCATTCACTATCAATGGAGAACTGTACACTGTCTCCATAGTGAAGCTTCAACCGCTTATAGACGTTCTTCAAACCGATATGGGACTCCTCCATCCCTTCCTCTTCTATTCGGAGCTTCACCATGGCCAATTGTTCAGCTTTCATTCCGGTGCCGTTATCGGAGATGCACAGGGAAATGAACTCGTCCAATCGGCGTATCCGGATGACAATGGTGCTCGACGCCTCTTTTTCCTTCGCTCCATGATAGATCGCATTTTCTATCAATGGCTGCAGCAACAGCTTCATGCCTTTAGAGGAGAGGGCTTCCTGATCAATATCCCAGAGCACCTCGATCGTATCACTATACCGTTGCTGTTGGATGGCGACATAGCATTGTGCATAGTACAGCTCTTCTTTCAGCGTGACAGGATCACTGGGATTGCTCAGCGAATATTTCAAGACATCGGAAAGATTTTGCACCATGCCGCTGATGTTGTTTTGCAATGAACCGGTGAGACGTGATGCTTCCCAATTAATGGTTTCCAAGGTATTGAAGAGGAAATGAGGGTTGATTTGCGCTTGCAGCGCCATCAGTTCCAATTCATTGAACTTGCTTTTCTTTTCAATGAGCTGGATTTTTGTCTCCTCATTCGCCACGAACAACCTGATCATCTCCTCAATCAGATAGCCATACTCATCCTCTCTCCGCACAATGCGCCGGGGAATCGTTTCACCTTTGGCGGCGGCATCCAGGATTCCGGAAATCACTTCAAGGCGTCTGGTGTTCCATCTGACATCAAGATAGGTAATGACCAGTACCAGGATGGAGAGCAGGAAAATTACCAACAGGAGAATTTTTGATAGTTGAATGGGCAGCTTGAACAGTTGGGCATAGGGAGTCATCGAGACACTGGAAAACATGGAGCCTTTCTCGACCACTTTCAAATAATCTCCGTTTTCAAGCATCGCACCTTTGGAATAGGAGTAAATGGTCTCTCCCTGTTCATTGTAGATTTCAATGGTTTGTCCTTCCACCAAGAGCAATCGACGCATCAAGGAGTCAAAATATGAAGGTTTGATGTTGAGAACCACGACGCCCACCGGGTGGATTCCACTGCGAATAATGCGGAATACGGTGATGATTTCCTGGTTCTCTTCAAAACTGAAGAAACGGGTGGTTCTTCTGACCGTCAGAGCTTCCGGATTGCGCTTGTCCCGTAAACTCATCGCCGTATCAATCCAATTGATATCATGGTATGAGTTGATATCCTGCACTCCGAGGTTGCTCACTAGGAAACGATCCGGTGTCTCAAAGAAAGCAACATAGCCTGAATGGATATAGGGGCGGGAGTTGGTATGGTTCTGGAGGTAATAGAGGAATTCCTGCTCCACAGCCTTCCGTTCGGAGGAGTAACCTTCTTCCTGCAGAAGTTCCAATTGTCCCGACTTAATCAGTGAATGATTACCGAAATTCAGGCTTAGCACATGTATCTCGTTGAAAATGGCGCTTGCATGGTCGAGAATGTGTCGGGCAACGTTCATATTGTTGCTTTGTATCTCGGTAAACAGGAAACTTGATGAGATGATGATGATCACAATCCCCAAAACGAGCATGACCGCCAAGATAGGGATGGCAAGCTTAAGATAGTTCGTCAGGAGTCTGTGTTTGTTCTCGATGGCATCCAGCATAGACAGTGTGTACAATTATGGCATGGTTTAAGGAATTTGCCTATCATGACTACAATATCTTCTTGTCGTGTCCATGATTCCCTGAAACAAGATTTTCTACAGATAACTGTCATTTCATCTGCAGCTCAATATTCGGTTTGGGCACTTCCTTGTTCTCGATTGCCTGCAGCTTAGAAAGCATTTGGCAGGATGCTTCTTGTACGATTGACGCGATACATCCAAAATCTTGCACAAGCTCGCAGTATATCCGACAACCTCCCCCATCATTCCGCAGATCCTCATTCCGTCGATGAGTAAATCCATCCGACAATGACGGAAGGACTCTGGACAACCGTCTGCTCATTGGCTACGGTAAATCCATGGCAAAAGCAAAAAAGAAACGCGTTCGCAAGAAACGACGCTTGAAACGGCTTCTCTTTCTCCTCATCAGCGTGCTCATTCTGTGGGTGCTTGTTCTCGTCTTCGCTCCCGCTGAAGAACCGCCCCCGACGGGAGTCGCCGTTCCCATTCCAGATCTGGAGCTCCCCTACTATGAAAAGGACGCGATCGTCGTCTCCCACCCCGGATATACCCTCCGCTATGAAAAAGAGCACGAACAGGCTTCCTGGGTCGCCTACCGGCTGACTCAGGCGGATTTGTATGGCGAGGCGAATCGGCAGGACAACTTCAGAGCCGACCCCTCGATCCCTACCGGATCGGCGACGCTGGATGATTATCGGGGAAGCGGATATGACCGGGGGCATTTGATTCCCGCCGCGGATCTGGTCCGCAGCGACGAAGCGATGAGCGGATCGTTCTACATGTCCAACATGAGCCCCCAGGAACCGGGATTCAACCGCGGCATCTGGGCTACGCTCGAAGCGGTGGTCCGAAACATCGCCAACACCGATCGCCTGATCTACGTGGTCACCGGCCCGGTGCTCACCGACGGACCGTATGAAACGATCGGCAAGAATGAAGTATCGGTCCCCAACCACTACTACAAAGTCATCCTCGACTATGAAGAACCGACGCTGAAAGCGATCGGATTCGTGCTTCCCAACAAGGATTCGAAACGGGATGTGAGCGAGTTCGCCATGACGGTCCGCGAGGTGGAAGAGATCACCGGTCTGGATTTCTTTCACCGTCTTCCCGATCGGATCGAAGAGAAGCTGGAGACGAATCTCGACCTGGGTCTTTGGGATCTCACCCCCTTCCAGCTGACCGCCCGGGCGAAAGCGGAGTACCTTGAATCGGGAGGAGCGCTCCCTACGGCTTCCAAGGAGAAATCGGGGCCGTATGCGGTCATCCTGGATACGTTGAACAACATCCTCTACATCATCCGCAAAGAAAGCATCGTTCTCTTGGAAGATGTGGTCGGAAAACGAACCCTGAAGCGCGTGGCTCCATTCCTCTATTAACGATGACAGCCGGCTTTCGCCGGCTGTTCATGAATGAAACAGATCTTACTTTGAAATCAGCATCGTCTTCGGATCGAGGCTTACCCCCATCGGCTTCTCCATGATCTCGCCGGGAGCCTTCACCGCGGTCATGACGACCTTGTCCAACTCTTCATTGTAGACGAGCCCGATCAACACGTCGATCAGATCCACGTATTTCCCCATCGAATCGGGGACTCCGTATTTATCATACACGGCATCGGAACGGACCGGAGAAACACTGAACCATACTTCAAGGTTCATCTTCTGGGCGAACTCTTTGATTTTTCGGACATCTTCTTCCGTTGCGACGGTCAGCTTGTATCCGTCGAAGAGGATCGCATCCGCTTTGAACGATCCGTGCTTGATCAGCGTCTCCAAGCTGGAAAGGACTTTATCAATCGTCACGTTTTCCTGACTGAAGTTCATGACGACTCGGTTGGAAAGAATATTGTTGTACACCGTTGCTGCGTCATCGAGGCTTCGCCCTTCAGCCACTTCGCGGAACACTTCCTTATACCAGTTGATCACGTGTTCGACGTTTCCCGAGAAGGAGACGTGAATCACATACTCGCCATGAAGCAGGCGATCGGTAGCCAAGTGCACCAGGCAAGCGGTCTTTCCGACCCCATGGCGTGATACGAGAACCCCGAGATTCCCCCGTCCCAGTCCGCCGCCGAGTGATTCATCGAAGACGCGAAGGGGGCTCAATTCGTTCAACTCATGTATTTCCATGCAAAGTCCTCCTAAACCAAAGTGATTCTGGCTCCAGTATACTACGAAACATCTCGCTTTGATACTTCTTTGCAAAAAGAAGAACCCCGGAAACATCTCTTCCGGGATTCCTGTCAACCATCATTTCTGCACTTGGCGACGCTTCTCCGCATACTCCTTGCGCAGGTTCTCGGCGACTGAGGCCGGCACCCGGCCATATTTGCTGAGCTCCATCGTGAATTCGCCTTTTCCCTGGGTCAGTGAACGGAGAATCGTCGAGTACCCGAACATCTCCGAGAGGGGAACCTCCGCAAAGACCGTTGTAGCCTGGTTGTCCTCGTTGGAAGAGATGATTACTCCCCGTCTCTGGTTGATCGAAGCGAAAACGCTTCCCTGGAACTCGTTGGGGGCGACGACCTCCACTTTCATAAGCGGCTCCAGGATCACCGGCTTCGCATTCTCGAACGCCTCGCGGAACGCACCCAGCGCCGCAGTCTGGAACGCCTGGTCGGAAGAGTCCACCGCGTGATAGGCTCCGTCGTTGATCACGACCCGCACCCCGATGATCGGGAAACCTACTTGCGTTCCCTTCTTCATCGCCAGCAGGAAGCCTTTATCGCAGGATGGAATGAACTCGGTGGGAATCGTCCCGCCCTTGATTTCATCAACGAACTCGTAATCCGCCTCTTCCCCGTCATCACCCGTGGAGACGAGCGGTTCGATATATCCTGCGACTTTTGCGTATTGACCGGAACCTCCTGTCTGCTTCTTGTGGGTGTAGATGAAGTCGGCGCGCTGAGTGATCGCTTCGCGGTACGCGACCTCCGGCCGCCCCACCTCAACGAGCGCCTTGTACTCCCGCTTCATCCGCTCCACATACACCTCAAGGTGCAATTCACCCATCCCCTGAATGATCGTCTGGTTGGATTCGGGATCGACGAAGGTGCGGAACGTCGGGTCCTCCTTGGTGAATCGGTTCAGAGCTTTCGCCATGTTGTCGGACGCCTTCTTGTCGACGGGGTGGACCGCCAGCGAGATGACCGGCTTCGGCACATACATCGAGCTCATCGAATAGTTGAGCTTCGGATCGCAGAACGTATCGCCGCTGGCGCAGTCGATGCCGAAGAGCGCCGCGATTTCACCGCATCCCGCTTCGCTCAGATCTTCCATCGTATCGGCATGCATCCGAATCAATCGTCCCACCCGGAATTTACGCCGTGTCCGGGTGTTGTACAGCTCATCGCCCTTGCGGATCTTTCCCTGGTAGATGCGGATATACGTCAACTGCCCGTATTGGCCGTCTTCAAGCTTGAAAGCGAGAGCTACCGTCGGCATCTCATCATCGGCTACAAGCGCGACTTCTTCTTCATCGTTGTCCAGATCCAAGGCGATGTTAGTGACATCCGAAGGGTTGGGCAGATACTTGACCACCGCATCCAAAAGCGGGGGTATTCCCTTGTTCCTGTATGCCGAACCGATGAACACGGGAACCATCTGAAGACTGATCGTCGCTTCCCGGATCGCTTTGATCAGGATCTCTTCGGTTACCGCATCTTCGAGCATCGCCTCCATCAGGGCGTCGCTTAAAAGCGATACTCCGTCAAGCAGCTCCTCGCGCTTCTGTCGAGCTTCAGCGAGCAGCTTGGCGGGGATCTCCGCTTCACGAAGCTGGTCCATATTCGGACCGGCATCGAAATAGAGCGCCTTCATCGCGACAAGGTCCACCACCCCTTCCAGACGGTCTTCAAGTCCGATGGGGATCTGCATCATGAGGGCGTTCAACCCCAGCTTTTCGATGAGCTGGTTTTTCACTTTGTACGGGTTGGCGCCGGTACGGTCGCACTTGTTCACGAAAGCGATCCGGGGAACCTTGTAGCGCTTCATCTGCCGGTCGACGGTGATCGACTGACTCTGCACTCCTCCGACGGAGCACAGGACGAGAATCGCACCGTCAAGAACCCGCAAGGAGCGCTCGACCTCTATCGTGAAGTCGACGTGGCCGGGCGTGTCGATCACGTTGATCTCATTTCCTTTCCACACGACGTTCGTCGCGGCGCTTGCAATCGTGATGCCGCGCTCGCGCTCGAGTTCCATGCTGTCCATCGTGGCGCCGACGCCGTCCTTGCCGCGAACTTCGTGGACTTCGTGGATTTTATTCGTGTAGTAGAGGATTCGCTCGGAAAGGGTCGTCTTTCCCGAGTCGATATGGGCGCTGATCCCAATATTCCTCAAGTGTCGCAAGTCAGTCATGCTTCCAATACCTCTATATTCTTCGAATGATGGTTCAACAGTATGTGTCGGTGGCCGAAAGAGGCCGATATCGTAGAGTTCAGCCCTATAAGGAGATGGGGTTCAAAACACCAGCAGATACTACACCATCTCTCTTTTTTGTTCAATCCCCGCTGCAGCTGTGTTATACTAGGTCAGAGGTGTGTCATGGAGACTGTTTTTACAAAAATCCGAGCCGGAGTCATTCCGTCGGCGAAGGTGTATGAAGACGAGCTTTGCTTTGTGATCCTCGACATCAACCCGGTAAACAAGGGACACCTGCTCATCATCACCAATGAAGTCTATCCCACCTTGGCCGATGCCCCCGATGAGGTATTGTCTCACCTGCTTGTGATCGCAAAGAAAGCCGATGCCAAGCTGCGGGAAGTGCTGGGCTGTGCCGCTACCAATGTGGTGATCAACAACGGCGAGGCGAGCGGACAGGAGATCCCCCACCTGCACCTTCACATCATCCCCCGCTACGATGACGACGGCAGACGGCTGACCTTTCCCAAATCACGGTATGATGAGGGGGAGATCGGCGCATTGGGCAAACGATTGGAGTTCGACTGATGCGCAGCTGTTCTTTCTGTTCAACGAAGATCGACTCCGCTTTGTCAATCGGATACGCGACGCTTTGTTCTATCTGCTCCGAACCCCTGCACAGCTGCGTCAATTGCCGTTTCTACTCCCCCGGCTCCTATCATGACTGCGCCGAGCACGTCGAAGAGTTCATCAGCGACAAGAAAAAGGCGAACTACTGCGATTCCTTCGTCATGGGCTGCAATCGCCAATCGAAGAAGACAAGCGATGAGGCCAGAAAAAAAGCGGAAGCGCTCTTCTCCTTCTAACTAAGGCTCAAGAATCTCGGCTTCTCCTTCGATTGTTTTCCCCTCTTCATGCTCCCGTTTCCGACGAGCGATGAGCGAAGCGATGATGAAGGAGAGCCCGATGGCGATGACCAGGATTCCCACGCCTTTCAGCAGCACCGTTCCGATTTGCCTGGGAAAGAAGAAGAGGAGAGCTGAGAGAATCAGACTGATGAGCGCATCACCGATCAAGGGTGAAAAAGCGACACTGAGGTTTCGGATGGCGGCAAGGTTGATGATCGAGATGATCGCGCTGAAGAGGAGCTCCGCCGCGATGATGTACAGAAGGACCAGGAAGCTGACATCCGCAACGACGATCGGCAGAATCAAGGAGATCACTCCCAACAGAAGGGTCAGCAGCGCTTTGACCAAGGTGGCGGGCTTGAGCCGGGGACCGAGCTGATAGGATCGAAGGCCCAGCAGAGTGGAAAATCCCGAGCCGATCATATACACCCCGAGCAACGAGACGAAGATTCTCTTGAACGACTCCTCCTGGAAGATCAGGAAGATGCCCAAGGCCACTAATACCACTCCGACGACAGCCCCGAAGGCCCAGTAACGTTTCTTCATCGCGTTCTCCTTGTACAAGGTGTTCCTGATGTGTATGGTACTTCTTAGCAATCCGCAAGTAAAGGAGCCAAGGCATGTACCACCATCTTTTTCTTGATCTCGATGGAACATTGATGGATTTCAGAGAAGCACAGAAACGGGCGTTCACCCTGATGGCCGAGCAATTGCGGATTCCCATCAATGACACCTCGCACGAGATATATGATCGGTGCAACCATACCTGCTGGAAGGAGTTCGAACAGGGGCTTTTGACAATCGAGGAGCTGACCTTGAAGAGGTTCGTCCTCTTCCGGGAGCAAAGCGGCCTTCGCCTCGATCCGACATCGGCAAGCACCGTATATGAAGACCATCTCAGCCGCCAAGCGATTCTCTACCCTCAAACCCTCCCTCTTCTCACGCTTCTTAGCGATGAGGGGTACCGCCTCCACCTTGCATCCAATGGAATCAGCCGCGTCCAGCGGGGGCGATTGGAATGCGCGAACCTCGACCGCTTCTTCGACCATGTCTTCATCTCCACTGAAATCGGAGTTCCGAAACCCGATTCAGGGTTCTTTGAACATATGCTCCAAACAACCGGAGCGAAAAAACAGGAGAGCGTCATGATCGGCGACTCCCTCTCCAGCGACATCCAGGGAGCGCTTGATTTCCGGATGGATTGCATCTGGCTCAACACCGACAACCGACAAACCGCCCTCAAGCCTACCTATATGATCACTTCTCTTGCCCAGCTCCACCCCCTCCTTGTTTCAGTAAAAAAACAGCGGAAAGCAGCACTCAAACCCTTTACGAGCGTATTTTCCTGCCATACCCTTAATCCGTGAGGCGAGATTCTTAAGGGAGATGGATGCCTTCAAGAAGTGGATTAGCGGTCGGAAGACCCAAAGGAGTTTGTCATGAAACGAATTGTGCTGCTGCTCGTGTTGCTGATCGCATCCGTTGCTCTTTTTGCGGGTGAACCGGTGAGGGGAATCGGAGCCGGGGTTTCCACGGGAATCCCGTTCCACATCGGAGCGATCGGTGAATATAACTTCGGACCCGCATATGCATCGTTGGAGCTGGGCTATTCAAATGGACCGTATTTCATGTTCCGGGCGGGCGGCGGATACAACTTCCAACAGCCATTCGCCAACAGCGATTTGGGAATGGATCTGTATTTGAGCATCGGGGGAAAACTCACCGGCTATATCGGATCCTATAACGGTTCGGTGACCGCTTTCGGGGCATTCGGCATCCCCGTCACCTGGTCTTGGTACGCCGGCAAGATTCCCCTCAAAGTATTCGTCCATGCCGGACCGGAGCTCTACTTCGGTGGAGGCGTGGACCTCGGCTTCTCCGGAACCCTAGGGGCGATGTACGTGTTCTCACTCGAGCCCAAGCAGAGTAACGTCGGCGATTAACAGGGCGTTGGGACCGGCAGGGTTGGAATCCCCGCCGTCCGGATAGGTCAGATCGGGGGCGAGCCAGAAACGGTATCGCCCTCCGACATTCATCAACAGGAGCCCCTCGATGAACCCGGGAGTGAGGTTGGCGAGAGATAGAAGCCGGCTCTCGGCGGAATCGACGACCTCTCCTTGCCCATCGGTGAGAGTGAACCTGACCCGGGCTCTGTGCGATCGGTCCATGTGAGGGCCGTCGCTCGGTTCGATGATCGTATACTGAAGTCCGCTTTCGGTGGTGATGATCCCCTCTCGATTCTTATTCTCTTCCAGAAACGCATGGGCGTATTCATAGTTGGCTTTGCTGAGGGCTTCCAGTTCCTGCTGGGCGATCTGCAGAAGCATCACCTGGACTTCAAAAAGAATCCGGTTCATCTCATCGGCGCTGAACATCCCCGAACCGGCGTTAGCGTCCAACGCCCCTTTGGCGAAATACGGGGCGTTCAGGTGGGCGATTTCATCCTGTTGAAGCAGAGTATTGTAAAGCATATAGCCATACGTGTAGCTGAAACGCTCTTCCAATGTTGAAGGGGTCGGCAGATCACTGACGGAGAACGTGTACAGATCCCCTCCTTCTTCGCTGATCATCTGAGCGACACCGGGAAGGACATCATCCAAAACAGACGGCTCTATGAGAATCGGGCACCCCGCGAGGAGAAAGATCAAACTCACCGGGGTGATTGCAAAGATTATCTTTCGCAGCACTCTGAATCCTTTCCATCGTACGGACACAAATACCTTGATCACCGCCGACCCTTCACCCCAAGAGGATGGGCGGTAATCAACCTGTACGAAGAAACTGTACCGCACTTGGTGGGATAAATCCAGAAAAATCCCCCAAATCGCGTCAGAAGACAGATCCTCCATGGGAATCGATGGCGACGATCACGGGAAAATCCTTGACTTCCAAGCGCAGGAGCGCCTCCGGTCCCAGATCCTCGAATGCTACCTTCTCGACACTGACGATCGTTTTGGCATAGAGAGCGCCGCAACCGCCGAACGCTTGAACATAGACCGCTTTCTCTTTTTTGAGAGCATCATGCACTGCCTGAGATCGCGGGCCTTTTCCGATGAGGACTTTCAGCCCTTTCCCAAGCAGCTGCGGAGTAAAGGGATCCATTCGGGCGCTCGTCGTCGGACCGCAGGAACCCATGATCATCCCCGGCAGCGGGGGAGATGGCCCCATATAGTAGATCGCCTGCCCCTCAAGCTCCACCGGCAAGGGCTTCCCCTCTTCCAGAAGTTTTACCAAACGTTGATGCACTTGGTCGCGACCGACGTACAACGTGCCCGAAAAGCTCACTGAATCATACGCACGAAGCGATCGTAGATCTTCTTCACCGATCGGAAGGTGTAGGTTTTTCATATTCAGCCCTCCCAGACGACTCGGGCGATCCGGTCCGCCCAACAGTTGATCGAAACTCCCATCGGCAAGCCTGCGATATGGGTAGGTTCATACTCTATAGCCACGTTCAACGCGGTGATCCTTCCTCCAAGACCTCCGGCGCCTATGCCGGTCGCTTGAACCCCGGCAAGAATCTTCTCTTCAAGTTTTGCATACCGCTCGACGCTGTTCGGCACGCCCACCTCGCGCAAAAGCGCGCGCTTGCTGAGATAGGCGGCGCGCTCCATCGTTCCACCCAATCCGATTCCGATGAAAATCGGGGGACAGGGCTTGCCGCCGGCAAGGGTGACGATATCGGCGACCGCAGCGACGATCTGCTCTTCGGTGGCAGTGGGATTCATCATCCGGGTGGCGCAGGTGTTTTCGCTTCCAAACCCTTTCAGAAGAACATTGATCTCCACATTCTTGCCTTCGACAAGACTCCACCAGATGATCGGGGGGGTATTGGTTTTCGTGTTTTTTCTTCCAAACAGCGGTTCCTCCACGACCGAAGGCCGAAAATATCCGTTTTTCGCCGCTTTTTCGCACCCGGTGAGAATAGCTTCTTCGATCTCGGCGTGGGAAAGAGGACAGGATCTGCCGACATCCACGAACACATCGAACATGCCGGTGTCCTGGCACATCGGAATCCACTCGTTCTTGCTGATTCTCAGATTCTCAAGAATCGCTTCCAATACGGCGATGCTCGCTTTCGAACCGACGCTCTTGCCGTCAAGGCGCTTTTCCTCGTCCCGCGCCCATTCGATTCGCTTGTGAATCGGCTCGCTCAGAATTCGCGCCGCATCGATCAGCGCTTTTTCAATCCGTTTCGCCAGGCTCATACTCATCATCCTCCTTGTCGATCAAAAACCAAGGCATACGCCCAATCGTTTTGACCACCAGCAGGATGATCGCCAAGCCCACGATCAGGCCCATGACGTTCGCAACCAGATCCATCATCTCCCGCTGTCGCCCCACGAGGGGTTGAAGCAGTTCGATGACGCCGCCCAACAGCGTTCCGCTGACAAGCGTCCGCAGAATCGCTTTTGATGCCCACGTTGAAAAATGGACCACCGAACCATCTCTTCGTTTGGCCATCTCCCCCTTAGGCGCCCGAAAAAACGCCAGAAAGGAGGTAAACCCGTAGGCTGCATACACTAAGAGGTGCAATCCCTTATCCCCAAAAGGCACCCAATCAAGCGATATGCTTCCTGCCCGTTGGGAAAAAGAGAAATGCCCTATACAGCATACCACGAATATCATCAGCACGGTACCGATTCGGCGAATAATTATTTCCAGCTTATGCCCTGTCAAAGCAAATCTCCTTGGCGATATCCCCCCTCTTCCAGCAACGCTGAAAGCCGGGTGATGATTTGTTGCTTGGGAGTCGGAAATCTCGGTGCCACCCGTCTGGTTCGCGGTGTTTCGCAAATCAGTCGCGCCACGACGATCCCGGGATCCAGATTCCGAAGAAAGGTGACAATCGAAGCGAGGTGTCGTTCGCTCGAAGCGACGGTTACCTCGCCGCTCTCATACCAATCCTCCAGAACAGTGTCACGCAGGACGTGAAGGTCATGAATTTTCACCGCATCCGTTCCAACTTCATTCAAAAGGTGAGCGGTCCTCACTCCTGTTGAAGAGTCTTCTTTCGGAAGCCCTAGCATTATATGTGTATAAACACCGATTCCCGCCGAACGTAACAGCTCGACGCTCTTTCGATAACACTCGGTATCATGATTTCGTCCAAGTCGGACGAGCGATCGCTCATCACTCGATTCAAGCCCGAGCTCGACGACGACCGCCTGCACCTGATCTTTAAAGGAAGCCAGAAGCTCGACGATCTCTTTTGTGACGCAATCGGGGCGAGTGGAGACGATCAACTCGACGAATGGTCCTTCATCCAATCCGCTTTGATAGATTCGCCTGAGGTTCCCGATCGAATCGTATGTGTTGGTGTGGGATTGGTAATACAGACTGAAGTGTTCACTTCCATATCGCCTGGTGATGAATTCCTTGCCGCGGGCGATTTGCTCGGCGACGGAACGTATTCGTCCTTCAAGATCCTTGGCGCCTTCACCCACCCCTTCCTGATAGACCGCCTTTGAAGCGACCTCGTCACAAAACACGCACCCGCCAAGGCCCCCTTCCCGATTCGGGCAGGTGAAGCGGGCATCGACTCCGATTCGATATACCGCCCGGCCGTATCGCTCCTGCAGATATCCGCTGTAGGTGGTGTACCGCTCGGCCATCAAGAGATTCCCACCGAGATGGTCCACGCGCCATCGATTGAAACACCGAGCGAGAAGAGGAGATCGCCGATGGCGGTCTGAACACCGAAACTCGCCCCGAAACCAAGATCGAACGATTCCAGGTCCATGAAACGAGTCCGAGCGGGAAGCACCTCGACGATCGGATTCGCTTTATTGAACCAGGCTCCGGCGACATCGAAGCGGACGTAGCTAGGGTAGCTGAACACATCGAACAAGTAACGCTGATAGTGGGCTCCGATTTGAATCATGTCCCGCTTGAAGGTGTGCGGGGCGTAGGCCGGGATGGCCACTTCGCCGAACGATTCCATCAATTCCCGCGGTCCGTCGAGACGAGCGGCTTCAGCGAAGTATCCGAGGGTATCATAAAATGAGAGTCGGATGTGGTGATGAAGTCGAAAACGCCCGCTGAACAGGAACCGTCTGTCGTAGCCGCCGACAAAGGACGATTCGATTCGAACGCCCTCCTGAGCCAACCTTTTTTTCAGCGTGGAATATACGAAGGAAAGCTCGGCATGCGGGTAGGCTATGAAGGGCTGGCCGAGGACGGAATCATTGATGAAGATGAAATCTCCTCGGGTCGCGAGCTCTACGGACACTCGGTTGTCGATGGTGTACCCGTACGAAAACTCGCTTCGAATCCTCCGGTCAAGGGGGGCGGAGCGGGCGGCGTTGATCACGGAGGCCTGAGGAGTCAACGAGCCGGAGCCGTACCCGATCAGCGCTCTGATCCAGTGGTTTTCCAATGAAACGATCAAGCCGATATTGACCGATGTGAGTTCGCCCAAGGAAGCTGCCAGCGTATACGAGAGGTTGTTTCGACCGACATGGATCAACGCTGCATCGAGGTAGGCGTTGGCTTTATACCACACGTAGGTATCGTTGAGGGTGTTGGATACCCCCATGTCGGCCACGAAGCCCATCGCGATGTGGTTTCCCGCCCGGCCGAAGCTTCGGGCGAGAATCCCGAGGGTTCCCCCCTCCTTCATCTCATAGCTCAAGGTGGCGAGGGAGTGCTGTTTTCGCACCTGCCTCAGGCGGAGCGCCAGATCTGAAGCATGTTTTTCGTCCAACGGAGCGTCGATCATGAAGTCGAACAGCGACTCATCGAAGAAAAGCTGCCTGGGCATCAAGGAGATATTCTCGATCGCGACCGAGCGGATGACCGGATCGGGCTTTTGGGCGTACGAGCCGACCCGCTTCGGATCATAGGTGACGAGTCCGCGCTCCGTTTCAAGCCGATCGCGAAACGCTTGAAGCTGAGCAAAGCTTCGCTCGACCGCCTCTTTGCCCCGCTCATCGATCTCCTTCAGCTTGAACGCATCCATGATGGAAATGTCATGAAGATCGCTGGTGAACAGAAGATCGGCCGCTTCATGCTGGGCGGATGCGCTGCGCTGAATCACCAAGGAAAGGGAATGCACCACCACCCCCGAAAGCGTTTCGGCTTTGGCTTTATCCTCGTTGATGAAGAAGTTGAGATCGCTGGCGATCACATAATCCGCCCCCAGCGCCCGGGCGATGTTGATCGGCAGATTGTCCACCGCCCCTCCGTCAACGGCCAGGCGTCCATCCTCCAGGGGAAACGGAGCGAAGACAAGGGGAATCGAAATGCTCGCCCGGATAGCCCGGACCAGAGAACCGGAGTCGTGGATGATCTCGTCCCCGCTGATGATATCCGCGGAAATCGCCCGGAACGGGATCGGCAGCTCATCAAAATCGATGGGGCTCGGATATTTTGCGAAGAGGAATCCGAGAAGCTCCAAAATGCGCTGATCGCCGATCAACGCCGGATTCTTGCCGATCGCCGAACCGGAAAAGCGCAGATTGAACACGTGGTTCCGATCAGGAGCGAATGCATGGTCGAGGGTGTCGCCCTTTTCGGTCACCGCCTCGCTGAACAACTCGATTATATCAAGATTGAACAGAAGCTCGCGGATCTCGCTGGGGGTGTAGCCGACGCTGTACATTCCTCCGATCAACGACCCGATCGATGTACCGACGATCAGATCGATCGGAATCCCCGCTTCCTCGAGAGCTTCCAAGACGGCGATATGGGCTATTCCCCGCGCACCTCCTCCGGAGAGGACCAATGCCACGGTCGGCTCCCCTGCGGCAAGCGACGCAACGGACAGCAACATGATGCCAAAAAGAGCGGCAAATCGTTTCATACCTACTCCAGTCGAGAACCGATAAAACGCCGGTTTCCATTGATGAACGAACGCCAATCCATTTCCTTTCGTTTTTCAAGCTGCAGCGTTGTTACCCACAAGATGCCCAGACCCGTCCCGATTCCGATGCCTTTTTCCTTATCGATGCCGAGCACCCGTCCCGGTTCGACCACTTCAAATCCAAGTTCGCCCACCGTCCCCCAAACCCCGGAAATGATCAGGCTCCGCCCTTCATGGATGCATCGGGCTTTCGGCCAGGGATTCAACGCCCGGATCTGAGCGTGGAGCGATCTGGCGTTCTTGGAAAAGTCCAGAGGCGCATGATCCATCGTGAGCAACGGAGTATAGGTGACATTCCCCGCTTGGGGAGTAAAGACGGCGGTTCCCGCCTGAATGCGGTTCAACCCCTCGACAGCGAGAAGAGCGGCTTCATCCATCACATGTTCGGTGAGCGACCCGGCGGTTTCATCGCCGGAAAGGGAAAAACGTTTAGTAAGCATGATGTCGCCTTCGTCCATCTTGAGGTCAAGGCGCTGAAGAGAGATTCCGCTTTCCGTTTTCTGATGCAAGATGGCGCCTTGAATCGGGGTCGGTCCCCTGAACTCGGGCAACAGCGAGGGATGGATGTTCAACGCTTCGCCACTGAAAAGACTCAGGAATTTCGGACCGAAGATCCGCCCGTAGGCAAAACACAGGAGCGTGTCGCATTCGTAGGCGGCGACGGTCTCGCGGGCGGCTTTGCCGAGGCGGTCGAATCGGAGAACGGGAAGACCGAGTTCGCGGGCGGCGGCCTCGACGGGGGTTGGAACCAAGGTCCGGCCTCGTTTGCCCGGCTTCGGTTCATTCGTCAAGACCGCGCCGACATCGAAGCGAGCCGCTATAGCCCTGAGGGTGGGAACCGCGATCTCACTGCTGCCGGCAAACAAAATCCTCATGCACGAGTTCTCCTCTTTCTGTTTCGCCGGTTGAACGCCCGTACCGCCCGACCGCGTTCCTCCTTGTCGAGGCGATCGATGAAGAGGACTCCGTTGAGGTGATCGAGTTCGTGCTGAATCGCCCGGGCGAAGAGTCCTTCCGCTTCCACGGTGAACGGCCTGCCCTTCACATCCTGAGCCTGCACGGTCACCCGGGCGGCCCGGGTAACGTCGCTGAAAATGCCGGGAATCGAAAGACATCCCTCTTCGGCGGTTGCGCATTCCTCGCTCGTGGCGATGATTTCGGGGTTGATGAACACCCATCGATTCCCATCTCGGACATCGATGACGAACAGGCGTTCGGAAACACCGACTTGCGGACCGGCCAGACCGACCCCGTCCGCCTCTTCCATCGTCTCGAACATCGCATCGACCAACAGGGCGAGCGTGCTGTCGAATGTCTTTACGGGCTTGGCTTTCTCGGCAAGGATCTCTTCGCCCAACGTATATATATCCAACATCGTCCTTTCATAATACCTAGGCGGCGTGTAGAGCGTCAACGTCAAAGACGCTCGCTTCGCTCCGAGCAAGGCTTCTCTACATCAAAGACAACGGGTCGATGTCAACTTCGACATAGACGGAGCCGGAAGGGGTGTAGGAGCCGAGAACCGTTGAAACGAGATGGTGGGTCTGAGCGGCGCTTTCGCCGCCGATCAGAAGATGATACCGCCAATTCGAGGCGATCTTCTCGATCGGACACTCGGAAGAGACCAGCAGCCTGGGTCCCTTCGTCTTGGTCGCCTGGCTGAAAAGTGCGGCAAGCTTTTCCGCTTCAGCGGCCACTTTCTCACGATTTCGCCCCCGAAGCGTTATGTTGATCAGGCGGGTATAGGGGGGAAAATTCGTCTCCTTCCGGGCGGTCAGCTCCCCTTCGTAGAACGAGGTCAGATCTCCGCTCAGCGCGTGCACAATCGCCGGGTTCGTCGGATGGAACGTCTGAATGACGACCCTTCCTTTGTCGGTATATCGCCCCGCGCGGCCGGATACCTGGACAAGCAGGCTGAACGTCCGCTCCTGAGCCCTGAAATCGGGAATATGCATTCCGCTGTCCGCCAACACGATTCCGACCAGTTCGACGTGGGGGAAGTTCAATCCCTTGGCGACCATCTGGGTTCCCAGCAGGATATCCGTCTCACCGTTCTTGAAGCGCTCCAGCACCGATTGGATATGGCCTTTCTTTTGGGCGGTATCGGTATCGAGGCGCTCGAGGCGGGCAAAGGGGAACAGACTCCTCACCTCCTCTTCCACCATCTGGGTCCCATATCCGCTGTAGCCCACATCAAGCGAACTGCATTCAGGACAGCTTGTGATCGGCCGCCGGGTATACCCGCAGTAGTGGCAGGCGAGCTTTCCTCTCTGTTTATGATACGTCAGCGAGACGTCGCAGTGGGGGCAGCGCAGTTCGAACCCGCAGCTTTGACAGTGGAAGAAGTAGGAGAACCCTCGGCGATTCAGAAACAGGATGACCTGCTTCTTCGCCCTCAGCGTTTCTTTCATCAAGCAGGCGAGGCGCTCGCTGATCGTCCGCTTCTCCCCGAGGAGATTCACCACCTCGATCTTCGGCATCACTCCCCCGGCCACCCGCTTCGTCAGGGAAAGCGGAACGATCGTCTTGGTTTTGTGCATCAGATAGTATGCCTCCAGGGAGGGGGTGGCGCTGCCCATGATCAGGCGAGCCCCCTCCTTCCGAATCCGGTGCTGGGCGACCTGGCGAGCGTGATAGCGGGGGGTGTTCCCACTTTTGTAGCTGTTCTCATGCTCTTCATCGATGATGATGAGTCCAAGGTTTTCAACCGGAGCGAACACCGCGCTTCGAGCTCCGATCACAAGATCCACCTCCCCTTTGATGATTCTTCGCCATTGTTTCAGCCGTTGGCTGGGGGTGAGGGCGGAATGGAGGATCGCGACCCGGTTTTCAAAGCGTCCGGCCACCAGAGCGGCGAGCTGGTGGGTCAGCGTGATTTCGGGAACGAGGTAGATCACCCCCTTCCCTTCGGCGATGACCGCTTCGGCGCTCCGAAGATAGACTTCGCTTTTTCCGCTGCCGGTCACTCCGTGCAGGTAGAAGATTGTTTCATCGGAGTTCAGGATCGTCGACAGGGCGGCCTCCTGTTCGGCGCTCAATCGATCGATCCGTCCGAAACTGAACTCTTCGTCCTGTTCAAGACCGCTATAGGCGGAATCCCGCCGGCCGCCCGGGATGATGAGAGAGATCGCCTCCCCTTCCGAGCAGAGGTAGAAGCGGCTGATCCACTGGGCAAGCTCGACGGTCTTATTAGTAAAAACCGGTTCGGAGTCGATCATTCGCTTGAGCTCCTTAAGCTCGAACAACGAATCATCTTCATCGCGGACATCGACGATGTATCCGGTCAATTCGCGGGTTCCGAAGGGGACGACCGCCCTGCGGCCGAACAGGAGCGCATCCTGAAGCTCCTCGGGAATGAGATAGGTAAAGCGCTGTTTCAACGGAAGATCCAACAGCACATCAGCATAGAGAGCCATCACGATCTCCC